>OIYP01001330.1_pt1 | contig 12391 bp, 9 predicted proteins | sample 1588261 | NCBI WGS metagenome assembly OIYP01 (sample SAMN03283293) | human gut metagenome | biome: human-associated habitat; material: feces | host: Homo sapiens | place: Peru | collected 2012
CACTCGGTTTCCAGGAGGCTCTCTACGTAGGTCGTGGTGCCAAGAACATCGAGGTTAGCAGCAAGGATGCAGCTAAGCCTGCTAAGTTCTATATGAACAGCGCTTGTGCTCATCAGACATATCCTACCAAGAAAGTAACCCTGAAAGATGCCAACAACATCAAGGCTGGTAGCCTGAAGGAGAGTAACGACCGCGTGATTCACCAGTTGATTATCGACGGTGTTGCCGGTGTCCGTACCTGCCAGTTGCAGATGGGTGTAACAGAGTTGAAGGAGGGTTCTGTATGGAACACCATGCCAGCTCATACTCACCTCCGCCGTATGGAGACTTACCTCTATTATAATGTACCAGAGGGTCAGAAGATTCTCCATATCATGGGTGAACCACAGGAGACACGTCCTATCTGGTTGAACAATGAGCAGGCTGTCATTGCACCTGAATGGTCTATTCACTGCGCTGCAGGTACCAGCAACTATACCTTTATCTGGGGTATGGCTGGTGAGAACCTCATCTACAACGATATGCAGGTAGTGAAGATCCCTACATTAGAATAACAAAACAAAACGCTTAAAAACTAAGACAAATGGTTCTTTCCTCATCAACAAGGGTTCCGGTATGCTCTTCACCTACGCCGAGGGTCAGGGTTCTGCCTTCACCTTCATGGGTTTCGATGGCAAGCCAGGTGCTTACACGATTGTATTCTGCATCTGTAGTGTGGCTTACCTCGTAGGCTGGTGTATCATGAAGGCATTGGTGCCTAAGTACAAACCTATCGTCGTAGAGTAATGAATCATTCAGAAAATAAATAATTGAGCGCATCAGCTGGTTAAGCTGGTGCGTTTTTTTGTGCTCCATCCCCTTTTATGCCCCCTAAAATACGCAAGAATAAATAAATTGGTTTAAAATATTTGCACGTATAATTTTTTTTTGTAACTTTGCACAAAACTTAGTATATTACTTAAACTTAAAAAATAATGAAGAAAGCAGTTGTGGTTATAGCTTTACTCAGCCAGGCACTGGGCTTGACTTATGCCGACGATCAGACCGGGACAAGGGGTATCGGACAGTATCCGGGACGCCCGTCTCAGTTTACGGCTCCTCAAATGGTGAAGGATGATGCCTATAGGAACATCGCCTTGAATCGTATGGTATATACTTCCTCGAATGCCGATTTCAATCTTGCAGGTCATCTGGTAACAGATGGTATCATCACCAGCAAGGCTCCTTCCTTCCTGAGTGTAAGAACGAATGAAGGCGAGTTGTCCAACCGTGACAAGGAGAAGATGATCGATGGCAACACGGTCACCAGTCAGTATATCAAGGGCGAGAAGGCTTTTGCTGAGTTCAATTGGGAAGCCATGAAGGTAAACCTCAGAAACCTGAAGTTTACAGGTGAATTGGCTTACTATCAGGACAAGGCTACTCAGGGGTATGTGATTCGTGTGATGGGTTCACACAATGGCAAGAAATGGGAGGTGCTGGGAGAAGAGAAAGGCACCGGACTTCCTGGCGAGGCTACCAGGCAGCAAGTAAGTTCCGACCCTAACAAGTTCCAGGATGTAGTGCGCCTGCCGCTCCGCAAGCTGAATGTTTCCATTCCTTTGAAGAAACCGGGCAATTACGAGCACGTCCGCATCGAATTTAACATGCCGGGTGCTGCGTGGTGGCGCGTCAAACTCATCGATAATACTACTTCATGGCGTCCATCCATGCACTTCTCCAGTGTATGGAAGTCTGAATTGGCAAAGAATGCCCAGTGGCTCTATGTAGATCTGGGTACTGTGGCTGATTTCGATCAGGTGAATCTCTTCTGGGTCAACAAGGCTCGCCAGGGAAAGATCCAGGTTTCCAGCGATGCCAGAAACTGGAGCGATATCGCTACCCTGGGTCAGCAGAAGCAGAAGGGCTTGACCGAGAAGGTGGCTTGCAAGGGGCATGGCAGATATGTAAGATTGCTGCTTACCCAGCCGGATGCTTCCGGTCGCTATGCCTTGTCAGAGATGCAGGTGATGGGTAAGGGTGGCTTGCGTGCCGAGGCAGCCAACACTTTGGCTTCTAAGAATGGCAAGCAGATGCTCAACCAGTGGCAGCTGCGCCGTGAGGGAAGTGATGCCTGGATTCAGGCTACCGTTCCTGGTACCGTGCTTACCAGCTATATGAATATCGGTGCGGTGCCTGATAACCGCTACGATGATAATATGCGACAGATTTCCGAGTCGTTCTTCAACTCTGATTTCTGGTATCGTACTACCATCAACCATCAGCCATCTGCCAACAAGAACCAGCATACCTATCTTAACTTCGATGGTATCAACTGGAAGGCGGATATCCTCCTGAATGGTGAGAAGATTGGCAGAATCGATGGTGCCTTTATCCGCTCTCGCATCGACGTGACCAGGAAGTTGAAGCCGGGTGTCAACAAGCTCGAGGTGCATGTCATCAAGAATGCCCACTTCGGCGTAGTGAAGCAGAAAAATCTCCAGAATACCGACCTCAATGGTGGTGAGTTGGGGGCTGATAACCCAACCTTCCACGCATCTATCGGCTGGGACTGGATTACCAATACCCCAGGTCGTGAAATCGGTATCTGGAATGATGTCTATCTCACGCACGATAATGGTGTGAGCGTTTCCGATCCGCTGATAACATCTACTTTGAATCTGCCGGATACATTGGCAACCATGACTCCATCTGTCTTCCTGAAGAATGCAGATGCCGTGGCTAAGACCGTGAAGCTTTCCGGTTTTATCGGCAAAATCCAGTTCGAGCAGGAAGTTAGCCTGCAGCCAAACGAGAAGCGTGAGGTGACTTTCGCTCCAGCTGATTATCCTCAGCTCAAGAACCAGCGCATGAATCTCTGGTGGCCTAACGGCTATGGTTCTCCTTATTTATATGATGCCGGTTTCAAGGTGTCAGACAAGGCTTCAGGTGAGGTAATCTCTGAGGTCAACTATAAGGCGGGTATCCGCCAGATGAGCTATGCCGACCTGGATACCCAGACCAAGATCTACATCAATGGCAAGCGGTTGAATCCATTGGGTGGTAACTGGGGATTCTCCGAGACCAACCTCAACTACCGTGGACGTGAATACGATGCTGCTGTTCGCTATCATAAGGAGATGAACTACAATATGATTCGCGACTGGGTGGGTCAGATTGGTGATGAGGAACTGTATGAGGCATGCGATAAGTATGGTATCATGATCTGGCAGGACTTCTGGTTGGCTAACCCATGGGACGGACCGGATCCTGATGACGACAAGATGTTCCTCGAGAACTCTGCCGATTACATCTCCCGCATCCGCAGCCATGCTTGTATCGGTATCTATTGCGGTAGAAACGAGGGCTTCCCTCCTGCATCCATCGACAAGGTGCTGAGAGAGCAGGTCAAGGATATCCATCCACAGTTGGGTTATATTCCTAGCTCAGCCGACCTCGGTGTCAGCGGTCATGGTCCTTACCAGATGAAGTCACCATCTTTCTACTTTGCTAATCAGAGCCATAAGCTGCATTCTGAGCGTGGTATGCCGAATGTGCCTACCTTCGAGTCTCTGAGCAGAATGATGGAACCGGAGCATCTGTGGCCACAGAGCGATGCTTGGGGACAGCATGATTATACATTGAAGGGCGCCCAGGGTGGTGAGTCTTTCAACAGCATCATGGAGAAGCGATATGGCAAGCCTCAGAGTGCTGAGCAGTTTACCAAGTGGGCACAGTGGCTCAACTATGATGGCTACCGTGCGATGTACGAGTCTTCTCAGCAGGACCGTCTAGGTTTGCTCATCTGGATGAGTCATGCCTGCTGGCCAAGTATGGTATGGTGTACCTATGATTATTACTTCGAGCCAACTGCAGCATACTTTGGTGTGAAGAAGGCTTGCGAACCATTGCATATCCAGTACAACCCGGTGAAGAAGGTTGCCGAGGTAGTTAACTTCGCCGGTGGTGCCAAGAATGGCTTGCTTGCCAAGGCTCAGGTCTTTGATATGTGCGGAAAGTTGATCAAGGAGGAGAGCAAGGAAGTGAATGTGGCAGAAGACCAGACTCTCGATGCTGTTAGCGTAAGCGAGCCGGATGAGGAGGTTTACTACATCAAGTTGACTCTGGAGCAGAACAACCAGGTGGTTTCAGACAACTTCTATGTGATGGGTAAGGAAGAGGATAATCTCCAGGCACTCTCTAAGTTGCCAAAGGCAGAGGTTGCTGTCAGCGGCAAGCGTTTCGTTCAGCAGGGCGAAGAGTGGGTTGGCGAGGTAGAGATCCGCAATACCGGCAATGTACCTGCCCTCTTGGTTCGCCTGAACCTGAAGGGTGGTGATGGTGAGCAGATTCTCCCTGTTATCTACAGCGACAACTACTTCAGTCTGATGCCGAATGAGTGTAAGAAGATTACGGTTTCTTATCGCAATGAGGATGGCAGAGGTCAGGCTCCATACGTGGAGGTTACCGGTTTCAATAAGTAAAATTAAAAGTAAAATAAAAAAGCGCATCAGAATTCTGATGCGCTTTTTTATTTTACTTGAGGAATCCCTGCTGCTTGAGGGCATCGAGGAATCCGATGCTCATGGCTTCGCAATCCTTCTTGGTATATCGAATATCGGTGAAAACCTGGGCTAATGTTTCTACGTTGTTGATGCGTACAAACTCCTGATTCTCTTCCAATGCTTCCTTCTCGGCATAGAAGTCATCAATCTTTTCTGGGGTATAATCCTCGAAATGCTCGTTGTGGATGATGCTGCGCAATGGCAGACGGTCGCTCTGGGCAGGCTGCTCATCCGGCCATCCGATGGTAAGGGTAGCCACCGGCATCACCAGCTTCGGCAACTTCAGGGTGTCGATGATCATCTTCGGCATATACACCGTGGTGCCCAGGAAGCAGGTGCCTAGACCCGCCTCTTCTGCCAGATTGGTGAAGGTCTGCGTGAAGAGCAGGGCATCGGTAGCCGCATTCATAAACGAGAGAATGTTGTCGTATCCCGGGGTTCCCTTGCGGTTTTCCGCCCAGAGGGTGGTGCGGCGGTAGTCGGCGCAGATGGTGAGTACCACAGCTGCGCCTGTCACCATCGGCTGGTTGAAGTGGGCAGGAGCCAGAGCCTTCTTTCCCTCTTCGCTGCGGGTTACTACTACGCTGTAGAGCTGCAGGTTTCCCATAGTAGGAGTGCGCATCGCCTCTTCCAGCAACTGGTTCAAAAGTTCATCTGTTACCTCTCTGTCTGCATATTTGCGAATCGAGGTTCTTTTCTTGATTGATTCCATATCTTGTTTCTTTTTTATATTTCTCTTTTGCAAAGATAATGAAAGTTTCCCAAAAAGAACACTGTTCTTTTACATTTTTTGCTTCATAATGAGCTTTTCGTGCGTTTTTTGATGAAATATCTGCTCAAACGTTTCATATTTTAGAAATATTGTTTTAATTTTGCAGCTAATTATTAAACGTTTGATATGGAATATACTGAAAATATGACTTTCGAAGAGGCGAGCCATGCCTTGATGAAGGATTTGAATACCCGATTGACTGCCCTGCACGAGCATTTCGATGCTCAGAATGTCGATTGGGATAAGCTCCATCTGCCATTGGCGAAACTGGTTTCCGAAGAAATCCAGAAATCAATCGGCAGCCCGGAAGTGGTAGAGGTTCGACCTAAGGAATTGGAGTGCGATGTGGTAAGATACCAGAACAATAAGGAGAAATGGGTGGCTTTGGTCGGATTACTCAATGGCCATCCCTATGAGATATTCACCGGTTTGCAGGATGAGGATGAAGGCATTATGCTCCCCAAGTCTGTCACCAAGGGCAAGATCATCAAGACGGTTCTCCCGGAGGGCCAGAAAAGATACGATTTCCAGTTTGTCAACAAGCGCGGCTACAAGATTACCGTCGAAGGATTGAGCGAGAAGTTCAATCCCGAATATTGGAACTACGCCAAGCTCATCTCCGGAGTCCTGCGCTATCGCATGCCGGTTGCCCACGTCATCAAGCTGGTCAATCAGCTTCAGCTCACCTCCGAAACCCTCAACACCTGGCGGGTGGGCGTGGAAAGAGCCTTGAAGAAGTACCTCTATGAAGAAAATGGAATAGATAACTTGGAAAACGGAATAGATTATAAGGAGACTGAAGATGAAATTGATGAGCAGTAAGATATACCTCAGGAATGTGCGTTTCCACGCTTTCCATGGCGTATTGCCGCAGGAGGGAATCGTTGGCAACGATTATCTTGTCAATCTGGTGCTGGATTATGACTTCTCTTCTGCCATGCAGACCGATGATCTTCAGGGAACACTCAATTATGCCGAGGTCTATCAGAAGGTAAGAGAAGAAATGGCGGTGCCCAGCAAGCTCCTGGAGCATGTGGCAGGCAGAATCGCCCATAGGCTCTTTTCCGATTTCCCGGAAATCCAGAAACTCCAACTCTCTATCACCAAGGTGAATCCACCGATGGGGGGCGATAGCGACGGCGCAGGGGTAGAAGTTGTATTAACAAATGATAAAACTTATAGTTAGAATTAGGTTTTCTGATAATAAAGTAGTAATTTTGCAAAATCATCAGAAAGTATGTGTAAGAAAGTAACACTGATATGGGCTTTGATGTGCATGTTTGTAATGACATCGTTAGCTGCCAATAAGCGATTCACGCTGGTCATCGACCCCGGTCATGGTGGTCATGATGCCGGAGCACTCGGAGCCATATCCAAGGAAAAGAATATCAATCTTGCCGTTGCCTTGCGCTTCGGTAAGTATGTGGAGCAGAATCTCCCGGAGGTAAGAGTCATCTATACTCGCACGAAGGATGTCTTCATCCCGCTCAATGAGCGGGCGAATATCGCCAACCGTGCCAACGCCGATCTCTTTATCTCCGTGCATACCAATGCCTTGCCGGCAGGAAAGGTGGCTCGTGGCTTCGAGACCTATACCCTCGGTATGCACCGTGCCAAGGATAATCTCGATGTGGCGATGCGGGAAAACTCCGTCATCTCGATGGAGAAGGACTATCAGCAGAGATATCAGGGCTTCGATCCCCGCTCTTCTGAGAGCTATATCATCTTCGAGTTCATCCAGGGCAAGAACATGGAGCGCAGCGTAGATCTGGCCCGAATGATTCAACGAAGTGTCTGCGATGGTGCCAACCGTCCCGACAAGGGCGTGCATCAGGCGGGATTCCTGGTCTTGAGAGAGACTTCCATGCCGGGCTGCCTCATTGAGTTGGGATTCATCACCACTCCTGATGAAGAGCGCCTGCTCAACAATGACAGCAGAGTGGATGATATCGCCCGTGGCATCTACGAGGCTTTCGCAAAATACAAGAATAAGTACGACAGATCGGTTTCCGTTCCTTATCGTGCCAAGGATTCAGAGGATGTGAATATTCCGAAGATTGTTCCGGATCAGGAACCGGCGCCTAAGAAGAAGGCTGAAGTAGCCGATGCACCGGTCTTCAAGCTTCAGATTTTCGTAGGTAGTAGAAACCTTCGCAAGGGCGATGCTCATTTCAAGGGCGAAACCGATTACGATAGTTTCCAGGAAGGTAATCTGGTGAAATACACCCTGGGTGCTTCCACCAATTACAACGAGATCTATCGCCTGCGCAAGGAAAAGCTGGAGAAGTTCCCGGCGGCTTTCATCATCGCCTTCAAGAACGGACAGAAATATGACGTGAACCAGGCTATCCGGGAGTTCAAGCAGAACCGCAACCGCTAGCTCCTGTACGTTTCGGGCTCTCGGTCGTGCTCTTTTCGGTCAGCTTGTGATTCGTTCTATATAAATAGGTATAATAAAAAGAATAAAATTTGAAACAATATGAAACTGACAAAGGAAATTAGGATAGCGTTGGTCGCTATTGTAGGTATCTTGGTGATGTATTTCGGAATCAACTTTCTGAAAGGCATCAACTTGTTCTCTACCAATAACACCTACTATATGACGTTTGATGACATCCAGGGTATGGGTGCTTCTACTCCTATCTATGCCGATGGCTACAAGGTGGGTACCGTGGATCAGCTGGATTTCGACTATTCCGGAAAGGGTCCCATCAAGGTCAAGGTGGATATCAACAAGGATCTGAGAATCCCGGCGGGTAGTACCGCAGAGATTGCTAAGGACATCATGGGCAATCTCCAGGTTAGTCTCCTGCTTGCCAACAATCCTCGTGAGCGTATCGAACCGGGCGGCATCATCCCTGGCACCGTGAATAACGGTATGATGGGCAAGGCTGCTGAAATGATTCCGGTAGTTGAGAAGATGCTGCCTAAGCTGGATTCCATCCTCGCCAGTGTGAATGCACTCCTGGCAGATCCTGCTCTGGCTGCTTCCCTCCACAATGTGGAGACCATCACCAGCAATCTCACCGTTTCTACCCGTGAGCTGAATACCCTGATGGCTGGATTGAACAAGCAGGTTCCGGGTATGATGAAGAAAGCAAATGGCGTTCTCGACAATACCAACCGGCTCACCTCTAATCTGGCGAGCCTCGATGTGCAGGGTACACTCGACCGTGTGAATGCCACCCTCGATGGTGCACAGAAGTTCACCGAGCAGTTGAACAGCGGAAAGGGTAGTCTGGGTCTCCTCATGAACGATACCCGTCTCTATGAGAATCTGAACTCCACCATGTCGCATGCCGATTCTCTGGTCATCGATCTCAAGGCGCATCCAAAGCGCTATGTTCACTTCTCAATTTTTGGCAAGAAAGACAAGTAGAGCCTCGAAAATGCCGTTTTAAAGGCATCTTTGAGGAAAAAGCCAAAATAAATTTTGTCTAAATAATAAAAGCAATGTTTCACGCCCCGGAATAGCTACAGAACTTGTTGTTTTTTAGCCATTTCGGGGTGTTTCAAAATTGTTTCACTGCCCCTAAAATGCAATTGTGGATAACTTTCTTAGTTGCTTGATTATGAGGTAGTTATCAGTGTAGTCTTAAAATATTATAAATAGCCCGATTTGCTACTTTGGGCTTTTTTTTGTAATTTTGCAGTCGATTTGCATCAGATGGTGCAATCTGATGTAGTGTTAAGGTAAAAAATCAATTAAAATAAGTAGTAAATAGTGTCAATGTTAGCAAGTCCAAAAGCGCTTTGGGACAATAGTCTTTTACTTATAAAGGATAATGTGTCAGAGCAGCAATATAATACATGGTTTCGACCAATAGTCTTTGAGTCGTACAAGCCTTCGACCAAGACTTTGTTGGTTCAAGTTCCAAGTCCATTCGTATATGAGTACTTGGAACAGAACTATGTTGGCTTGTTGAGCAAGGTTCTGCATCGCAATTTCGGCGATGGCATCCGTCTCACTTATCGTGTGGTAACGGATAAGGAGCACAGGTTAACCCAGGATGTGGAAGCTGATCCGGCTGATATTGATGAGGCTGAGCGCAAGAGATTGGCACAGCAGCCACAGACACAGGCTAACCCGGCAGAACCACAGCAGCCTGAAGACATTGACACCCAACTTGATCCGAAACTCACCTTCAATAATTATATGGAGGGTGACAGCAATAAGCTGCCACGTTCGGTGGGATTGTCTATCGCTGAGCATCCGAACACCACGCAGTTCAACCCGATGTTCATCTATGGTCCTTCTGGTAGCGGAAAGACTCATCTGGTGAATGCCATCGGTCTGAAAACCAAGCAGATGTATCCGCAGAAGCGTGTGCTCTACGTGAGTGCCCGCCTCTTCCAGACACAATATACCGATGCGGTGCTGCATAATGCAAGCAATGATTTCATCAATTTCTACCAGTCAATCGATGTGCTCATCGTGGATGATGTGCAGGATTGGGCAGGCAAGGCGAAGACCTTGAATACCTTCTTCCACATCTTCAATCACCTCTTCCGAAATGGAAAGCGTATCATTCTGGCGAGCGATCGACCTCCGGTAGAACTCAAGGATATGCCAGACCGACTCATCACCCGTTTCTCTTGTGGACTGGTGGCAGAGTTGGAGAAGCCGAATGTGGAACTCTGCGTGGATATCGTGAGCAACAAGGTGCGCAAGGATGGACTGAAGATTCCGAAGGATGTGGTTTCCTTCATCGCACAGACCTGCAACGGCAGTGTGCGTGATCTCCAGGGTGCCATCAATGGTTTGCTGGCTTACAGTATCGTATATAACAGCAGCATTGATATCCGACTGGCGGAGCGTGTCATCAAGCGTGCCGTCAAGGTAGAGGAGAGCAACAAGGTGCTCACCCTCGATGAAATCGTGGAGGCGGTCTGCAATCATTATAAGGTAACGGTGGCAGCAGTCAACAGCAAGAGCCGCAAGCGTGAGTACGTGGAGGCGCGTCAGGTGGCGATGTTCATGGCTCAGAAACTCATCAAGATGCCTGCTTCCAGAGTGGGCAAACTCATTGGTAATCGCGATCATAGCACGGTTATCCACAGTTGCTCCAAGGTAGAGGAACGCCTGAAGATTGATGCTGAGTTCTTCGATGAACTCTCTAGCATCGAGAATGGATTGAGAGTAAAGAAATAACTATGTTATGAAAGGTTTTTCCTTTAGGAAGAGCCTGATTTGAATCAGATAAGCACGGAACCTTGGTATAGTGGTTCTCGTTTATATAAATGAAATAAAAGGAAGTCGGACAAGTTTGTATTTGTCTTGGCTTCCTTTTTCCGTTTTTTCGGCCTGTACGCAAATTTTGCGTAAGTTTTCTGCCATTTTTACATCTTCTATCTTTCTTTTTTGTATATTTGCAGTTGGATTATGTTTTACCCAAATTACTGTAGATATGGTTATGAAGATTTCACGTATTTGCATTTGGGTCCTCATGCTGGGGACTGTCATGGTATTCTCTTCCTGTGCGAATGAGCATCCTAAGGAGCAGCTCGACGGGAATGCCATGTATGGTTCTGCGTCTGAAATCTACAACCATACCGTATCTTCTCTCTATCAGGATATAGACTTTGTAGAGCATAGTGAGGAGGATGACTCGCTCTATGCTGTGTGGAGCCATCTCTATCAGGTGATAGGGAAGGCGAATCAGTCGCTTGATATTATCGATTACAAGTCTGATTTGCTCTCTGTGAATCAGAAAGACCAGTTTAAGGCTGAGGTGCGTGCCATCAGAGCTATGATGTATTACGAGGCGATGGAGCTTTTTGGCAGGATTCCCGTGATTCTGTCTTCTGGCGAGGCGGCCATCTATGAGGCGGCTTCAGGCATTGCCGTGGCTTCGCTTACCGATGTCAATCTCTGTGCGCAAAGCGAAAGGAGCGAGGTGTTCCGCTTTATCTTCAGTGAGTTGCAGCAGGCGCTGCCTTACCTTCCGAATGAGCATAGCGCCAATGGTGGAGTGTATGAGGGAAGAATCACGCAACCGGTAATCAACTTCCTGTTGGCAAAGTTGGCTTTCAATGCTGAAATCTATACGTTTGATGATTGGACCAGAGGATATAAGAAACGTCCTAAAGGTAAGAAAATCCACTTTGTGGTTCAGACCGCCGATGGTGCTTCTCTGCTCAATGGTGGAACGGCTGGTGAGAATCGCAGCAAGGAATTGAATGCCTGGGAAACCTGTATCTTCTATTGTGATAAATTGGCCGCAGAAGGATATGGCTTGAAGGAGAATGAGATATTCAATAGTTCCACTTATGCAAGGTTGCTTCGTGAGAATGGCGGTTCCCATCTGGTAGAAACGGAGCAGCTCAAGCCGCTCTTCCATTTCTGTTATCCCGATGTATTGTTGATGAAGGAGAAGGCAAAGGTCTGCAAGGGTGGTGATTCCAGTATTCTTTTCCCGATTCCTCAGAAATGCCTCGACCTGAATCCCAAGCTCGTGCAGAATAAGGGGTATGAAAAGAAATGAAAGTTAGGGGAGTTAAAGGAGTTAACTCCCCTAACTCCCTTATAACTGATAGAACTTCGTGAAAGCCTTCACGCAATATTCGTGATCCATCACGCTGCCTGTTTCGCGGCAACTGTGCATGGCGAGAATGGCATTACCCATATCTACGCCCTTCAATGGAATGGAAGAGGCGAGGATGTTGCCCAAAGTGCTTCCGCCAGCCACATCACTGTGGTTCACGAAACGCTGACAAGGCACACCCGCTGCCTCACAGATATTCGCGAAGATGGCAGCAGATACGGCATCACTCGCATATTTCTGTGCCGCATTGAACTTGATGACCGGACCGCCCCCCAGCATCGGATGATTCGTTGGGTCAAACTTCTCGCTATAGTTAGGATGCCAGGCATGCGCATTGTCCGCTGAAATCATGAAGGCACGCTCCACTGCCTGATAGTAAGCTTCCTCCGTTCCGCTCTGTGCAAGAGCGATGCGCTGCAGCATATAAGAGAGGAAAGGACTTCCCGCACCCTGCTTGGTCTGCGAACCTGTCTCCTCATTGTCGAAAATCGCCAGCACCTGGGTCGTATCCTGGGCATCAGCCGCCGTCA
>OIYP01001334.1_pt1 | contig 12363 bp, 11 predicted proteins | sample 1588261 | NCBI WGS metagenome assembly OIYP01 (sample SAMN03283293) | human gut metagenome | biome: human-associated habitat; material: feces | host: Homo sapiens | place: Peru | collected 2012
GTCGGCATCTACTTTGCCTTGCAGCCGTATGTCGGCACCGAAGAAATCGGCTGGCTGTGCATTTTAGGTGCCGCACCGTTTGCCGCCTGTGGGTTCTTTACTTAATAGAATACCTTTTTATAAGCTGCAAAACACTACTTTCTTGATCTTTATGATTTTCTCCTTTTGTCAAGGCACAATAGAATATCTGCCCACCCTGCATCGAATGCTGCGCAGTTGGGTGTGCTGTATTCCGAGCAGGGCATCCATCTCCTGTGCGGCGTTTTCGTAACGGCTGTTTTGATGATGGACCAGAATATAATCGGCTTCTTTGATTTTTCCGGATGCCTGTTGGCAGAAGCTGCGCACCGGGGCGGCCAGTGCAAACACCCAGATAGGCGAGCAGATCGTCACATGGTCGTACCGCGTCATGTCAACACGTATCGGTTCAATCGGCATTGCCCAGCGGTGCATCCCGTAGAGGCCGCACCACCAGAAGCCCAATGTTCCCTCTGTGCGCTCGGCGGCGCGAATCTCATAGAGAACTGCGCCTGTGCGGTTGGCTTCTTCCATAGCCTGCTTTTTCACATAGCCCATCCGGGAAAAGTAAACCACCAGCCGCTTTGGATCGGTGCCAATGTTCAGGTAATCGCTTTCATGAACAGAAAACTGTTCCTGCCGATAAAAGACCCATGCGGCGTATCCGGTAAGTGCCTGACACAAGCCGATGATGAAGAATGCCGTGGACATAAAATTCAGCGGGAATATCACAAACTGGATGCAGATCCACAGCATCAGCGTCACACCAAAGATGCCGCCTAAAATAATGCCCGCCTTTCTTTTTGCCAGAAGCAGCCCGGCAGCAAGCAGGTTTGTCGCCCCATTTACAAGCAACAATGTCCAGCCGGAAAATGTAAAATCCTGGAAAAGCATCTCCGCAAAAGGCAGTACCTGAAAATAAGGCAGCATGGCATCCATGCCCATGAGCCGCCCGCTGGGGTCAAGCAGCATACCGATGGCACCGCCCACCGCGCCGATGCCCACAAAAAGTGTCCAGAAAATCAGAACGCGCCGGGCAGTCTGATACCGAGAGTGTTGCTTCATACCTGTTTCCTCCAAAACAAATAAAAGACGCAGTATTGACCAAAACCTTGGTCAGCACTGTGTCTTAGCGTCCGGCTGTACTGGATGAATGGAAATGACTGCGCCATTCTTATTGACTAACGAACGATTGTTAGCTATACTATACCCTATAAGCATCGGCATGTCAAGATGTATTCTGCTTTATTGTAACTGCTCTCTTTTGAAAAACAGCGATATATCGCTGTTGACGCGCTCCGTGTCGCGGATGTGACCAACAGATTCTTTCCCACGGCGGTATCCTTCGGTATTGTAAAATCAATCCCTATGGCCTTTGATTTCTGTCAACGAAAGGATACCGAAAATGAGAAAAACAAAGAAAATCGTTTCTGTCGGGATTTTACTTCTTGCCGCCTTTGCTGTGTGGACATTCTTGATTCAAACAGTCGATGTACAACAGATTGGCCCACAGCAGAGCGCAGTGGGCTTTGCGACAGTAAACGGTTGGTTTCACCGCCTGACAAATGTGCATTGGATGCTCTACACGCTGACGGATTGGCTGGGACTGGTGCCGATTGTCGTTTGTTTGCTTTTTGCCTGCGTTGGCTTTGCACAGCTGGTGCAGCGCAGAAGCTTGCTCAAAGTGGATTTGGATATTCTCCTGTTAGGCGTTTACTATGTACTTGTGATTTTTGCCTACTTGCTATTTGAAATGATTCCCCTCAACTATCGTCCGGTACTTATTGAGGGCATTTTAGAGGCATCCTATCCATCTTCCACTACGCTGTTGGTATTGAGCGTTATGCCGACACTCCATTTCCAAGCGGAACGGCGGCTCAAGAATTCGGCGCTTCGGCACGGTATCAAGGTTTTGACCGTGCTGTTTTCGGTATTTATGGTCGTGGGCCGGTTGCTTTCCGGGGTCCACTGGCTCACGGATATTGTGGGAGCAATACTTTTGAGCGGCGGACTATTTTTACTGTATAAGGCGAGCGTTTTACGATTCTGTAAGGAGTGAACCGTCAATGGAACTGAATGAGAAATTGCAGGAGCTGCGAAAAGCCAAAGGAATGACGCAGGAAGAACTCGCGGAAGTACTCTATGTTTCCCGCACCGCGATTTCAAAATGGGAGTCCGGGCGTGGAACACCCAGTATTGAATCATTAAAGCAGCTCTCTGCTTTTTTCTCAATTTCCATTGACGATTTGCTGTCCGCTGAAAAAGCACTCTCCCTTGCGGAACAGGAAAGCAAGGCTAAACAGCAGAATCGAATTGCTTTCTGGCTTGGCATAACGGATGTATGTGCCCTGATGCTGGCGATCCTGCCCCTTTATCCGAATGTCGCCGGTAAAACAGTATATGCTGTAAATTTGTTGTTTTACCCCAACGCGCGGAATCGCTTTGCATGTTTAGCGCTGCTTTTTATGCTGTTTTTTGCAGGCGCACTGGACATCATTTTGGTTTGCTTGCAAAAACAACGCGGCTGCCGCTTTATAACCGGATTTTCCTTGCTGCTTAGTATTATTTCCGTCTTATTTTTGATTGCTGCAAGAATCTGTTATGTAGCGGCAGTTTTGTTTCTGCTTCTGGTCTTGAAAGGTATTCTGCTCTTATGCCGGGGAAAGTAACCGGTGTGTTATATAAAAATTGCCGAATTCATCCGCTGCAAGAAAAAGGCTCTTGACAGCGGATGAATTTTTGATTATAGTATAGCTAACGAATATTAGTTAGGGGTAAATCAAATGGAAGATACCAAGCAGCGGATTCTTGAAAAGTCTCTGGAACTGTTTTCCATAAAAGGATATGATGCGGTCAGTGTGGGAGAGATTGCAAAGGCCGTGGGCATCAAGGCACCCTCACTCTATAATCATTTCCCCAGCAAGCAATCCATTTTTGACGCAATCGTGGCGACAACCGCTGCCCACTACGAGAAAGATACCGGCGAAATTGCCGTTCATGTGCAGGATGCAACACAGGACTATGGCACTTTTTCCCATATTTCGGAGGAAGCGTTGGCAGAAAAGGTGCGCCAGATCTTTCTGTACTCCCTGCATGATAAAACTGTCAGCCAGTTCCGCCGGATGATGACGCTGGAGCAGTTTCGTTCTCCTGCGTTGGCGGAGTTGTATTCTAAACGCTATGTGGATCGCATGATTTCCTACCATGCGGCAATTTTCCGCGCTCTGATTTCCTATGGGGAACTCCGCAAGGAAGACCCTGATACCCTATCTATCATGTATGTTTCCCCCGTTATTACGCTGCTTGGCATTTGTGACCGTCAGCCGGAGCGCGAAGCTGAGTGTCTGGAAAAGCTGGATGCCCATGTAAAATTGTTTTTTCGCACCTTCAATGTTGAAAGAGGTAAAAATGAATACAACTGAAGAAAAATGGATCCTGTGTCCAAACTGCGGCGCAAAAACGCGGGCGCGTTTGCTCCCGGATACCGTGCTGCGCAACTTCCCGCTTTTCTGCCCAAAGTGCAGGCAGGAAAGCATCATCAACGCACAAAATTGCAAAACTGTTTGAAACGATGTACGATGAATTACCGTCACCGAAACCAAGAAGAAAGGGAAAAAATTTATGATTCCGACTTGGAAAATTTATCCGCGAAGTCAAGGACACAGCACGGTGTATCTGCAAAATGTCGTAACTGACCCCTTTATCGAAATTGGGGCTTACACAACTTACGACGATTTTGAAAAGGACCCGCGGGACTTTCAGAAAAACAACGTGCTGTACCATTACCCCGAATGTAACCATGACAAGCTGAAAATCGGGAAATTCTGCTCCATTGCCTGCGGAGCAAAATTCATCTTTAACGCGGCCAACCATGCGCTCGGCAGCCTGTCCACCTATCCGTTCCCCATCTTCTTTGAGGAATGGGAGCTTCCAACCGATACTGCGTCCGTTGCACAGGCATGGGACAATCACGGCAATATTGAAATCGGAAATGATGTGTGAATCGGCTATGAAGCGGTCATTCTGTCCGGCGTAAGCATTGGAGATGGTGCCATTATCGGCACACGCGCCGTGGTAACAAAAGATGTGCCGCCGTATACCATTGTGGGAGGTGTTCCGGCCAAGCCGATTCGCAAGCGATTCGATGACGAGACAATCGAAAAGCTGGAATCGCTGCGTTGGTGGGATTGGAGTGAGGAATCCATCAAGCGCAATATCCCCGCTATTCGGTCCGGCGATATTTCCAAACTTGAGAACAACCGATAAAGAGAATACAGCCAGACACAAGACGCAGTGCTGATCGTATAGCCGATCAAGCACTGCGTCTTTTATTTTTTTGAAAAGAGGATTTTCATGAACGCAATTATTTATGCGACCAAAATTTAAATGCCGTGCTTGATTGGTACAACACGCAAAAGTAAAGATTGGAGAAATTTATTGTGAATTGTCCGAAATGTGGAAATGAAATGCGAAACGGTTACGTTTTTTGCAGCAAAGATGGCGCTTTCAGCTTTGCCAATGAGGTGCCCGGTGCTTTTGAAAATGCAAAAAGCACGGATGGTTTTGTGATGCTTGTATTCCTGCAAATGTGGCGATATACCGCAATGCTTTTGATTGGCGCGTTCGGCTGTTTTGTGGCAGCATTGAACTTTAGAAACCGATAAGAATGCAATTTTTTGACGGTCTGATTTAGTGTCCCAGTGTTTTCAGCACACCTGCTACATCATCGATCTGCGTGGCAAACTCTGCCTTTAAATCGGTGGGTGCAATGTTCATCAGATAGGGGTGCGCCGCGGCACGGAGCATGGGGGCATCGTTGTAGCTGTCACCGAAGGCGTATGTGTTTTCCTGCGGGATACCGAAATGTGTGCACAGCAAATGCAGTCCCATATCCTTGCCAGCTGCGGTGAAATCCAGCCAGTGCTCGCCCGTGACGGCGGCACCGATGCGGTCTTGCCAGAGGGGCAGGATTTCCTTGGCCGGGATGTTCATATCCCCTGCGGAGATGGCGGAAATCTGGGTCACATCTCCTTTTACCTCGCTGAAATCCTTCACGATACGGCAGCCCCCAAACTCAACGCCCACCGCGTCCAGATTCGCCTGGGCGGCAGCGGTTGGTACAAAATAGTAGCGGCCTGTCGTGGTGCAGGCGCGGGAAACACAGTCCGTGCGCGTTCCTAAATAGGCGACCAGCTCGGCGCAAAGCTCCCGCGGCATGGGTATGGTATGCAGCAGCTCGCGGCCATAGCAGACATAGGCAGCATTCTCGGACATATAGGCGATTTCGTCCGCCACGGGGGCGAACAGCTCCCGCAGAGCGTCAAGGGGGCGGCCGCTTGCAGCGCAGAACAATACCCCGCAGTCATGCAGGCGGCGTATCTCGTCAAATACGGCGCAGGGCAGCTCGGTCTGTCCCTCCGGCAGCAGGGTGCCGTCCAGATCACTGGCAACTAAGGTGTGAAACTGTATCATCCCAAGGTCTTTCCTTTCCCGATTGGTCAATGCCGTGCCATGTGATGGCTGCACGGCAAAATCATTCCATATGCTCCACCAAAAAATCAATAAAGGCGGCGTAATCTTTGCACAGAAGGGCACCCTTCAAATTGTTGCTGTCCAGCAAGATCATGGACAAAGGCTCAAAAATATCGTAAAAAATCTTGCGGTCATTGGGGTTGAAGCTCAGCATGATCACAAGGCTGACGGCCGTGTCGTCCCAGCGGATGGGGGTACGGCTGACATATACGGCCATACAGGTGCGCGGGCTGCACATTTTCAGCGTGTGGGGGATCGCAAACTGACCGAACGCCGTGGACGAGATGCTCTCCCGTTCCATGACGGCGGTTTCGAACGCCGGGGTCGTGCAGCCCAGCGCCAGCAGGCGGCTGCACATGTGATGGACCACTTCCTCCCGCGTGGTCCAATGGGAGCCTGTTTCGAACAGCTCCGGCGTCAGGATAGCCGACAAGCTGCGGCGGAAGGCTTCACGCCGCGCCTGCGTGTTGATCTCCTCCACCTTGCGGTTCAGCGCCATAATGTCGGAGTTTGTCAAAAAAGGCGAGATAAGCACAAGCGGCATATCCAATACCCTGTGGGGCCGAACGGTAGAGATGACCAGCGCGCTGCCGGTAAGCTGGTCAAGAAGGCTCTCTTTTGTAAAGACATTGGTAAGCAGAATTTTACCCTCCATGCGGCGGCTGATGCGGTCCGCCAGGCTGCTGTCCATATTGTAGTAGCTGGGGCAGTACAGCACGGCGGGCACGCGGTTTGCCAGTTCCTTCTGTGTTTCCAGCGCACCGCCCAGATGCAGCGCGATGTAGGCGATCTCATCCTCATCGAGCGTGATGCCTGTTTTTTCGCGGATGATGCCCGAAAGCTGCACAGACACATCGTAAATCAGCGGGCAGCTCTGGCGTATCTCACTGACCAGCGGATTCTTGCAGAAGCTCCTGTTCTGCGCGCGCACCAACAGGTTGTGGGTATGCAGCGCAAAACGGATGAAAAATTCCGGCTCGTCCAGATTGATGTCGTAAAAATCTTTTACGGTGTTGATGAGTTGGTGCACAAGGTCGGTGCAGTTGCTGCCGATATAGTCAGCAATGTTGTCGGGCGTGATGGCCGCATAGTCCAGCATCGAGGTACGGGAGACGAGCAGCAGCGCCATTTCATATTGTTCGGCTGCGGAGAAGCGGATGTTGAAATTGCGGGCCAGCCTCTCGGTCAATTCCTGCGCAAGCCTTTCGTTTTGCGGGTCCAGCGGGTGCATAGTACTGGGGGTTTCCGTGTAAACGCAGCCGTTCTGTACACGGTTTATGGCGATGGCAATGTGCAAAAGCAGATTCAGAAGGGAATAGTCATTGATGAAGTAGTGGTTTTCGTTCAGCACATCCATGACATCCGCGCGTATTTTCTCAATGTCAATGCTGGGAAATGCAGCCTGCAGGGAGTCCGTGCTTGTAAACGCGCTGGCGGATTCATGGTACAAAAGTCCGCTGAGCAGGCGGCGCTTGTTGCGCTCGCTGCCCGTCAGTGTTACGGCGTCACCGCTGACGGCAAGGCTCAGGTCGTACTCCCGTGTCAGGCGGCGCATCTTGCCCATCAGGCCGTGGAAGGTTGTTGCGCTGATATAAATTTCATCGCACAGGTCGTACAGGTTCAGGCTGCCGCCCTTCTGTACAAGGCGGTTCAGGATGTAGGTGCAGCGGTCCTGCGCGTTCTGGGGGATGTCGTTCGGGCTTTGGTGCAGCATCTGCTGCGCCATAGCGGGCGCAATGCGGTACCCTGTCGGCGTCGAGACGATGGCATCCGGGTATTGCGCATTGACTGCATTGATATAGTTATGTACCGTGCGCACCGATACCCCCAGCGAATTGGCAAGCTGGGTGGCATTGAGCTGCTGGTTCTGATCCAGCAATGTCTGCACGAGCTGGTTCTGCTTGCTAGCCATGAACGGTGGATCCTTTCGTTGAATAAGTGGTAGAAGATCGGCTTGTCCCCTCTGGGCGGGCGCTGCCGTAACTGCCATATTGCAGGGTAGGGGACATCTCACCTTATGTTATATCTATAGTATACCCCACCCCGGCCCAAAAAGAAAAGTGGCAATTTTCACAGGGGGTCTGCAAAAAGCTGCACAAAATGCCAAAAAGCATGCTTTTCCTGTTGCAAAAATCTGTAAAAGCTGCTTTTTTGAGCAGGGTGCACAAGTTTGGTGTGCAATTTTTTTGCACATCGACGGATTGCATCAACGGTGTGCAAAAGTAGGGGTTGCACTGTGCAAAAAATTGCAGTATGATGAAAACACAGAAAGGGTCCTGAGTATGAAGACCCGCAAAAATATGAGGAATTTAACACGAAAGAGGTAAACAACTTATGAAAAAGCACAATGTTCTGCTCGTCTGCGGTTCCGGCGCATCTTCCGGCTTTATGGCTGCCAACATCCGCAAGGCTGCCGCAGCCCGCGGCCTGTCCATCACCGTCAATGCACGCAGCGAGTCCACTGTTGAGGATTATGTCGATGAGATCGACTGCCTGATGATCGGACCTCACCTCGCCTCTACTCTGCCCGATATGGAGGAGATCTGCGAGGGTTATGATGTCAAGGTCGGCGTCATTGAGCAGGCTGCCTACGCACGCCTGAACGGCGATGCTGCGCTGGATCAGATCCTTGCCATGTTCGGCGAGGCCTGATACCCTACGGTACCAAGCAGGGAAGCGGCCCTGCACATAATAGGGCTGCCGATGGTCGGCAGCATAAACGAGGAGGAAACCAATGGATAAACTCATTAAATGGCTCGAAAATTCTTTCGCGCCGAAACTGCAAAAGATCACGAACCTGACTTGGATCGTGGTCATCAAGGACTCGATGATGCAGCTGCTGCCCTTCATTCTGGCAGGCTCTATCTTCTGCGTCGGCACCATCCTGAACGACTACATTCCCGCTCTGCCCAGCTTCTGGACTCCCTTCGGCTGGACGATGAGCAAGATCGGCCTGATGGCCTCCTTCCTGATCCCCTTTAACTACTGCGAGAAAAAGCGCTTCCGTAAGCAGCGCATCCTCGCGGGCTTCACGGGCATGATGCTCTTTATGATCTGCATCGACCCGCAGTCTGCTGAGGAAATGGGCCAGGGCCACTCCCTGTACGGCGCCAACGGTATGTTCGTCGCCATCTTCACCGGCATTATCGTTGGTCTGGTCTTTGGTGCGTTCGCCAAGTTCTCCTTCTTCAAAGAGGATTCCGTCATTCCCGACTTCGTTCGTCAGTGGTTTGACTCCCTGCTGCCCATCATGCTTCTGATCGCGGGCGGCTGGCTGATCGTTCAGGTCGCCGGTGTCGATGTTGCCGGTGCTGTGCAGGCCGTCTTTATGCCGCTGCAGAGTGCTTTGACCTCTCCTGTCGGCTTCGTGTTCTTCTGCTTCCTGAAGTGCTTCATCTACTCCATGGGTATCTCCACTTGGGTGCTTACCCCTGTTGATGAGCCTGTCAAGCTGGCTGTTATCACCGCCAACCTTGAGCTGGTCGCTGCTGGCATTGCCACCTACCAGAACCTGGGCATCTTTACCGAGACCTTTATGTTCTGCACTTACCTGTGGATCGGCGGTGTCGGCTGCACGCTGTCCCTCTGCCTGCTGATGATGACCATCTGCAAGTCCAGCGAGCTGAAGGCCCTTGGCCGTGCCTGCGTCGTGCCCGGCATCTTCAACATCAACGAGCCCATCATCTTCGGTGCCATCGCCTGGAACCCCCTGCTGATGCTGCCTATGTGGCTTCAGGGCATCATCCTTCCCATCGTGACCTACATCTTCACGAAGGGCATCCCGTTTGCCCCCATCCCGCGCATCCAGTTCGACCTGTGGTACTGCCCGTACCCCATCAGCACCTTTATCGCCACGCAGGGCAGCATCACCGGCGTGATCTTCGCCATCCTGACCTTTGTTCTCTCTGCCGTCATCTGGTTCCCGTTCCTGAAGGCCTATGACGACCAGAAGGTCAAGGAAGAGACTGCCGCCATCAAGGCCTGATAGCCGCAAAACGCTTACAGGTGCCGCTTGATCTGTAAGTTGAAATTATGAAAAAATACCGTCCGGCCGGCTCTACTCGACCGGGCGGTATTTTCATCAGGGCGCAGTCACACAACATCCTATAAGTCACACGATTTAACCATTACGGATACAAAGGAGCAGTTTTTATGGAAGAGGAAAAGAGCCCGATGACGGGTATGACCCAAGAGGAAAAAGACGAATATGTTATGGGCAAGGCCATGGATATCATCATGGGCTCCGGTGACGCCCGTCTGCACGCCAGCAAGGCTATGGACCACATTGCCAAGGGCGAGTTGGACGAGGCCAAGGCTGAACTGAAAGAGGCCGACAAGCTGCAGGCCGAGGCCCACAATGTTCAGACCGAGATGATCCAGGGCGACATTCGCGGTGGTGATGAGAAGATGGGCTACTATGTCCTGTTTGCTCACGCACAGGATACCCTCATGACGATCCAGGTCGAGATCAACATGACCAAGAGTATGCTGAAGATCGCCAAAAACTATGAAAAGCGTCTTGCCGACCTTGAGGCTAAGGTGCAGGGCTGATTTCTGACAAGGAGAATCTGAAATGGAAAAGATGAGCAAATACAACGGTATGCCGAAAGACTTCCTCTGGGGCGGCGCACTGGCCGCCAACCAGATGGAGGGCGCATGGAAAGAGGGCGGCAAGGGCTGGTGCCTGGCAGACATCAACCGCAGCCAGTATGACATCCCGCCGGAAGAGCGCTACAACATGGAGATCGACACCGCATACATCAAGCGCGCCATGGAGGAGGACGACAAGTTCTACCCCAAACGCCGCGGCATCGACTTCTACCACACCTACAAGGAGGACATCAAGCTGCTGGCAGGCACCGGCATGAACAGCCTGCGCACCTCCATCAACTGGGCCCGCATCTTCCCCAACGGCGATGATGCCACGCCCAACGAGGAGGGCCTGAAGTTCTACGATGACCTCATCGACACGATCATTGCCAACGGCATGGAGCCGCTGATCACGGTCAGCCACTATGAGATGCCGCTGAATCTGGCCCTGAAATACAACGGCTGGGCCAGCCGCGAGCTCGTGGACTTCTTTGTGAAGTACTGCGAGGTGCTGTTCAAGCGCTACAAGGGCAAGGTCCACAAGTGGATCCTGGTCAACCAGATCAACCTCATCGTCCACGAGAGCTTCAACCATCTGGGCATTGCCAGCGACAAGGTCGATAACCTGCTGGAGGCCAAGTATCAGGGCGTCCACAATGAGATGGTCGCCTGCGCCAAGGCCACCAAGATCGCCCATGAGATCGACCCCGCCAACGAGATCGGCATGATGTTCTGCTCCAACCTGACCTATCCCATCAGCCATCGCCCCGAGGATGTGTACTGGAATATGCGCCACAACCAGATGGAATATCTGTACGGCGACATCATGGTCCGCGGTTACTACCCCGGTTACGCCCTGCGCTATTACGATGAGCACAACATTCATATCAACTTCTACCCCGGTGACGAGGAGGCTCTGAAAGAGGGCACAGTCGATTTTGTATCGCTGAGCTACTACTACAGCCGCCTGTCCGGCGAGGAGCCGTACCTGCACACCGAGCTGGGTCAGGTGCCGAACCCCGACATTCCGGCCAGCGACTGGGGCTGGAGCATTGACCCCCTCGGCCTGCGCATTGCGCTGAACGAGTACTGGGACCGCTACCAGAAGCCCCTCTACATCACCGAGAACGGCTTTGGCGCCTACGATAAGGTCGAGGCCGACGGCTCCATTCACGACCCGTATCGCATCGACTATCTGCGCAAGCATGTTGAGCAGGTCATCGAGTCGGTCAAGGACGGCGTTGACGTGCGCGGTTACTATCCGTGGGGCCCCATCGACATCATCTCCTGCTCCTCCAGCGAGATCGAGAAGCGCTATGGCTTCATCTATGTCGACTACGACAACCAGTTCAACGGCACCGGCAAGCGCAGCCTGAAGGACAGCTACTACTGGTACAAGAAGGTCACCGCCTCTAACGGCGAGGACCTTGGCTAAGGAAGCTTTTTGACAAAAGCAAAATATCCAATTACAATGGAGTACGGACTGTGAAACAAAAGGAAACAGCAGCAGTGCTGATGGTGCTGCTGGCAGCGGCCTGCTGGGGCGCAAACGGCATCTTTATCAATATCCTGACGGCCTACGGCGTCAACGGCACCCAAATGACCCTCGTGCGTATGGCCTCGATGGCCATTCTGACAGGCATCTGGCTGGCGGCGAAAAACCCCGCGGCACTGAAGATCGACCTGCGGGACCTTGTCTGGTTCGTCCCGGCAGGCGCACTGGGGCTGTTTATGTTCGGCCTGTTCTACACTTACTCCATCCAGCTTGTGGGCATGGGCACGGCTGCCGTGCTCATCTACCTTATGCCGTCCCTTGTCATGCTGTTCAGCGTTGTGTTCCTGCATGAAAAGTTCACCCCCGGCAAGGGGCTGTGCCTTGTGCTCAGCCTGCTGGGCTGTGCGTTAGTCAGCGGCGTGGCAGGCGGCGTAACGCTGGATGCGGGCGGTGTGGCCTACGGCCTTGGTGCCGCGCTGTGCTACACGCTGCAGAATATCCTGCTGGCCACCAAGCTGAAAAAGTACAGCCCGATGACAAATCTGTTTTACATGTTCCTTTTCAGTGCAGCGGCAAGCCTTGTGTTTACCGCCGCCGCAGGTGAGCTGCCGGGCGTTGCCTATATCCTGACAACGCCCGGTGCGCTGGCCGCCAACCTCGGGTTGGGGCTGGTGTGCTCTTTGGCGGCGCAGTGGCTGTACACTGCCGCACTGAAAACCATCCCCGCC
>OIYP01001335.1_pt1 | contig 12358 bp, 9 predicted proteins | sample 1588261 | NCBI WGS metagenome assembly OIYP01 (sample SAMN03283293) | human gut metagenome | biome: human-associated habitat; material: feces | host: Homo sapiens | place: Peru | collected 2012
TTGAGTTGTTGGTCGTGGTCCTTATCATCGGCATTTTAGCCGCAATGGCAATGCCACAGTACTTCAAAGCAATGGAACGCTCCCGTATGACAGAAGCCGTAACGTTGCTTGCTAACATTGCGCAAGCGCAACAACGCAAATATATGCAGATTAACGCTTATGCCAAAAATTACAGCGGTTTGGACGTTGCACCGAAAGGTGCTACTGCTGGTAATTATTGTACCAAAGGGACTTTGGCGGATGGAAAATGTGGTAATGGTAATGGTTTCTTGGTTGCTTTGGAACAAACCGATACCACTTTAAACAAGGGTAATGCCGTAGCCACGCGTGTTGGGCCTGGGACTTTGCAGTATCAATACAGTTTGGTTCGCTATTATAATGGTGAAGGTACCCAATGCAATGCTACGAATAAAAACGGTGCGGAACTTTGTATGGATTTCTGTGGTTTGGATGACACGGCTGCTGCTGACTTTAAATGTTGCAGTGACGGTACCAAGGGCGATAAAAAAGGTGCTTGTGCCGAACCGACTATGGACCTTGGCAACTAATATTATTTAGCAAATGGCTAACACCGCTCTTTCCTCTGTTTGGAAAGGGCGGTTTTTTAATGGGGGAAAATACATAAGTTTATTTTGTATTGTCATTCCGGGGCCCGCATACAAGCGGGAACCTGGAATCCAGAAATAAAATAAGGAGTTTTTCTAATAAACAGACTGGATCCCGGGTCCACGCCCGGGATGACAATTAGAAAGAGTGTTATCCCAGAGGGGAGCAGGCGGCCCGCAAGGACCCGGCGCGGAGCGTTCGGGGATAAATAAGACGGTCATTCTGGGTATAAAGGCCAAAAAGTGGTACTATTTTGCCTTGTTTTATAACAACAGATCCTGGACTACGACTTTCCAGGATGACGGCAACTACCAACTACCCAATCGGTAGGTCCTGAAACGAGTTCAGGATGACGGCAACGACGAACAACAGATTCCCGAGCCCTGCGGGCGGCCAAACCCTGAGGAGCCAGCAACCAAAGCAGAAAATAGCCGTCATTATCAAAGAAGGCGTCTTTACTTTTTAAGTGTGGAACAAATTTCCTGCCCTTGGGGGGTGCGCGGAGTGCAGGTTAAAGGGCCGCCGCCAAAGGGGTAGTAAAGCGTATAAATGATGTCCATCGCCCCGGTGCGGGCATTGGCTTGTATGCCGCCACGTTCCAACACCAGGTCAAAGCCGCGGCAGGAAAGTTTCTGCGGGCCAATTTTCAGGCACTCGCCCGGCAACACTTGCCACTCGCGCGGGTCCACCCCCGGGCGGGATGCGGCCGCCGCCTGGGCGCGGGCGGCTTCGTCCGTTTCTGCCAGTACGCGCGTGAGTTGCACATACCGCTCTGTGTGTTGGTATTGCGGCAAAGCAACGCCCCACAACAAGAGAAGCACAAACACTATCGCCAACGCCACCGATACGAGCGTTATCCAAGTGAGGGATGCGTCCTCGTCTTCTTCCTCTATGGTGTCCGGGTCAAATTCGGCAGATTTTAAAATTACCGCGCTGTGGCTGATTCGGTCGTGCAAGGTGCGTTTCTTTTTGTCCCACGCGGCTACAAAGAATCCGAAATAAAAAGTTACATTGGTTACCAGTTTGGAAACAATGCGCTCCGTGGCCTGCCAAAAGGAAAGCCGGCGGCCTCGGCGGTCCACTACCTTTATGCCCATTAATATTTTTCCTACGCTGGCTTGAAGGGGGGAACTTTCCAAGAGCGCATAATAGAGCCAAATGATGACGAGTAACACAAGCGAAACGGTGGCGTAACTCTTCATCATTTGCCACAATACCCAATACAAAACAGCAAAGAAAAGAACATCAATTAAAAAGGCAAAAAAACGTTTTCCTATTCCGGCGTACATAAGGCACCTCCCAGAACAGCATATATGTATAGTATAGGGGTTTAACGCTATTTAACAAGCCGGAAAATGAATTATAAACATAGGGGCACGTCTTGTGCGTGTGCGGCTTTTAAGAGGTCATTGGGGTTGATTTTAATTTGCAAACCGCGCAGTCCCGCGCTGACGTATATAAAATCCCACAAAATGCAGTCCTCGTGGATAAAGGTAGGAAAGGGTTTCTTCATACCCAAGGGGGAACAACCTCCGCGCATATAGCCTGTAACAGGTACGAGTTCTTTGACGTGCAGCATTTCGCACGATTTGTTACCGCTTGCGCGGGCGGCGGCCTTCATATCCAGTTCCGCCCCGCCGGGAATCACGCACACAAAAAAGCCCGTTTTATCACCGCGCAGCACTAAGGTTTTATATACTTGGTCAATGTTTTGCCCCAGGGTTTGCGCAACGTGCAGTGCGCTTAAATTTTCTTCGTCCACCTCGTAGGGGATAAGTTCATAAGAAATATTTAATTCGTCCAAGTGGCGGGCGGCGTTTGTTTTGTGGATTTTATTTTTCATTTTTTGCTTCCCTTGGCTTTTTTGGAAGATGTCTTTGGAGCAACGGTTTTGGGGGCGTGGAGTTTTTGCTCCGGGTGCGCTGCCAAAAATTTATCCACCGCTTCCAATTCCGGCTTTAAATAACGCCCGGTATAAGATTCCTTGCACCCGGCTACCTGCCGGGGAGTGCCCGCGCAAACAATCGTGCCGCCCTTGTCGCCTCCTTCGGGGCCGAGGTCAATCAGCCAGTCGGCGGTTTTGATAACGTCCAAATTGTGTTCAATAATCAGTACGGTATTGCCCTTGTCGGCCAGGCCGTGCAACACTTGCAAGAGTTTATCAATGTCTGCAAAGTGCAAGCCGGTGGTTGGCTCATCCAAAATATAGAGTGTTTTTCCGGTCCCCTTGCGGGAAAGTTCGTCCGCCAGTTTTACGCGCTGGGCTTCACCGCCCGAAAGAGTGGTAGCGGCTTGGCCTAGTTTAATGTAGCCGAGGCCCACGTCGTTGAGGGTTTTTAAATAGCGTTTGATTTTGGGAATAGCATCAAAAAATTCCAATGCCTGCGATACACTCATATCCAATACTTCGGCAATATTTTTACCCTTGAATTTTACTTGTAAGGTATCCTCGTTAAAGCGTTGCCCGTTGCATTCCTCGCACTTTACATAAATGTCTGGCAAAAACTGCATTTGAATTTTTAAAATGCCGTCGCCTTGGCACTTTTCGCACCGTCCGCCCTTTACGTTAAAGGAAAAACGGCCCGGCTGATAACCCCGGCGCTTGGCTTCGGGCATTTCGGCGAATAAATCGCGAATGTGCGAAAATACGCCCGTATAGGTGGCGGGGTTACTGCGTGGCGTTTTGCCGATAGGGCTTTGGTCCACAATGATAACTTTATCAATGTTTTCCAGCCCCTTAATGGCTTTATGTTTTCCAGGGGCATCTTTGGCTCCGTAAAATTTTTGGGCAAGGGCTTTGTATAAAATTTGGTGGATAAGCGTGGATTTGCCCGAGCCGGACACCCCGGTTACGCAGATAAATTTGCCCAGCGGAAATTTAACGTCAATATTTTTGAGGTTGAACTGTTGTGCGCCTAAAATTTCCAAATACTTGCCGTTGCCTTTGCGCAGTTCCGCGCGCGGGAGAATCATCCGCCGTCCGTTTAAATAGGAAGCCGTGAGCGACTTTTCATCGCGCAAAAAATCAGCCGTCGGCTCTGCCGCCACAATGTTGCCGCCGTATTCGCCTGCCGCGGGGCCGAGTTCTACTACATAATCGGCGGCTAAAATAGTGTCCTTATCGTGCTCCACAATGATAAGGGTATTGTCCAAATCGCGCAGGTTTTTAAGCGTATCAATTAAGCGGTCGTTGTCGCGCGAGTGCAAGCCGATAGTCGGCTCGTCCAATACATACAGCACCCCCGTTAAGCCGGAACCAATTTGCGTAGCCAGGTGGATACGCTGTGCTTCCCCGCCCGATAATGTTTGGCTTTTGCGCTCCAAAGTTAAATAAGAAAGACCCACGCTGTTTAAAAATTCCAGACGGGCGCGGATTTCTTTTAATACGTCCTTGGCGATAATTTTTTCCTTCTCCGTTAGTTCAATCTGTTCAAAAAAAACTTTGGCGGCGGATACCTGCATAGACGTAATATCATTAATATTTTTGCCGTTAATGCGAACGGATAAGGCCTCGGGCTTTAAGCGTTTGCCGTTGCAGGTGGGGCAAGTAATTTCGCGCATAAAGCGGTTATATATTTCCTCTTTTACAAAGTCGCTTTCGCTTTCTTGGTAGCGGCGTTTTAAGTTGGTAATTACGCCCTCAAAATCCTGCTCGCCACCCGAAATGACGGACGTATAACTGGCTCCGCCCACACCGTATAGAATTAAATCGCGTTGTGCTTTGGGTAATTTTTTCCACGGTGTATTCATATTGATATGGCTGCGGTGGCAAATTTGTTTTAAAATATCAAAATAATAACCGCTCCACGAGGTTTTCCAACGGTGGGTGCGGGTGGTAACCGGATTGTGCCACGCAGCAATGGCTCCTTCGTTAATAGAAAGGGTACTGTCCGGCACGACCAAATCTTCGGACACCTCTATTTTTAGCCCCAGGCCGTTACAGTCCGGACACGCACCGTAAGGGGAGTTGAACGAAAAAAGACGCGGTTCCAGTTCGCTAAACCCGATACCGCAATGTGCGCAGGCGTTATTTTCACTATATGTAAATTCGCGCGGCTGGTCGCCCTCGGCTTCCACAATGTGCACAAGCCCTTGTGCGTATTTTAACGCGGCTTCCAAACTTTCCACCAATCGTTCACGGTCAAATTCTTCTACAAAAATCTCGTCAGTTACCAGTTCAATGGTATGCTTTTTGTAGCGTTCCAGCGAGGGCGTATTGTCCAACGTGATGACCGTACCGTCCACGCGGGCTTTTACATAACCTTCTTTTTTAAATTTGGCAAAAAGTTCTTCGTAAGTTCCCGCCCGCCCGCGGACGACGGGGGATAAAATAAAAACGGTTTTTTCGTTAAATTTTTTTAAAATATCCTGTGCAATACCCTGTACGCTCCAAGATTCCACTTCCCGTCCGCAATGGGGGCAAAAGCGGTGTCCTACGCGGGCAAATAACAGACGTAAATAATCGTAAATTTCCGTAACTGTGGCAACCGTGGAGCGTGGATTTTTGGATGGGTTTCTCTGCTCAATGGAAATAGCCGGGGAAAGCCCCTCAATATGTTCTACATCGGGTTTTTCCATCAGTTCCAAAAATTGCCGGGCATAGGCGGACATACTTTCCACATAGCGCCGCTGCCCTTCGGCATAAATGGTGTCAAAAGCCAAGGAACTTTTACCCGAGCCGGACAGCCCGGTTACTACGACCATTTTATCTTTGGGTAATTCTACGGTAACATTTTTTAAATTGTGGCCTTTTGCGCCGATTACTTTAATACTCTTCATAACTTTAAAACCCCCGGGCCGCCGCTTGTTTCTTATAAGCGCGTAAAACGCCCTTTTTGCTTAAATAAATTATATAATTTATATATCTTTCATACCCGGAGCGCGCGCGTGAAAAAACCGCTTAAATATTTGCTCTATACTTTGGGCATCCTTTTATCCGTCGGCCTGATTGCCGTTATGATTTATCAGGCTAAGGACAGTTTTGTAAAAATTTGGCAAGGTGTCAAAACCAAATACCTCTTTTTATCTTTGTTGTCATCCGTTCTTATTTATGTGGCAATGGGGATGAGCTTGTACGAAGTGCTGCGTATTATGGGGCGGAAAGTTTCTAAAAGCGCGGCAATGGGTATCGCTCTTGTTTCCACCACGGTAAACTATATCGTTTCCTCGTTGGGGGTCAGCGGGTTTGCCTTGCGTGCCCACTTGCTAAACCGCCGCCGGGTGCCGTTTGGCACTTGCGTTACGGCCAGCATTGTCATTACGGTACTTTTGTATTTTGTGTTGGCGATTATCATTTTGCAGGGGTCGGTGCTGATGCTGTTTAATTCGTCGGCAACCACAATGCAACTGCTAAAAAACTTTTCGCTTATCATTGTAATGTGTGCGGTGTGTGTGGTGATTACGGCATTTCTCTTTAATAACGAACTGCGCTCCAAATGGTTGCGAAAATGTTTCCGTATGATGAATAAGGTGCTTTACCACGTTTTCCGCGCCTTAATTCCAAAAGGAAAATATGATGACTTTATGGACCAGTTGGACGAAGGGATAGACCTTATCCACCGCAAAAAGAATAAACTTACTATGACGATTATTTACGTCTGTGCGGATTGGCTGTTTACGATTTTTGTACTTTATTTTGCCTTCCGTGCCGTGGGCATACACATTACGGCGGGGGTGTTGGTTGCCGGGTTTGCCGTCGGTATGGTTACGACGCTAATTCCCATTTTGCCGGGAGGTTTAGGCGCTATGGAATTGGCGATGACGGCGGTTTATTCCCAAATGGGTATAGACTGGGATTCCGCTTTGATGGCTTCGCTGATTTACCGTGTGGTGTATTACATTTTGCCGGGTATTGTAAGTATTTTTATCTATTGGGGCTTGCAACTTTCGTCCCCTTCCTCGCCGCGCAAAAATAAAAAGTCCAAAGGAGCCCTGCTATGAAAGAACGCATTAACGAACAAGTCCCCAGCGTGCGCCCCAGTTGTTATGTGCATAAAACGTCGGTATTAATCGGCGACGTTACGTTAGGGGAAAATGTGTCTGTTTGGCCTTGCGCCGTGTTGCGCGGGGATATCGCTTCCATTACGGTGGGGGATAATTCCAATATTCAGGAAAATGCCTGCGTTCACGTCAATTATGATGCCCCTTGTATTATAGGCCGCGGGGTTAGTGTGGGGCACGGGGCAGTTGTGCACGGCAGTAAAATCGGCGATAATTGCCTGATTGGGATGAATGCCGTAGTAATGGAAAGTGAAATCGGCCCGAACTGTATTATTGGCGCGGGAGCAGTTGTGCCGGCTGGAAAAAATATTCCGGCGGGTTCTCTTGTAATGGGTGTTCCGGCCAAAATTGTGCGCAAACTGGAAGATGACGAAGTAAACGGTATTATCAAAAATGCCCGTGAATATGCCGGGGCTATCCGTTTGTACAAGGATAATTGCGAAGAATTGTAATATGAAAAAAGTGGTACTTATAGAAGATTCCAAGGTGCTGGGAAACGCTCTTTGCGGTGCCTTGAAAGTGGACGGGATTGAGGTGCATTGGGCCGAAAACGGCGTGGCCGGGGTGCAACTGGCTAAGCAGATAAAGCCTAATTTGGTTCTGCTTGATTTAATGCTCCCTAAATTAAGCGGGTTTGACGTGTGCAAACTGTTAAAGACCGATAATGCCACCTGGCGGATTCCGGTGGTAATAATGTCCACTTTATCCGACCCCGAATCGCGCGACCGGGCTACGGAAGCGGGGGCTGATTATTTTATTCCCAAGCCCTATGATTTAGTCGCCACCTTAGCCGAAATAAAAAAACTGTTGCAGATGTAGTTTGGCTTGTTTCCCTGCAAAAAGTACAGGGTACAAAGTTATATGGTAATGATTAAAAGTTTCAGGCCGTTAAATTAGGAGAGTATATGTCTCAATCCACAAAGAAACAAACCGCAAAATTAGATTTGGACGCTTTGGAAAATTTGCTTGATGAGGGCCGTCCGTCGGACGTTTTGGCGGTACTGGCCGAGGCCAAAAAGAAGGATTCCGCCGCTTGGTTTTTAACGGGGGAGGCGCAACGCCAACTCGGCTCCTTTGAGGATGCTTTAAAGAGTTATGCCGCCTGTTTGAAAGTAGCCGACGAGGCCGAACGCCGTATGGATGCGCTTTTGGCGATGGCGGCTTGCTACCGCACTTTGGGACACTCTGCGGCTGCGTATGAATTGGCCGAAGATGCCTTAAAAATGGCGCAGGAATTGGAATACGACGAGTTCGCCGTCCGCGCAATGCAAGAAATGGGTATGGCCTTGCGCGCTTGGGGCCGCTTGGAGGAAGCACTTGATTTGTTGGATGCCGTTTTGTCCGCCTATACACAGTTAAAGGACTATGCCGGAATGAGTTTTATCCATTGGGCCAAGGGGGGAATCTTCCGCCTGCAAGGCCATTTTGAAGAAGGCGTAGCGCAGTTTAAAAAGGCTATTTCTCTTGCCAAAAAAGCGGGCGATGATATTTCCGTGGCCTACGGGCATTGCGGACTAGCCGGAATTAGCCGGATTTGCGGAAAGATTGACGAGTGTGTAAAGAATTACAAATTGGCGGAAAAAATCTTCCGCAAAAGCGAGGATGTTTTCGGCAAGGCCTATACCAACTGCGGTATGGCCAACGGCTTGCGCCAACAGGGCAAGTACGACGAAGCCCTGCGCCATTACAACGTGGCTGATAAACTCTATTCGTCTATCCACGATACGGTGGACTTGGGCTTTGTAAAATGGGGCCGCGCGGATATTTTAAAACGCAAAAACAAAATGGCCGCCGCCTTAAAAGATTTGGAAGAAGCGCGTGTTTTGTTTGATAATTCGGATGAAAAACGCGGGCAAATTCTCACAAAACTTTCCTTGGCGCAGGTGTTATATGCGTTAGGCCGCACCGACGAAGCGGAGCAACTCTACGAGGAGGGCGTATCGCAGGCGCGCGCCGAGGGGTTGCATACATATTTGGAAAGTTATACCTGATTTAAGTTTGAAGCAGTAAAAGCCCCTAGGCCCGTTCCTAGGGGTTTTTCGTTAGTTATATTTTATTCCCTTGTAAAAGGTAAAAAGAACAACTATACTATAAATATATTCATCTGTTGTAAAAGTGCCGTAAGGCGGGTTTTACAGCGGACTGTTTTCTATTGGGGAAAATATGAAAAAATATCTTTTATTATTAATCTGTTTAACACTCGCCGCCTCTGCAAGTGCGTGGGGGCTGTTGGAGGATTTGGTTTCATTTAATGGGGATCCTTATATATACAAGAAAAGTTTTTTGTATTATGTGCTGACTGCTAAAAACCCCAAGATTCGTGTGTGTGTGAGTACAGAGGGAACCAGCACCGACACGGCCCGTCAAAAAATTACGCGGGATTATTTTTTGCAATCCACACAATCGGCATTGGATAATTGGTTATCTTTTGTCCGCACGCAGTTGGGCGAGCGCCAACCTGTCCGGGCTACTCCCGCCAAGGGTAAAAAGAAAGCCAAAAAGCAACAGCCTTCTGCCATTGCGCCAGAATTTGCGCGTAAGGGCGAGTTTGCTGATATTTTGGAGGCCTTGCCTCGCCGCATTGAGTTGCAAGTAATTAACCCCAATGGCGAAGATTGCGATAAAGTAATGAAAGGCAAATACGATTTGCGTATTAAATCGCTGGGAAATTTAAAGTATGGTTCCGTTTTGCAGCAACTTTCCCACACCCGGGGAATGGCCGCCTCTATAAAAGGCGTTTACGATAAAGATCCGACGATTTGGAGACTTTCTCTGCCGGGTAATGATGATTATACGGCTTCTGAATTGGCGGAACAAGAGGCTATGAGAACAAACAGTATATTTGTGAGCGCGTACGCGTTAGACTACGATATGGATAGAGTAGCCAGACACGAAATGGGGCATTTTTTTGGATTGGCCGACCAATATGAAGACAAGAAAAATATGAATAAGGTCCGCTCCTTGCTTCGCACCGAACCGGGCGAGGTTGTTTTTGGCGGCTTACCTTCTGTCATGGCTAAATCTGCAACTCTCACTTGCGATGATTTGGAAGGCTTTATAAACGCGGTGGACTTTATTTGGGGTATGGAGGGGAAAAACTCCCCGCGCGTGCAAAATGGGTGGAAGAGCCTGTGCGGAAAACCTTATACCTATTTGCAGGGGATTCCCGTCAAAGATTCTGCCGATATGGCTAAGGTACAGGCCTATTTAAAAAATTGGAAACAAGCAGCCGTGCAACTGGGGCAGTTGGCCCAACTGGGGCAAGAGTGGCGCGCTTATTTGGAAAAAGTCCGCAAAATGGAAGAGGAGTATGTTGATGCTTTATATACCAAACGCCAACAAATGCGGGGCGGTTTGGATAAGGCGGGGCTGGCTTTGTCCGCCGAGAGCCGGTACTTAACGCAAAAAGCGGCTAAAATCAAGGATATTATAGAACAGCAAATTGCGCCGGCGGAAGAGGCCGCGCGGGCAGGCAATATTTCAGCCCAGCAGATACGCCAGTTAGTGCAAAATTTAAGCCAATACAAGGGACAATATACGCCGGAATCCAAGGTTTTAGATGCCAAGGGATTGCTGACGGCCCAACCGTATGAGGATGACTTTTCGCCGATTACTTACCCTTGCTTGGTTTGCGGTAAACCGGTGGGGTTGGAAAATGGTTATTTAAGCCAAGATGTAAAGGTACTCGGACGTATTCGCCCCTATCATATTCATAGCGCGTGCGAGGCTAAGGCCTCTGCCTATTATTCCAAATTGGGGAACACTTACCGACATAAGGCGACCAAGCGCACCGTGCCGACGTGGACCCAACTGACACAATCGCAAGAGGCTAATCCTTTGTTGGCACAGTTGGAGACGGATTTTATGCCTGCTAAAAAGACGGTTCCCGTGGTGCTTGATAATCTGGACGCTAAAAAGGGTAGCGGGGTTGCGCCGCGCAACAACCCTTTGGTGGCTTCGTTGCCAGCCAAACCCGCGGGGACAACGCCTAAACGGGCGACTCCTTCGTCAACCCCCAAAAACAGCAAGCCTGCTTCTGATGGGCAAAATGCAGCCCCCGTCAAGCAGAAAGCGGAGCCTGCTAAGTCCGTTGCATCTCCCGTTCAAACGCCTGTTATCGCGCCTAAGGCAAAATGCGTGGTCTGCGGACAGGAAATGGCAGACGGTACTTTTTACACCGATTCCGTGGGCCGCACCGTGCATAAACACTCGTTGTGTGCGTACCGCTTCTTTAAGCGTTTCCACAAAACGGATGAGGATAGCCTGACCCGCTATTCAGACTATTACTTTTTCAGTATTCCTAATGATGTGGTGCAGGCCAAAGCCGATATGCGTAAACTGGATTTGACCTTTGCCGATATCCGCCGCTACCGCGCACAGGAAGAAGCCGCCGCCGAAGATTTTAAGAAATCGCTTGAAGCGGAAAAATCGGCCAAGGCGCAAGCACAGGCCAAGGCCGAAAAATGCCGCTTGGTGATACAAGTAACTCCGGCGGATGTGCAAGCCTATGAAAAGGAAAATAAAGCGGTATTGGCCCGCGTAGCACAAAAAGAAGCAGGCGGACGGCCACTGACCAAAAAGGAAACCTTGGTCAAACGGCATTACGCCCAATTAAAAGACAATTTGGCCCTCACGGAAGAGTGCAAGGGTTAAAATATATAAAAAACCCCGGGTTTTGGCCCGGGGTTTTTTTGCAAACAGAAAGAAATTAGTTGATTTCTTTAATTTCCACGTCAAAGGTCAAATCTTTTCCGGCTAACGGGTGGTTAAAGTCCAACACCACTTCTTTATCCGTGATTTCCTTTACCACCGCGCGGAAAGTGTGTCCTTCGTTGCTGGCACCCACTATATCACCTACTTTTAAATGTTCAGCCCCGCCAATGGCTTCTTTCGGTACGCGGCGGATGGCTTCCGGCAAGACTTTGCCATAGCCTTTTTCCGGCGCAACTTTTACAGTCTTCTTGTCGCCAACTTTCATCCCGGTAAGTTCTTCTTCCAAGCCCGGAATAATGTGCCCTGCTCCGTGGGTGTATTCCAACGGGCCGCGTCCGGCGGAGGTGTCGGCTACTTTGCCGTCAACCGTAAGGGTGTAGTCAAATTTGACTTTGGAACCTTCTTTAATCATTTGTTTCTCCTTTTGGCGCCGGGTGTCCCGGGCGAAAATATAATATATTGTAACAGTTTTTTAGCCAATGCGGGGAAACTCGGCCCGTTTGGCGGATTGGCAGAATTTACCAAACAAAACCCCCGCCCGGGTGTGGGCGGGGTTACCAATATATTGGTTGGGGGGAATCAATGCGGACCGTTCCCCATGGGTCCCCTCACGGCGGCTTTGCCTGCAATGCGCCGTATGAAAAGGTTTGCCACTAATAGTATGGCTTATTGTCCGCCCTTTCACAAGCGCAAAAACAGGTTAGATAAGCAATTTGTCGTTATTATTGTTGTCATTCCCGAGTGCCGTAGTCGGGAATCTGTTTTTGCCGTGGGTGTTCTCTTCCGAAACAACAGATCCCCGAACCCTGCGGGCCGCCAATTCCTCGGGGATGACGGATAAACAATGTAATTTTTGTTGTTGCTTTTCCGTCGTTTATTTTAAAGGGGTTGTTCCGTTTTTTTTTTTTTGTTAAAATTTTGACAATAAGGGCTGAATATACCCGGATGTATCCACTATATAAAAATGCGTATAAAAGGCCGTTTTGCCCAAATATAAAGACCTTAAAAGGAGAAAAAATGAAAGAGTTTATTGAAGTTA
>OIYP01001338.1_pt1 | contig 12338 bp, 10 predicted proteins | sample 1588261 | NCBI WGS metagenome assembly OIYP01 (sample SAMN03283293) | human gut metagenome | biome: human-associated habitat; material: feces | host: Homo sapiens | place: Peru | collected 2012
AGAACAAGGCAGCATCGAGTCATGGATGACTCGTTGTTGCCGGTCACGTCACTCCACCACAAACTGAATCAGGCAGACCTAGCTTTTCTTATTTTCGTACAACGGAACAAAATTAATCCGGCTTTGTGCAAGATGCCGATCACAGACCCACAACACACCATTTGGACGGGCGACTCATTTCCCCAACAAACCAAAATTTGGTGTGAAGTCCATGAAACGAAAAAAAGAGAAAGCGGCAAGCCTTTCACAACTTACCGCTTTCTCTTATTTTACAACCTGCTGCACGCTGGCTTTTTCCACCAGCCTTCCCTCAACAATGGTAATTCCCTGTTTATAACGTTCCCCGCTGACTTTCTTTAACAGCACATGTATTGCTTTATTTGCCATTTCACGGATATCCACCTCATAAGTTGTGATCTCGACATCACACAGTCCCGGAAAAAGATAGTTATCAAATCCAACCACTGAAAAATCTTCCGGAACGCGATACCCCTGCTCTTCTAACTGATTGATGACCATGCTTGCCGTGAGATCGGAGTTGCACACAAATGCCGTCGGCATATCTTTCATCTGATCCGGATGAATATCAACCTCTACCACACCACATTCCATATCACGATCCTGTATGATCCACTCCTGTGGCACTTCAATACCATGTTCTAACATGGATTTCCGGTAACCGAAATAACGGTCTGTGATACTTGCTGTAAACAACAGAGTTCCGACATACGCAATTTTTTCATGACCATGCTCGATCAGATAATTCGTCAGCATGTAAGTACCATAGTAACTGTTAGAGATCACCGCATCACTCATCTGGTGTTCATCATAAAAATCAAGATACACGATCGGAATCTGTGTATTCTGTCTTAATGCACCTAAATATTCTGTCCTCAGCCGTCCGATCAGAATCAGACCATCCACCTTCCGCTCCAGCACGATCTTCGGCAGATTAGCCTCCGCTTCATCTTCGAGTGACACCACCTCAAGCATGGTAAAACATTCTTTCTGCACAGCCCTTGTTGCCACGCTCTGATACATTTTCCAGTAAAAGGATGCATACTCTCCTAAGTATTTTTCCGATACCAGTACTCCGATATTATAACTTTTTACTGACTTTTCTTTTTTTACGGCAGATGGCTGCTTGTATCCAAGTTCATCTGCCAATTGTTTGATTTTTTCCCGCATAGCCTCGCTGACACCTTTTTGCCCGGAAAGTGCTTTTGAGACCGTGACCGTACTGACACCAAGCTGCTCTGCAATGTCTGCCAGCTTTACTGCTTTTGCCATAACCGTCCCCTTCTTACTACTTTTTACTTTTTTGATTTAATCTTATTTCTTTTCCACAAAATGTAACAGTTTTGACTGGAAATCACCCCATGGATTCTGGATCAGAATACCTGCATACATTAATGTATCTCCCGCATATACAGTATCTTCGCCTTCCAGACAGTAATTCTTCTGCGGATCGAGTCCTTTTAATGTGATTCTTCTGCTCTTATAATTCGGACGGTTGATCACCTGCACAAATGTAACCAGTACTTCTGATTTATCTTTTGAAACCACCTCGTAACAGTCAAAATAATGATTTTCCTGATAGGAGGCGATCCTGTAATAATCGCCGCTTCTTACCAGATCATTGTATTTATGATACATGGCAACCTGTTTCGGGATCATCTGTCTGTCTTCTTCCGGAATCTTTGTGACATCCAGCTCATAACCGAAAGTTCCTGCAAGCGCTACATGGCCTCTTGTCTCAAACGGTGTAACACGTCCCACCGTATGATTCGGACAGTCTGAAACGTGCGCTCCCATCGTCGATAACGGATAGATCATCGCCGTACTTTCCTGAATCTTTAAGCGTTCTACTGCATCCGTATCATCCGAGCACCAGATCTGTGGACTGTAATAAAGCATACCCGGATCAAAACGTGCACCACCGCCGGAACAGTTTTCCAGTAAAAGATGTGGGAACTCTGTTACCAGACGCTCCTGCATCTCATACACTGCCAGCACATAACGGTGATAAAGTTCACCCTGACGGTCTGCAGGAAGTCCATAGCTTCCGATGTCAGAAAGCTGACGGTTCATATCCCATTTGACATACTCAATATTTGCACTGCGTAAGATCGACGCCACGCTCTCATATGCATAATCGCGCACTTCTTTTCTGGTAAGATCAAGTACATACTGATTTCTGCAGAGAGAGCCCTCTCTTCCCGGGATCTGGATTGCCCAGTCCGGATGTGCCTCGTAAAGTTTTGAATCCGGTGAGATCATTTCCGGCTCAAACCAGATACCGAATTTTAATCCAAGTTTATTTACCTCATCTACCAGATGTTTTAAACCACCGTTTAATTTCTCTTCGTTGACATACCAGTCACCCAGACTTGATGAATCATCATTGCGGTGTCCAAACCAGCCATCATCCATAACCAGCATTTCAATGCCAAGTTCCGATGCTTTTTTTGCAATGGAAAGTAATTTTTCCGTATTGAAATCAAAATAGGTCGCTTCCCAGTTATTGATCAGAATCGGACGTTTCTTATCCTTATATTCACTGCGGATCAGATGATTACGGTAAAGTTCATGGAACTGGTGTGTCATGCCGTCATATCCGGTATCGCTGTATACAAGCACGACCTCCGGTGTCTGGAAACTCTCACCTTTTTCTAACTTCCAACAGAAGTTCTCCGGATGGATTCCCATACCAACACGGACGGTATCAAACTGTCCTAGCTCGACCTGTCCGATAAAGTTACCGGAATACACAAAATGCATACCATAAACTTCACCCTGTGACTGGTCTGCATTGCCTGCCGCAAGTGCCATAAACGGATGTTCCTGATGGGAAGACTCACCTCTTACTGATTCCACTCCCATAAAGCCTTTTTTCACCTTGCGGTGTTCTAACATACGCTCCCTTGCCCAGGAACCATGCATGGTAAGCAGTGTAAAATCACGGTTATCCATATCCATGGAGAAAGACAGTGCCTTCGTCAGATATAACATTTCGCCGTCATTTTCGATCCGCACGCTTCTTGTGATGACATCCACATCAGAAAATGCCGTGTAAAGCAAAGTTACCTTTAACCCAAGTACCGGATCCTCGCATAGAAGTTCTAATGTCTCACAGGAATCTTCATCGCCGAACGTTGCAGGAAGTCCGGCAAGTCCCGGTTTTCCTGCATAAATTTTATGTGACACATAAAACAGTGATACTGCCGTATGGCCTCCCTCTGTTCTCACAGAAATACTGCTTCTTCTGTAATCTCCGAGTCCGTTTCCTGCATATTCCATCGGAAACGTATCATAGAATGATACTCTCTCTCTGTTATTTTCAGAAGGCACAAACGGTCCCTCTCCCGTGCGGAGCAGATATGCAATGTTTGCATCTCTTAATTTCTTACCATAATATACATGACCGACAAAATTTTCTTTGTCCACGATCCCGATCACATAACTGGAGCCTGGCGTATCCAGTTTGAAAATACGTTCTTTCTCAAAGTATGTAATTGCCACGCCTCTGTTCCTCCTGTTATTTCAGCAAATCTTCTTTTAGTCCGGCAAGTTTCTTTTCTGCATCCTCTAAAGAACTTCCCTTGACACCAAAGTAATATTTGATCTTCGGCTCTGTTCCGGACGGACGCATACAGCACCATGCATTATCGGAAAGTTCATAATAAAGTACGTTTGACTCCGGCAGACCAGTCTTTGTCACCTCTCCGGTTACAGTATCTTTTCTTGTATCCTCTTTATAGTCACGGACTGCAAGCACATCAAAACCACCAAGTCTTTTCGGAGGATTCTTTCTGGAATTGCTCATCAGTTCCTGAATCTGCGCTGCTCCATCGATTCCTTTTAATGTCTTTGTCTCAAGTCCTTCTCTGTAGTAACCGTATTTTTCATACATTGCAAGCATTTCATCCCACAGTGTCATGTTGTTCTTTTTGCACCAGGATGCTACTTCACATAACATCATGACTGCAACGCAGGCATCTTTATCCCTTGCATAAGTACCGGCAAGACATCCGTAGCTTTCCTCTAAGCCAAACACATAATTATAGGTATTCTGCTGCTCGAAGAATTTGATTTGCTCTCCGATATATTTGAATCCTGTTAAAACTTCGATCAGTTTTACACCGTAAGATTTTGCGATTGCTTTTGCCATATCGGTGGTAACGATCGTCTCAACCAGTGCAGGATTTTTTGGCATAGTTCCCATTGCTGTTTTTTCTCTTAAAATATATTCTGCGATCAGCATACCTGACATATTTCCTGTAAATGTCACATATTCGCCGCTCTTTGTATCTTTACAGTAAACACCGAGACGGTCTGCATCCGGATCTGTTGCAAGAACGATATCAGCATCCACTTCTTTTGCAAGTTTTAATGCAAGTTCAAACGCTTTCGGTGACTCCGGGTTCGGGTATGCAACAGTCGGGAAGTTGCCATCCGGTTTTTCCTGCTCCGGCACTACATATACATGCTCAAAACCAAGTTCTTTTAATACACGGCGTACCGGAAGATTTCCTGTTCCATGAAGTGGTGTATATACGATCTTGATATCTTTTGCCATCTCTTTGATGATCTCCGGATGAATGGACTGTTTTTTCAGTTCTTCCATGTAACGGTCATCGATCTCTTTACCAATCACATTGTAAAGTCCTGCTGCAACTGCATCTTCTTTTGCCATAGTCTTTACCTGGTCAAAGGAAGTTACTTTTGCAACTTCTGCTAAAATATTTTTGTCATGAGGCGGTGTGATCTGTGCGCCGTCCTCCCAGTATACTTTGTATCCGTTGTATTCTCTCGGATTATGGCTTGCTGTGATGACGATACCGGAAATGCATCCTAACTCACGGACTGCAAAAGATAACTCCGGTGTCGGACGAAGGCTGTCAAATACATATGCCTTGATGCCGTTTGCATTTAAGCAGAGCGCTGCTTCTTCTGTAAATTCCGGTGACATGATTCTGGAATCATGTGCGATCGCAACACCCTTTTCCTGTCCATTCTGGGAAATAATGTAATTTGCAAGTCCCTGTGTTGCCTGACGTACGGTATAAATATTCATACGGTTGGTTCCGGCTCCGATCACACCCCTTAAACCACCGGTACCAAATTCTAACTGTCTGTAAAAACGGTCTTCGATCTCCGCCTGATCCCCCTCGATCTTCTTTAATTCAGCCTTTGTATCTTCATCAAAATACGGATCTGTGCACCACTGTCTGTAAGTATCCATGTAATTGCTCATTCTTCTTCTCCTTTACTTCTCTATAATTCATTTTTTATTGTTTTTTAAATTATAACCTTTTTTTAAGTTGTTGTAAACTAATTTTAATCTTTTTACTGTTTTTATATTTTCATTTACCCAAAAAAGAATCATAATATTTTTTTACAACTTTTTCTGCAGGTTTCGCATAGATCTCATAGTCCATGCGCGACTTTGCACTCCGCTCCTGATAAAGTTTTGCATCCCATGACCAGAGTGCCATTCCCTGCACCCAGTCTCTCTTACTGCAGGCTTTAAACATATCTTCATACCACTCAGCCTGACCATCCGGGTCAGCATCACCTTTCACGCCCCAGTCATTCGGTACTTCCATGGAACCCTTTACCGACATACATCCTGTCTCTGCGAAGAAAAACGGTTTTTCAAATCTTTTTACCACTGCTTCAATACGGTCTAACTGATTTTCCCAGTCACCATAAGGATAATAACCGCTTGATGATATCACATCCACAGCATCCCACCATTTCACACGGTGCTCCTGATACTTATCCGTATTATAAGAAAGAAGTCCGTGATAAACCTGCCTGATATCCGAAAGCAGTCTGCGCCATTCCGTTTCACGATGCTCACTCATCACCATCTCACAGCCGGCAATAAACATTTCACAGCCATACTGCTCTGCGATCTTTGCATAATGAAGCTGAAATGCCGTATAAGATGTAAACCAGTTCCCCCATTTTGGTTCGCATGGAACATCTTCATCAAAAAAATTAATGTGTGCACGCCATGTTCCATTTTTGCAGTTTACCGTCGGTTTTAATGCCACACGAAGTCCAATCTCTTTCGCATACCCGATCATATCGATCAGCTCATCATCTTCCATCGTTGCTTTTGATGTGTAACATATCTCCTCAGACTGCGGTGTCTCCTGCAATCCTCCCGGCACAAATATCACAAAATCTGCTCCGGTTCTCTCCTTCATCATAGCAAGACTTTCCTTTGCCCCTGACTTTTTAAATGCCCCTGCACAGGCAAACGGTGCAAATGTCACTCCACAGATATATTCCATTTATTTTCTCCTTGCTTTTTCATTTCATCTAAAAATATAACATTCATTTTATACTGATCCTGTCATTAATATAGCATTCGCCCTGTATATCTGCTATAATTTTTTATGTCAAAAATTGTATAAATCTATTTTTATGACCAAAGATCAGTGTGAAAAATACATTTTTCACACGCAAAAATGGAGTTTAATATGAAATCATTATTTGAATATACCGACAAATTAAATAAACCCTACGAATGTTTCTTTCTGGATGTGAAAAAAGAATGGCTGCCGGTACAGCCGCACTGGCATTATTTTATGGAGATTCTTTACGTAACAAGGGGCACCGCCCTGATGTATCAGAATGAACAAAGTCATATTGTTACGGAAGGCGATCTGATCGTCTTTCTCCCCTCCGTTGTTCATTCCGTCCATGCAGTGTCCGATGCCCCTCTGCAATATTATGTTTTAAAATTTGATTTAGGCCAGCTTGATTCCTCCACTTCTTTTACCGGTGGAAACTGGAATTTTTCTGCACTGTTTGGCAATGCTATAAACAATGAGCATGCCGATATTTATTTCCCGGAAGAAGTGCTTCGCTCTCTTCCCATACAGTCTTTATTTGATGACTGCGTCCGTGAAATGCAGAATATGCAGTACGGATATCAGATGATCCTGCAGTCAAAAATCAGGGAACTTTTAACCTGGCTTCTCCGAATCTGGCGCGATGACGGTTTTGACACGGACTGTTCTTTTACACCTCTGGCAAAAGAAAATACGATCTATACCATCACGGAATATATTGACCGCCATGCCTGCGAAAATATCCGCGTGGAAGATATCGCTGCTCTCTGTCACATGAGTTATTCCCATTTTGCCAAAAATTTCCGCGAAATTTACGGACAGTCCTGTAAAAAATATATCGAATTTATCCGTCTCTGCAAGGTTGAGGATATGCTCCTTTTTACAAACTTCGACTTAAATTATATCAGCCAGGAAACCGGTTATGCTGACTGCAGCCATCTGATTCGTTCATTTAAGGAAAAATATGGAATTTCCCCGCACCAGTACCGCAGACAGCACTCCATATCCGGGCAGGATCACTGATTTGTCATAATTTCCCATGTACTGGCATCACCCAGCAGCGGCATAAGAAACATCATCACAGTGATCATCAATGCAGCGATCACAAGTCCGATGATCGAGGTGACAAGTGCCGCTGTTGCCGTACCATTCTGCTGTGGTTTTATTTTTTTCGAGCAGATTGCACCAAGCAGACCGACTAATCCAAATCCTGCTCCGTATCCGACGAATCCGGTCATGATACCGAAAATGCCAAGGATCAGTGATACCGTTGCAATATTTTCTCCCTCACGCTCCGACGGGATAATGATCTCTCCTTCCCTCATTTCCACAATCTCATCTAACTTGCTTTTTCGCAGTAATACAATACACGGAATTAAAAACAGAGGAACGGTCACTACAAGATTTAATATGGAAAGATTGCCGATCATATCTGTCATATCACCATTTCCAAAAATACCGCTTGCCATTAATCCTCCGAAATCCACAAGTGCATGAATGATAATACAGATCCATAAATTACCGCTGCGCAGATAAATTGCCGCAAACAAAACACCAAGCAATGTTGCCTGCAGTGCCTGGATCAGTGCACTTGATAACGGCACGCCGGAAAGTACATTCGGGATATGCGCTGCACCAAAGATCATACTGGATAAAATAATGGCAGCAAGCACTCCACGTCTGGTGTTTGAAAAACAATCTGCGAAAAGATTTAACACGATCCCACGCATGATTACTTCCTCGTTCATGCCGACGAAAAACATTGTCAATATGTAAATGATGATCCCGCCTGCAGGACGCACGCCGTCCGTACCGGAAACACTCTGTAAAAATAACTGTGCAACTAACACATATACACAGTATCCAACCATAAATCCGCCGATATAAAATCCCCTTAAAAATCCCACACCGGTCTTTTTTAACGACTGCTGATACCCCATAAGAAACAACACGCCGATCGCATAGACAGCCACACCGAGTTCAGCAATAAACTGTAACATATAACTGTCCGTGATGGAAGTCAGATGTGTTGCTGCCACTCCGACCAGATTCATCAGCACTAAAAAAAGTGCCGTGATCACAATACCGATAATGATGACTACTGCCTTCGGCAGCCCTAAGATTTTGTTTTTCATACCAATCTCCTTTTTCTTTTTGTTTTATATTCACACTGCCTTTTGCAATGATCCTTTCATGTACTACTTTTCCCTGATATTTCCTGCTGTATCTACCGATGCATTATCAGAGATACTCTCCATATAAGTAAACAGGCTTTGTGCTGCATTATCATCCATCTGTTTTGTCTGTCCGTCTGACGCATAAACCGGGATCAGGGCATAAGAAACTGCTCCATCTGCTGTCACTGTAACTTTTACTGCTGCAGATCTGTCAATGCTTTGTCCAAAAATAAAATTCCCCAGACTGTAAAAAACAGGTTTTCCATCCATAAACTGTATTCCTTCCAGACAGTGTGTATGCGCTCCAACGATCAGATCTGCCCCTGCATCCATGCACTGTTTTGCCAGTTCACGCTGCACCGTATTCGGCTGTTCGCTGTACTCGGTTCCCCAATGTGGAAATACCGTCACAAAATCGCAGGTCTGTTTTGCCTCTTTTATCACTTCGATGAGCGCCGCCGCATCATAACAGGTAAACATTCCCGGAGTGCCATTCTCGATTTTCCAGTCGGCAGACGGAACTACACGTGATACGGCAATAAATCCATATCTTTTTCCATTCACTTCCACAACCTGCACCTCCTTTGCGCGCGCTGTGGAATCTCCTGCCCCGCCATATAAAATTCCGGCTCCATCTAATGCCTGAAACGTATCGGACAATGCCTCTCTTCCATAATCCAAAGTATGGTTGTTTGCGAGTGAAACGATATCCACACCCATCTCATTTAATGCCTTTACATAAGAAGGACTGCACCGGAAGGTAAACTGCTTATCCGCCATCGGTTCCCCACGGTCACTAAACGGGAACTCATTGTTTACCATTAAAATATCCGCTTCATTTAACTGCTCTAACAGTTCCGGTGAAACAACCTTCTCGATTCCACCTGCATCATAGGCTGCTTTAAATGCATTTGCAAACAGGACATCACCGGTAAGGATGATCGTTGTATTACCTGAGTCTTTTGGATTATCTGCGTTTGCTGCTGTTTCTGTATCATCTGATGTGCGCTCCGTGCTATCCGCTGCGTCTGCAGTATCCTTTATGTTTTCCGTTTCGCCCGATGTATCGTCATTATCTGCTCCATCTGGTGCTGTTCCATTTTCATCCGTGTTATCTGCCGTGTCAGATTGCTTCTCTTCTGTTACTGCCGTCCCCGATGTTATAACAGGCTGTGTCTGACCACCAGTTAAAATTGCTGCGGCGATCACGCCCGCTACAGTCAGTATGGAAAGCACATAAAGTACGATTCTTATTGTTTTATTCATAGATCCTCCCATTTTTGCATTGTTTTCGTTTTTCTTTGGTTCAGGAAACATTACAAAAATGACGCCGATGTACAACGATTGTACGCCGACGCCATTTTTATCATAATGATTTGTTCTCTGATTGTCAACTGACGGAAAATCTCAGTCTACTCAAAATCAACTTCAATGCTTCCCATACCACAGTCAAGTTCCATGTTTTTCTTTGCACCTTCATTTTGGACTTCTTTATCACCACTGATATTTGTATAAGTCTCCCCATCCACTTCAATCGAACCAAGTCCACAGGAAAGTTTGTAATTGTACTCTTTTTCCTCACCATTTAAATCAAGTGTCATATTTCCCATTCCACAGTCTGCTTTGAGATTCCCTTCAACACTTCCATCCATGGAAAAGTTCCCGACTCCGCAGTCGATCGACGCATCACCATTCACTACACCATCTTCGATCTCAACATTACCGACACCGACAGATACATCCATTTTTCCATTTACCTGAAATCTTTTTGCTTCAAAGTTTCCGGCTCCGACTTTTAAGGTCAGATCATTACAGCTTCCGTCAAAATCTTTCCAATTCATATCTGCGGCACCAATATCAAAATTCAGTTCATCAAAAGAACTTCCTTTTGGCAGATACAGTATGATCTGTGGGGATTTCTTATAATAATGTTTTTTCGCATCATATTTAATCTTTAATGTATTTCCATCCGTTTTACAGGAATAATATTTTTCTTTGCCGCGTTTTAATACAACACGCAGCTTTGCACTGTCATCCGATTCCCTGACTGTAATTTCTGCAGCATCAATATCCATATTGATATTCTGAATGGAAGAAGCATCATAACTCTGGTCTGCCTCCCCTGATGGAACCTCTGTCGAGAAATCTGCATCACCGATATCTGACACAAGATCCACAATATCTTTATCATCTGCATCCAGATCATCATCGTCATCATAATCATCGTCATCATCGTCGTCATCATAATCATCGTTATCATCATAATCATCGTTATCATCATAATCATCGTCGTCATCATAATCGCTGCCGTTATAATAGAGTCCAACCGGGCCAATATGCCAGTTTCCATATCTGAGTTCCCCGTTTTTTGCCATACGCCATACAGATGCTCCCATTGCAGTGCTTACACCACAGAAGATCAGTCCCACTCCTAACAATACCGCTGCAACGATCAATGTAATCTTTGTAAATTTTTTCATGCTGCCACCCCACTTTTTTTCTTTTCAAACGGTTTCTTACACAAACAGATGATTCCTTTGACTGCCCATGGAAGAAATACTCCAAATACCCATACAACTAAAAGTACTGCTAAAATACCAAGTCCTAAAACCAGAAATCCTGCTCCGGTCAGTCCAAGTCCAACAGCCACTCCTCCTGTAAATAAAGTACTGAATCCAAAACCGATCAGAAGAAAACCTGCAAATACAAGTGATGCCATAACCGCCACCACTGCAACTGCAATGCCAAATAATGTTGCCACTACTGCAAGAAGAAGTGAGGCTATGACTAAAAGCAATGTCAGCCAGAGTGGTGATGTGATAACTACCAATACGATCGCTGCTGCGCTCCATCCACTTTTCTTCTTTTCTGAAGTCTCCTCATTTTTTACAAACATGTCATCATTCTGATTCCAGTCCGGATTATGGTCTGGCGTGACATCACAGGTTTCACTCTCTTTTTCGATTCCCAGATTCTTTTTAATGCTCTGTGCCACCTTTTCCGGTGATTCAAGCTCCGCTATGACAGATTCTTCGTTTTCTTCCCCGGCATCTTCAAAATAGCTGCGGTAAAATGCCAGTGCATCTGCCTTTTCTTCTTCTGATATTCCATCCAGAAGCTGTTCTAACTGTTTTAAAAATTCTTCTCTTTTCATACCCTCTAAAGCTCCTCTCCTGAAAACAGTGCTGATATTTTCATGGAATAATCTTCCCATTCTCTCCGGTATTCGACCAGCTTATCCAGTCCAGGCTCCGTGATCTTATAATAACGCCTGTTCCTGCCGCCACACTCTCTGTCATACACTTCAAGGCATCCATCCTTCTGCAGTCTTCTTAGCACCGGATATAAGGTGGATTCTGATACATCAATGGCCTTGCGCACATCCTGCGTGATCTTGTAGCCATAGGTGCCTTCTTCTTCTTTCGACACAACAGCTAACACGATTGCGTCTAAGAGAGCAGCTCCTGTATTAAATACCATGCGCTCATCTCCTTTTCTTTATAATATTCTATTTCTTTTAATATTATTTATCTATCAATACTATATTTCATATAATATTATTTGTCAACATTTATTTTACCAAAAATAATATATTAACACACCCAAATGCTGGTTTGTTTATGAAATAAATCGTCCGCTCAAATAGTATTTCGTAGGTTTGTGAGTGGCATCTTGCGCAAAGCCGAAGTAATTTTTGTTCCGTTGTCCGAAAATAAGAAAAGTCTAGGTATGCCTGAATTAGATTTTCGCGGAGTGACGTGAACGGCAACAACGAGTCATCCATGACTCGATG
>OIYP01001343.1_pt1 | contig 12308 bp, 14 predicted proteins | sample 1588261 | NCBI WGS metagenome assembly OIYP01 (sample SAMN03283293) | human gut metagenome | biome: human-associated habitat; material: feces | host: Homo sapiens | place: Peru | collected 2012
TTTCGTACTGGCAGGCGCAACACTTGTGTTTGTGGATATCCGTCCCGACACCATGAACATTGACGAGACTAAGATTGAAGCCGCCATCACAGACCGCACCAAGGTCATCGTGCCGGTACATTATGCCGGCGTGGCCTGCGAGATGGATACCATCATGGATATTGCCCGCCGCCACGGCCTGATGGTGGTGGAGGACGCGGCGCAGGGCGTGATGAGCACTTACAAGGGCCGTGCGCTGGGTACGATTGGTGATTTCGGCTGCTACTCGTTCCACGAGACAAAAAACTACTCCATGGGAGAAGGTGGTGCGCTGGTCATCAACAACGCGGCCTTTGACGAGCGGGCCGAGATCCTGCGGGAAAAGGGCACGAACCGCGCCAAGTTCTTCCGCGGACAGGTGGACAAGTATACGTGGGTGGATTTCGGCGACAGCTATCTGCCCAGCGAGTTGAACGCCGCATACCTTTGGGCACAGCTGGAAAAGGCGGACGAGATCAATAATGACCGTCTGGCCACATGGCGGGAATACTGGAACGCGTTCCAGTCGCTTTCCCTAACAGGGAAAGCGAACCTCCCTGTTATCCCGGATGGGTGCGTACATAATGCCCACATGTTTTATCTGAAACTGCGGAATTTGCAGGAACGGACAGCGTTTATAACGCACATGAAGGAGTGCGGCGTATTGTGCGTGTTCCATTATATTCCACTGCATTCGGCGCCTGCGGGGTTGAAGTTCGGGCGGTTCCACGGAGAAGATGAATATACGACAAAAGAGAGTGAACGCCTTGTCCGCCTACCGCTGTACTACGGGATGACGGATAAGGACAGGACCAAGGTGATTGAAGGGGTGGAGGAGTTTTGGAAGCAGGAAAACAGAGTATGAGCATTTGCACTGATTTTATCATTCATAACGGAAGAAAGATTAGGCTGGGAGATACTGTACAGCTAACAAAAGAAATTTTGGAAGCTGATTTTTTCAAATATGCAGAAGCTTCTGGCGATTTCAATCCTATACATCTCAACAAAGAGTACGCAAGAAAAAGCATATTTGGCAGAAGAATTGCCCATGGTCTTCTTTGCACAGGAATGATTTCTGCCTTGTTGGGAAATTCCCTACCTGGGGAAGGAACGTTGATTTTAAGAGAAGATTTGAGTTTTTTAAGACCGGTTTATGAGGGCGATACGATTACAGCGAGTGTGCAAGTTACGGAGATCGGCTTGGAAAAGAACAGAATTACGCTGGGAGTATGTTGCAAAAATCAGGATGGTATTGACGTGTTAAACGGCAGGGTCTTTACGAAGGTTTTAGAGGAGTAAGCGGTACAGATTATGAACTAAGGGAACAAGAAAATGAAAAAGATAATAATTTTTGGCAATGGGGATTTTGCAAGGCTATTGAAGCACTACATAGAGACAGACGATCTGCGCGAAGTGGCGTGCTTTACCGTAAATAGCGAGTATATCTCAGAAAGCACTTTTTGGGGGGTTCCGGTGGTCCCGTTTGAAACTATTGAAGCACACTATTCTCCCGATGATTATGAAATACTGATTGGCATCGGCAACAGCAAAATGAACGATGTGAGAAAAGCGGTATTTGAAAGAATAAGAGACAAGGGATATTCGGTTGCCACATATATTCATTCAAGTTGTAGCATTCACAGCAAAGATATCGGCGAAGGAAATATCCTTTTGGAAAATTGCTTAGTGTACCCGTATTCAAAAATTGGCATCGGTAATTTGATGTGGGATCATGTGTTGGTTTCTCATGACTGTAAGGTGGGCGACTTTAATACATTTTCGAGCTATGCAGATTTGTGCGGATATGTACAAATAGGGAATAACGGATACTTCGGGAAGCACTGTATCATGAATGACCGAGTTAAGGTGGCAGATTACACACTTGTCGGAGCCGCTGCATATGTAAAGCGCGATACGCAGCCGTATGATGTAGTAGTTCCTGCGCGTGGTATTACACTCGATGGGAAAAGAAGCACAGACTTCTTTTAATTTAGACAGAACTAAAGGGCGGTTTATATGGAAATAAGCTTTGTGATTCCCTGCTATCGGAGCGAAGGCTTGGTAGGCAGTGTTATTTCGGAAATCCATTCTGTAATGAACGAGGGTTGCCAGTACGAGATCATAGCAGTGGACGATTGTTCACCGGATAATGTGTTATCACAATTGAGGACATATGCGGCAAGCGATGAGAGGCTTAAAGTTATTTCCCTTGCAAAAAATGCAGGGAAGCATTCTGCGCTGATGGCGGGATTTTCGGTGGCCGCCGGTGATATCATTGTTTGTGTGGATGACGACGGACAGTGTCCGTTGGACAAATTAGATGACTTGCTGCTACCGCTGCGTAACGGCTATGACATCTCAATTGCGCGGTATGGATTAAAGAAGCAAACCGGTTTCAAGAATTTCAGCAGCGCAGTGAATGCAAAGATGGCATGCTGGCTGCTGGACAAGCCGAAAGATCTCCAGCTATCGAATTTCGTGGCACTGAAAGCATTTGTCTGTCAGGAAATGCTGCGGTACAAAAATGCGTTTCCATATGTGGATGGTTTGATGCTGCGTTCCACAGCCCGTATTGCGAATGTCGATATGGCGGAACGCTCACGCATCGCCGGAGTGAGCAACTATACCTTCGCAAAATCTCTGAAGCTTTTTTCAAACGGTTTTACGGCTTTCTCTGTAAAGCCGCTGAGAATCGCAACAATACTGGGCTGTGCATCCGCATTGGCCGGCTTTGTTTTTGGGATGTATGTTATAATTCACAAGCTCATTAATCCAAATGTCCTATCCGGATATAGCTCATTGATGGCTATGCTGCTGTTTATTGGCGGTCTTATCATGCTGCTTCTTGGCGTGATCGGCGAATATGTCGGGAGGGTGTATATTTGCTTGAATAGTGCCCCCCAATATGTAATTCGAGAAACCATAAACTGTGGCGACAAGACAGAGGTAGAGTCATGAAAAAACTTGCCATCATCGGTGCATCATACTTACAGCTTCCTCTCATTGAAAAAGCGAAGTCAATGGGTATTGAGACCCATGTGTTTGCCTGAGCGGCTAACGATGTGGGCGAAACTGCCGCCGATCATTTTTACCCCATCAGCATAGTGGAAAAGGAACAGATATTGGACAAATGCCGTCAGATCGGGATTGACGGCATTTGTTCCATCGCGTCTGACCTCGCTATGCTGGTGGTAAACTATGTGGCCGAACAGATGGGGCTGACCGGCAATTCTATGGAGTGTACGCTGCGCTCTACAAATAAGCACCTGATGCGTCAGGCGTTTGAGCGGTACGGCGACCCATCGCCCAAAAGTCTGCTGGTTGAAAGCGCAGACGATTTACAGAACGTACCGCTGCATTACCCCGTGATAGTAAAACCCACAGACCGTTCTGGCAGCCGGGGCATCACAAAGCTGGACGGCCCGAACGGTCTTGCGGAGGCTATTGAGAATGCCAAATCGCAAGGGTTTGAGAAAAAAGCACTGGTGGAGGAATTTGCCACGGGGCAGGAGTACAGCGTAGAATATATCTCATGGCGGGGAGAGCACCAGTTTTTAGCGTTGACCCATAAATATACCACCGGCGCACCGGGCTTTATTGAGACGGGGCATTTAGAGCCTGCGCCGGTGTCGGAGAAAACCGTGGAACGCGTCAAGGCGGTGGTGTCTCACGCCCTCAACAGCCTTGGTATCCGATACGGAGCGTCCCATAGCGAGCTGAAGATCGATGCGGATGGGCGTATTATGCTCATTGAGATCGGCGGACGTATGGGCGGTGACTTTATCGGCAGCGATTTGGTGGAGCTTTCTACCGGCGTGGATTATGTCAGAGCCGTCATTGATACGGCGTTGGGCGAAAGGCCTGCCCTGACGCACAAGGCCCACAGCGCCGCGGCGGTTCGTTTCGTTTTCTCTCAGGAGGATGTGGATGTTCTTGCACGCATCAAGCGTGAACACCCGGAACTGTTGGTACGCGAGGACGTGGACACATCCTTCGACCATCCGGTGACAGACAGCGCCACGCGCTTTGGGTATTACTTGCTGCGGGGGGAGGATACATCGCTGCTGCAGCAGTACATGCCCGAGGACAAATAATCTTGCCAAAGCGGATGTGATGATTTGAAAGAGTATAAAACACTTATCCTGCTCCATTTGATGCTGATGGTCTATTCCATGAGCGGTATTTTCAGTAAGTTGGCCGCCAGGCAGCCGTTCCTTAGCTTCCGCTTTTGCCTGTATTACGGTGCAATCATCGCACTGCTGGGATTGTATGCCATCGGTTGGCAGCAGATCATCAAGCGTATGCCACTGTCGCTGGCCTTTGCCAACAAGGCGGTCACCACGGTTTGGGGACTCGTCTGGGGACTTTTATTCTTCAAGGAATCGGTCACATGGGGGAAACTGGCGGGCATTGCGTTGATCGTAACCGGCGTCGTGGTGTTTTCTACGGCGGATAAGGAGGCAGCGTAATGGATAGAACGATGATCTTCTACGCCGGACTGCTGCTGTTGGGTGTTTTTCTCAGTGCCATCTCGCAGGTTATGCTGAAAAAAGCAGCACTGCAGCGATACTCCAGCAAACTCCGTGAATACCTGAATCCACTGGTCATTGTCGCCTATACGATTTTCGTGGGTACGACCTTCTTGAGTATTTACGCCTACAAGGGAATCCCACTGTCCATGGGGCCTGTGCTGGAGGCTACCAGCTACATCTATGTGACCATCTTCGGCGTAACAATCTTCAAAGAAAAACTCAACAAACGAAAACTGGTTGGGATTGCTCTGATTATAGCGGGCATTATTACATACTCCTTGCTGGGATAGCGATAAACATTAGGAGGACACCATGGGTAACGAGCGGAGATACTCTCTTGACGTTCTTAGAATCATTGCTACGATTCTAATTATATTTCACCATTATCAACAGGTCATAGGGGGATATTTTGAGGGACACATCAATTTTTGGAATGGCAGATTCTATTTCGGATATATTGTTGAGTTCTTTTTTCTCCTGTCTGGCTATTTTATGTATCGGTACGTTGAAAAAGTCAACAAGGGCCTTCCATTTAAAGAGTTTTTTATTCCGCGCGTGTTACGACTGCTGCCGTTGGTGTTTGTGAGCAGTGTAGTAGAGCAAACATTCCTTGGAATTTATAAGGCAACTTGTGCAGGAGGAACTGGCTTTGATAGTGTTTCAATATCTGTTTGGGGAGTTGTTCTCAATGCGCTCGGCTTGCAATCCGGTTGGGTGTTCAATGGCTACATGATAAACAATCCTACATGGTACATCAGTGTGCTTCTACTGTGCTATGTTGTGTTTTATCTGCTGACCTATCTCAGCAATCGTTGGCAGGTGCCGCATGTCTACTTGTTTATATTTATGGTGTTATTGGGCTGTGGTGTACAAACCTTTGGTCTCAATTTGCCATTCCTAAATGGTTCTTCTTGTCGTGGCTACTACGCATTTTTCTTTGGTGTGCTGCTATCAGAATGGTTGGAAAAGCTCAACGCAGCAAAAAGACCCCAGAATATATATATATATATATTCTGGGGAAGCGTCATCTCAGTTGCGTTCCTGCTGTGCATGATGATTTACAGATGGGAGTGGGTTGCCGGAGGCATCAACTATCTGATGACGTTTTGGTTCTACCCAGCACTCATCATTATTTTTAGCAGTGGGCCGTTGACAAGGCTGTTTGACCACAGATTCATTGGTACGTTGGGAAAGATCACATACGATGCATATATCTGGCATTGTCCTAATTTTTTGCTTCTTTATATTATTCCGACCATTACCGGCAAGAGTTGGGATTTGCTTACAGCCAAGGCTATGCTTGTATACACAGCGGTTTCCTTCGCAGTGGGCGCGGCTTCTTACTACGCATTAGAACGACCGATCAGCAGCAGGGTGCGGAGGCTGACGGAGATAGGAAAATGAGATATAAGGGCTATATAATTGAAGTTTGCCGCGAAGGAAACATCGATTGCCAAAATGGTAAATTTTGGGCTGCTTTCACGGATTGTTTAGGAAAAAGTAAAGAATCAAACAATACCAAAAACTTGCTACTGCACATCACAAAAGAGAAGGGGAATATTATTCATGAGTGTTTTTGAGAATCACATTGAGTTTTCATCTAAAGCCCCAGGGGGGTTCGTTGGGAGGGAAGACGGTGGCTTTGCTGTAAATCTAAAGGCGCCGCAACAATTTATAAAGCGGGGTAAAAACGTGGCTGGATTTACTACGGACTATCGGACTGACTTTATGCGAGATAGGGATCGTATATTATATTCTCGTGCATTTCGTAGGCTAGCAGGAAAAACGCAGATATATACAATAGGAGGGGATGACCACCAAAAAAACAGGTTAACCCATACACTAGAGGTGTCGCAAATTGCGCGTACGATTTCAAAGGCACTGAATTTAGATTGCGACTTGACAGAAGCCATTGCGTTAGGGCACGATTTAGGGCATACTCCTTTTGGACACGCAGGGGAGAAAATCTTGCATGAAATCATGTCGCCAGGGAGCACTATAAGCATCCCGGACAGCCCGATGAAAAAGGTGCGGCGACCAATGAAGAAAAGGGATTACTATGGGTTTAAACATAATGTGCAAAGCGTAAGAGTTGTAGCGACGATTGAGGATAATTATCCCGAGCAAGGACTGAATTTGACAAATTATACGTTGTGGGGTATTTTAAACCACACTTCGCTCAAATACAAAGAAAATAGAGTTGATACCGACTGTACCGATCCTACCTATAAGAATATTTATAATAAACACTACTTGCTGGAAGGCTATTCTGACAAGGAAGCGTGGTCGTTTGAGGCATTTGTAGTGAAAGAGGCAGGCGAAATTGCACAAAGGCATCATGACTTAGAGGACGCTCTTTTAGGTGGAGCAATGAACATATCAGATGTTTACAATGCAGTACGAACGACTCTTGATTGGCTTATGTCTGAAGAGGATCGTCAAAAACTTCAGGCGCTTTCAGGGAGGCTATATGCGGATAGAGCCTATATTACGACCATATCTAGCGTAGTTGTGAATACATTGGTAAGCAGAGTGGTTAGGTGCTCAAGAGAGAATCTCGCGATGCTTTGGGAAGAAGTTCATGATAAGGCAAACCCGGACGAATTTTTTGTCGACCATAGCGTATGTGAAGAGAAGATTAGACAGGCGATAGGATACAGCGTATTAGGACGTGAAACAGATACAGAAATAGAGAAAACGTGCAAGGAAAAGGAAGCTAAACGAGTAGAACAAACCTTTAAAAACTTTGAGCAAATGATCCGTGAAAAGGTGCACCACTCGGCGGATGTTGAGCGAATGAATGCAAAAGGTACCTACATTATCCGCAAGATGTTCCAAGCGTACTACAAGCATCCCCAACAGTTGCCGGATGGAGTTGTTTTGCACTATATGATTGATATTGGAAGATACACAAGCCTGAAAGAAGCGTACGAAAAAGGAATAGGAACGGTAAGAACAGAATTTGAAGAGCTTATTACGAGCAAGAATGGATTTACCTATGAATACAAGATCAAACTTATGCGTAGAATATGTGATCATATATCTGGTATGACAGACCGATACGCATTGCAGGAATATGGGAAGCTATATTGATTGCCACTGTATTTCTAGATTAATAATAAGCAAACGGCAGAGAAAAACAAGCATCATGTAACGTCTTGACAACGGATCGATGGCGGGGTACGGTGCGTTCCTAGGACTATTCGTGTTGCCTACAGCACATGAAAGCACATTTGTTTTGTGCCCCAACAGATTCGGGCTTGAGACAGGAAAAGACTTGGTTGGCTGCCACAATTTAAAGTGTAATTATCGTTGTAGGAGGTGTAGGGAAATGGGGTACACAGGAAAAACGTTTAGAGATGCCGTGCATGGTGATATTTTTGTAGAAAACCGCTTTTTGCAAATTATAGATACTGCAGAATTTCAAAGGCTACGGCGTATTAAGCAACTTGCCGTTGCGGATTTAGTTTTTCCTAGTGCAAATCATACTCGCTTTTCTCACAGTATAGGTTGTTTTCACATCATGCAAAGGATTGTTGCACATTTTAAGATGATATTCTCTGCGTTGGGAATCACGATTTCAAAACATGAAGAAGATGTGGCACTTTTAGCAGCCTTACTACATGATATTGGGCATGGCCCGTTTTCTCATGCATTCGAACAACTTGATTTGTCCCAAGATGGGACGCACTCACATGAAAAGTGGACATACCAAATTATAACAAATCCTGATGGAGAAATATGCAAAAAAATCGAATACATATTTGGGGAAGGGACGGCGAAGGACACTGCGGACTTAATCGTAAAGCACAGAGCAGCCAAGAATAGAAAAGTCGCAGCGCGGTTGGACTGTATAGACTTATTTTCTGTCCTTGCGTCGCTCGTGAGCAGTCAACTTGATGCGGACAGACTGGACTATCTCTTGCGTGATGCTGATGGATGTGGGGTTTCGTTTGGCAGAATAGATATAGCGCGCATTATTTCAGGCATGCGTATTTCTGTTTATCGTGATGACTACGTCATTTGTATACTGGAAAAGCATATAGATGATATTGAAACTTACTTAATGGCGCGCTACCATATGCAAAGCGTTGTGTACTATCATGATCTGAAGGTCCAAGCAGAACAGATTATTGTCAAGATATTGAAACGAGCTCAAGAATTGTACCTGAATGGTAACTTGAACTGCACTTCGGAGGATCTTTGTAATTTGCTTTGCGGCAAAAAAATAGATGTATCAACATATTGCCGGCTAGATGATACTATATTTTGGTATTACTTTCAGGAATGGGCGAGAGAAGGTGATTACGTTCTGTCGGAATTGTGCAGATCACTTATTTATCGCAGGAAATTTAAGAAAATTGAGATAGGGTTAAATGCTTGCGACAAGTTGCGGGGGGATGTATGCCAGGTACTGTGTAATGGCGACCTTGGTATTTCGCAAGAAGCGTTGAAGAGTAGTTGCTTTTGGATAGAAAAAAAGTCTGAGTTTTCTGCATATAAGGTGCAGCGGGAAAATATTTGGGTGCAACGCAGCACCGGGGAACTGGTGGACATAAGTATATGCTCACCAGTTTTGGACACAACAAGAGAGGATATTTTGACACAGTGTCGTGAGCGACTATGGGTAAATTTTAACCTTATGAATTACGTCGTCAACAATGAAGCACTTTGCGATGAAGTTTCTTATATTTTGAATGGACACAGAACCTCAGAGAAAATAGAGGTCGAAAAGAAATACATTTGCGCATCAAGAGAAAGCGCAGATGCTGTACTAAGGTACTTCACGTGCAACCAAACGGCGTATGATACGAAGGATTGTGGTATAACGGTGCAGCAAGACTTTTACTACGATACGGACGAATATTCGATTCTACATAGCGGCTATTCACTTCGTGTACGCGAGAAAGAGGGAGCGTATGAATTAACAGTGAAAGCACCTGCTTCTAGCGCAGAGATAATTGATGGAAGCAGTGAGCGTTTTGAGTATTCAAGGCCGGTGGCAGGCAATGATCTTTCGAGTTGGAATGGATTCTTGGAGGAGCATATCCCGGCATTGCGTGGACGTGCGAATGCTATAAAAGTTAAACTCGTTGTAAGGAATAACCGTAGAGTTCTAGATGTTAATTTAATTGGGGCAACGACAACAATGGAATTGGTAATTGACGACATCCGCTATTCTCGCAATGTGAATGCACAATTTGAGAAAGATGATGGTTCAGTCGCCGAACTCCAAGTTGAATTAGAGCTTAAGTCCGATTATGCCCACAAACCGAATCTAAAGCGAGTTACGGATGATCTCCGGCAAAAGGTGGCAGGCCTGTATCCAGTTCGTGATACAAAGTATATGCGTGGGCTTGCGGCTATTACGGGGATGATGAGGTAACCGCCAGGTCCCGTCAAGATTTGGACCTGTTGACAAAGGTGGCGAATACGTCCGTTCTATGGTAGAATAACCATAAGGAGGGATGTAGCATGATGGGACGCCAAAGCAGACAAATGGCAATGATTTTCGTAGATATAGAGTCACTGATTCCAGAAACCCACCTGCTGCGGAAGATCGAGCGGATGGTATCCTTCAACTTCATCTATGATCTTCTAGCGCCATATTATCCGGCAACAGGCCGTCCATCTGTCGACCCTGTCAGTATGTTCAAAATGCTCTTGATCGGATACCTGTATGGCATCAAATCAGAGCGGCGGTTGGTGGAGGAAGTTCAGCTCAACATCGCCTACCGATGGTTTTGCGGATTTGAACTGGATGACACGATCCCAAATCACTCCACATTCAGCAAGACCAGAACACGAAAATGGCAGCAAAGCGATCTCTTTCAGAAAGCCTTCTATGAAATAGTCAAGCAATGCATAGACAGCGGGCTAATCGACGGAGAAGCTATGGCTGCGGATGGAAGCTACATTCCGGCCAACGTATCAAGAGAAAGCTGGAGCAATGTAGAAATAGAAGTTGAACAGAGTATGCAAAGCTATCTCGATTCTTTGGATGAAGAGCTTTCCAATCAGCCGGGCTTCAAAAAGCCGCCAACAAAAATTGTAAGGAAGTGCCGTACCACCAGCCAAACAGATCCAGACAGCGGTTATATCAATCACGGCAGCAAACGCGGCATCGGGTATCTGATGGAAGCAACTGTGGACTGCAAACACGGCATTTTAACAGGCGTTGATGTATATCCTGCCAATGAGAAGGAAAGCGTCCTGGTCTTGCGGCATTTGGAACGGCAAATCAATCTTGGTATCTCAATGAGCCGGCTTGCTCTGGATCGCGGATATGAGACGGGCGCTGTTCACCGAGGGCTGGAGCTTCTGGGCATTACCGGATATATCCCCGCAATTCAGTTCTCCAATCCACCTGAGAAATATGGATTCTCCTACGATCCACAGCTCGACGCATTCATCTGTCCGGAAGGAGTTCCTCTTACATACCACAGGCTAAATTGCAGCAAATCGACGGGCAAATATCTGCGTTGCTACCAAGTCGAGGGCGATGTCTGTATGCACTGTCCAAAACGGCCGAGCTGTTTTGACAAGGCTGGAATTCGGCGCAGAGTGTTGGCCAGCAGTTGCTATCCGGCATTTTTCAGAGGGCATCAGCGCGTGGGAACTCCAGAATACCTGGCCATGATGCGGCTTCGTAAAATCTGGGCCGAGGGCAGCTTCTCCGTCTTGAAACGGGAACACTGTATTTCAAGGATTCGAAAAAGGGGCATTCTTGCAGCTACGGAAGAATGCCTCCTTGCCGCCATGGCCCTAAATCTTAAGCGGATGGCAAAATGCCATCTTTCGCTATCTCCCAATTTATTATTCTGCTGGAACCACTGTGGGTTTCAGCAGTTTTTTTGCTTTTGTCAACAGGTCCGTTATTGTACATTATCTATCCGTGCCGACCACTCCTGTAGCTTTACACGGTGTTTCAACTCTGCGCTTGTCATCCTGATACCTCCAATATGACAGTATATGACAGTAGCGGAACGTTTCGCAACGTTCCGCTACTATTGTCTCATGCATGTCTATGCGCGGGTAGGTTTGACACTTACGACGCTTACGAAACTACAGGGGTGGTCGCCGCAAATGGAAATATCCAATTTGCGTGCGCCGTATATGGGCCAATCTCTTGCAAATCACGGGAAAACGACTATTGTGGTGTTAGACGCGGTGCACAGCGGACTAACAATTTTGAGGTGATCGAAAATGACTAAAAGCAACCGTACATCCCACCTGACGGCGGATGAGAAGACCCTGCTGGCAGAGTATCGCAGGAGTGGCTTGACACCCGAAGACATAAAAACCCTGAAGCGCCAGACGGACGAGAAATATATCCACGTGCTGGCCTACCGCTACTGGATAGCCTGTGCGAAACTCCACAATGCCAACGAGCTGCTGCACGGCAACTGCCGCTGCTGTATTCATTGGAACGCACTGAGGCCGGAAAAGATGCCTTGCCACGAATGCTACTACCTGGTCGGCGCAGACGCGCAGATCGATGGTTGGGAATGCGTGCGGGATATTTCGGAAGAAGATGGAATGCTGGAAAAGTACGATGCGGACCGGCGGCGTGCCGCGGAAAGCGGTAGTATGTAAAACGGAGGACAAGTTCCCTATCAGGGTACCCTTTTGGGTACCCTGATAGACGAACAAGGGCTGGGGAGACCCCAAACCCCCGGGAGGAATACCATGCATGAAAATGAACAGCACAGGCCGGGGTTGGACGCATTGGTGTCCGATGCTGGCCGGCGGCGGGAG
>OIYP01001347.1_pt1 | contig 12275 bp, 11 predicted proteins | sample 1588261 | NCBI WGS metagenome assembly OIYP01 (sample SAMN03283293) | human gut metagenome | biome: human-associated habitat; material: feces | host: Homo sapiens | place: Peru | collected 2012
GTTTACAATGTACTACAATAATTTGTAAATAGTTTGATAAAAATTAGTTCACTTGTTGAATTACCGTGTATTTTGTGCGATTTGCCATTGACTTTTTGCAAATAAAATGTTATAATTAAACGATAATTTGTGTCGGAGTATTTTTTCGACAATTTTAGGAGGTTAAAACGTGAGAAAGGTCAAAAAACCTGTCTTCTTCGTTGTATTACTGCTGATAGTGCTTTTCACACTTTCCGTTTTCTTCGGATTCAGCACTTATTACGGAGATATGAAGACAGTCCACATCAAGGGTCTGGATAATATCCGTTTCGGTATCGACATCAAGGGCGGTGTCGACGTAACATTTACTCCGCCGGAGGACGTTGAAGCTACCGATGCGAATATGGATGCCGCAAAGGAAGTTATCGTTCAAAGAATGGTAAACCTCGGTATCACCGACTATGAATGTTATATCGACTACGACAACAGCCGTATCATCGTTAGATTCCCTTGGAAAGACGGCGAGACCGACTTCGATCCCGAATCTGCCGTAAAGGAACTCGGTGAAACCGCCGAACTTACATTCCGTGAGGGTCACGAAGTCGATGAACTCGGCGCACCTGCAGGTATCACAGCAGAAAATGTTATCCTCGTCGGCTCGGATATCCAGGAAGCATACAGAGCCTACAGCAGCGAAGGCGCAGGAGAATACGTCGTAAGCCTTACGCTTACCGAATCGGGCAAACAGAAATTTGCTGATGCTACAGCAAAGCTTTACAAGGAAAACGGTGTTATCTCTATCTGGATGGACGATACTTGTATCTCCTATCCGACAGTAAGCGCAGTTATCACAGACGGCAAGGCTCAGATCAGCGGTAGCTTTGACGCTGAAAGCTCAAAGGCTCTCGCAGACAAGATCAACTCGGGCGCACTTCCGTTCAAGCTTGTAACAGCAAGCTTCTCCACTATCTCACCAAGCCTCGGCTCGGGCGCACTTCACGCAATGATCGTTGCAGGTATAATCGCATTTGCGTTTATTGCTGTTTATATAATCGTTATCTACCGTCTGCCGGGCATTGTTGCAACTATCGCCCTCGTGGGTCAGGTCGCAGGCACACTTGCATTCGTTTCGGGATACTTCGGATTTATGAACGGCTCTATCCTCACTATCCCCGGCATCGCAGGTATTATCCTTGCAGTCGGAATGGGCGTTGATGCGAACGTTATCACTTCCGAACGTATCAAGGAAGAGCTTTACAAGGGCAAGACACTTGACGGTGCTATAGAATCGGGCTTCAAGACTGCATTTACCGCTATCCTCGACGGCAATATCACAATGGTACTCGTTGCTATCATACTTATGGGTGCATTCGGTACTCCTGACAGTGTGTTCGCAAAGATACTCCATTTCGCATTCTTTATGTTCGGTCCGTCAACAGCAGGTACGATCTATTCGTTCGGCTTTACACTCGTTTCGGGCGTAATCCTCAACCTTTTCTTCGGTGTATTCTGCTCAAGACTCATGCTCTCTTCCCTCTCAAAGTTCAAAGCCTTGAGAAATCCTGTTCTTTACGGAGGTAAGAAAAATGCATAAGACTAACATTGATTTTATCGGAAAGAGAAAGCTTTTCTTCACGATCTCGATCGTTCTCGTTGCATTCTCTATCCTTTCTACCTTTATTTTTGGTGTTGACCTTGATATTCAGTTCAAGGGCGGTACGATCATCACCTACGTTTATGACGGTGAACTTAACTGCGATAACTTCACGGACGATGCAAAAGAGATCCTCGGAGGCATAGGCGTTCAATACACCACAGGCGTTGACTTTTCTTCGGGCAAGAGCAACATCCAGCTCTCCCTCACATCTACCTCGGGACTTTCTTCCGATAAGCAGTTCGAGCTTACAAATTCTCTCACCGAAAAGTATGCGGAAAACAACATTGAACTTGTTGAATCTTCAGATGTTTCCCCTTCCTCGGGACGTGAATTTTTCCTTAAATGTATCGTTGCCGTAATTCTCTCCTCTGTCGTACTTGTAATTTATATTGCTATCCGATTCAAGAAGATCGGCGGCTGGCTCGCAGGTATCTGTGCTATCATCGCACTTCTCCACGACTGTATCATCGTTTACGGTACATTCATCGTCTGCGGTATGCCTATCAATGCAAACTTTATGGCAGTTGTTCTTACGATCCTCGGTTACTCGATCAACAACACTATCGTTATCTACGACAGAATCCGCGAGAACTCCAAGCTTTACGGCAAAAAGATGACAAGAGAAGAAAACGTAAATATGAGCATCAACCAAAGCATCACACGTTCGCTCAATACTTCTATAACGACCGTTGTTGCAATGCTCGCAGTTACCATTGTTGCCGCAGTTTACGGCGTAACTTCCATTATCTCGTTCTCACTTCCTGTAATGGTCGGAATGATCGCAGGCACATACTCTTCAGTATGTCTTGTAGCTGTACTCTGGTCATACCTTGAAAGCAAAAAGACACCTCGCAAGAATGCTCCAAAGGCTGCTGCAAAGCAGGCATAATACTAAACATTCTCAAAGAGCAGTTTTTCAAACAGAGAAACTGCTCTGTTTTTTTGTTCAAAATGCCTTGACTTTATTGCTGTTTTATTCTATAATTATAAGTGATAGTTTTTTAGAAAATACTTATTTTTCCAAGGTGAAAAATAAAGATAAGGTGGTTTATAAAAATGGCAGAAAAATCAATGGACAAGATCGTTGCACTCTGTAAGGGCAGAGGATTTGTTTACCCCGGCTCCGAAATTTACGGCGGTCTTGCAAACACTTGGGACTACGGTCCTCTCGGCGTTGAACTCAAGAACAACATCAAAAAAGCATGGTGGAAAAAATTCGTTCAGGAAAGCCCTTACAATGTTGGACTTGACTCCGCTATACTTATGAATCCTCAGACATGGGTTGCTTCGGGACACCTCGGCGGCTTCTCCGACCCTCTTATGGACTGCAAAGCCTGCAAGACACGTCACCGTGCAGACAAGCTCATCGAGGATTTTGACGGCACAAACACAGGCGGCTGGTCCAACGAACAGCTCGTTAATTACATCAAGGAAAAGGGCATCAAATGCCCCGTCTGCGGCAAGCAGGATTTCACTGATATCCGTCAGTTCAACCTTATGTTCAAGACCTTCCAGGGCGTTACTGAGGACTCCAAGTCTGAAATTTACCTCCGTCCGGAAACAGCTCAGGGTATCTTTGTAAACTTCGCAAATATCCAGCGTACAACACGTAAAAAAGTTCCTTTCGGCGTTGGTCAGATCGGTAAATCCTTCAGAAACGAGATCACTCCCGGCAACTTCATCTTCCGTGTCCGTGAATTCGAGCAGATGGAACTTGAATTCTTCTGCAAGCCCGGCACAGACCTCGAATGGTTCAGCTTCTGGAGAAAATACTGCAAGGACTGGCTTCTCAGCCTCGGCATCAAGGAAGAAGACCTCCGTCTCCGTGACCACGATCCCGAAGAGCTTTGCTTCTACTCCAAGGCAACAACCGACTTCGAGTACAAGTTCCCATTCGGCTGGGGCGAGCTTTGGGGCATCGCAGACAGAACCGACTACGACCTCACACAGCACCAGAACGAAAGCGGCAAATCGCTCGAATACTTCGACCCAGATGACAACTCCAAGTACATTCCTTACGTTATCGAACCGTCACTCGGCGTTGAGCGTCTTTTCCTCACTATCGTTTGCAATGCTTACGATGAGGAAACTATCGGCGAGGGTGATGTAAGAACGGTTATGCACCTCCACCCTGCCCTTGCACCTGTTAAGGCAGCAGTTCTTCCGCTCACGAAGAAGCTCAAAGAACCTGCAATGGAAGTTTACTCGATGCTTGCCAAGAAGTTCAATGTTGAATACGACGAAGCAGGTCAGATCGGTAAGCGTTACCGCCGTCAGGACGAGATCGGTACTCCTTTCTGCATCACTTACGACTTCGATACACTCGAAAAGGACGGCTGCGTAACAGTCCGTGACCGTGACACAATGGAGCAGGAACGTGTTAAGATCGAAGACCTCGTTGCTTATCTCGACAAGAAGCTTGAATTCTGATCCTAAGCTATAAATACAAAATAGCAGACGTATGAACAAAACATACGCCTGCTTTTTTGATCATAAAAAAAGCTCTGCAAACGAATGCAGAGCTTTTAATATTTTATGCAATAGGATTCTTGGGTTTTCTTCCTCGTTTCGCCTTGGGTGCATTGAATTCTTCATCACGCTTCTTTGCAAGCTCATCAAAATCAGCCTTTTCCATAGCTTCCTTTGACCAGTTCTGAGTGCTGTCATCGGTAAGACCCATAAGATAATCTATGCTTGTTTCATAAAAGATCGCAAGCTTTTCCATTATGATCAAAGACGGTTCAAGCTCACCCGTTTCATATCTTGAATATGTCTGCTGAGTACAGCCGAGATAATTTGCAAGATTTTTCTGCATCAGATCCTTGTCCTCTCTGATCGAACGTATTCTGAGTGTCATAAAAACAACCACTGCTCCTTATATCTAAAATAGTAATAGTATTCTACTATTATTATCTCATATTCACGAAGCTAATCGTTTTATTACACCCACTGCGAATAATTTGTTAATAATTACGTTAATATTAAGGTCAAATATTAACAAGATACGTCTTAAATCTCTTTGTTCTTTGATTGCCTGTTCATATTGTGTTAATATACGTCTTTATTGTTAATCGAGCAGATTTCTTTTTATACAAAAAGCTTGCTGCAGATCAAATTTTCGCAGCAAGCTTTCATATTTTATTCGATTTTATTTAACTTTAAAAGTTCTTCTCCGATCGATGTTTTACCCTCTTTGCGAAGCGTTATTTCTCTGTAATCGTCCGAGTTGCAGACGACTAAAACTGCCGTAGTATCGTAACCCTCGCCCGAAATTGCTTCATCATCGAATGTCAGAAGCGTGTCACCGACCTTTATCTTGTCACCGTCCCTGACGTGCGCTTCAAAAAATCTTCCGCCGAGCTTTACCGTGTCTATTCCAACGTGGATAAGAACTTCCGCACCGCTTTCCGAAACGATATTTACAGCGTGTTTAGTATCAAAAACGCTTTCTACAGTGCCATTGCAGGGCGAATATATCCGTCCGCATTCCGACTTTATTGCAAATCCTTTGCCGAGTGTTTCGGTCGAGAAAACTTCGTCTTTGACCTGCGAAAGAGGAATGACTTCGCCGCTTGTGAACGCACACAGCGTTTCGTGATCGGCTGAAAACGCTTTTTCTTCACGCACAAGAGCATCGTCAAAGCTGTCCGAAAGCGGATCATCCATATGATCTTCGAGCGCCGACTTTATTACCGAAACCTTTGGACCGAAAACTATCTGTATGCCGTTGCCCTTGCGGATAACACCCGATGCTCCGCTCGCTTTGAGAGTGCTTTCATCGGTGAGGTCGGTGTTTTTGACCGTTACACGAAGCCTCGTTGCACAGCAGTCAAGGTCGCTGATATTGTCCTTGCCGCCAAGCCCTTTGAGGAGCAGCTCACTCGTTTTGTCACCGCTTTTCTTATTGTAATCCGCACGGGTGTAAAGCTTGACTTCGCCGTTATCGGCGTCACGTCCCGGCGTTTTAAGGTCAAGCTTTGTTATCATAAAATAGAAAACGTAATAGTAAACAACGGCGTAGATAAGTCCGATTATCACTATCCATATCCAGTTAGTCTTTGCGTTGCCCTGCAAAATTCCGAACAGCGTAAGGTCGATAAGTCCGCCCGAAAATGTCATTCCCACGCCGACATTGAAAATATGCATAAGCATATAGGAAAGTCCTGCGAGAACACAGTGAACGCCGTACATCAGCGGTGCTGCGAAAAGGAACGTGAATTCAAGCGGCTCGGTTATGCCCGTTATCATCGAGGTGAGCGCTGCCGAAAGCAGCAGTCCCCCGACCGCTTTTTTCTTTTCGGGACGTGCGGCTCTGTACATTGCGAACGCCGCTGCAGGAAGTCCGAATATCATAAACGGGAATTTGCCCGTCATAAATCTTGTTGCGGAAACGGAGAAAGGCTCTGCCGAATTTGAAGCAAGCTCGGCGAAGAAAATGTTCTGCGCACCCGAAACAAGAGTGCCGTCAATGAGCATCGAGCCGCCCAGCTCCGTCTGCCAGAACGGCATATAGAAAACGTGATGAAGTCCGAACGGTATCAGCGCACGTTCAATTATTCCGTATATCCAAGTGCCTGCGTATCCCGATTCAAGGACAAGCGTTCCGAGCCGTGAGATCCCCGTCTGAACAGGCTGCCAGATAAAGAACATCGCCGCTCCGACTATAAGATAGACAACGCTACAAACGATAGGTACGAATCTTGTTCCGCCGAAGAACGACAGCACCTGCGGCAGTTCGGTCTTGTAAAATCTGTTGTGGAGAGCCGCCACGCCAAGTCCGACAATTATGCCGCCGAATACACCCATCTGGAGCGTAGTTATTCCGAGAACGCTCGCTGTCGAATTTGCAGGGAGCGCTTCAACGCCGCCTCTTGCTGTAATGAGCGCAGATATCGCCGTATTCATCACAAGGTAGGATATTGCGCCCGAAAGAGCGGCGACCTCCTTTTCCTTTTTCGCCATACCTATAGCAACGCCCATTGCAAACAGCAGTGCAAGATTGTCAAAAACGACACTTCCCGTTTTGCTCATTATTTCAAGTATCGTATAGAGAATGCCACCCTCTTTTATCACCGAGGTCAGGTGATACGTTTCAAGTGTTGTTGCGTTCGTGAATGAACTTCCTATCCCGAGCAGAAGTCCTGCAATAGGCAGAAGCGCTATCGGGAGCATAAAAGAGCGCCCTACTCTCTGCAGGACGCTGAATATCTTATCTTTCATAAAACATATCCTTTCAGAAAAAATATCATAATTAGTATGACAATTTCCGAAGAGATAATTAATGTAAAAATTTGCTTTGAAAAAATTATCCCCGATAAACAAAAACAGGTATCGGATAACAGTTCGTTCTGTTGGAAAAATCCGCTGTCACAACGGTAAATTCCGAGCTTTCTATCGACTTTGCATATTCGAGAAGAGCGTCACGCTCCTCAAAGCCATTTTCTCTGCCATAGTAGATTATCATCGAAAGCAGACCGCCCTCTTTGAGAAGCGAAAGTGATTTTTCGACCGCTTCAAGGCTTGAAGCTTTTTCTGTGTGAACATTGTGGTCGCCGCCCGGCAGCCAGCCGAAGTTGAACGTTATGCAGGAAACGCTTTCGGGCGAAGCATATTTGTCCATATCCGTATGACTTCCGAGGACAAGCTCCGCTCTGTCGGAAAGTCCCCGTTCCGCAAGAAGCTGTGCGGTACTGTCAATAGCCGACTGCTGGATATCGAACGAAACGACCTTTCCGCTCCCGCCGACCAGCTCGCATAAAAATGCAGTATCGAAGCCTCGTCCTGCCGTTGCATCTATGCATATATCGCCGCTTTTTACGACCTGCGAAATAACATTTTTGGAAATATCAAGTGCGCTTATCTGTTTTTTCATTAGAACCATTCCTTTCCTATAAATTGTACACTCTGAAAAGATTTTTGTCAAGCTTAACGAAATGCCGAATAAGCTTTAACATAAAATCATTTGACAGCATTGCTTTTTTATGATAAAATTAAACTGAATAAATATTGTTAGGAAGTATTTTTATGTATCATAACTCGGTAAAAGTTGCCGCTATACATGATCTTTCGGGCATCGGACGATGCTCGCTCACGGTCATTCTGCCGACCCTTTCGGCGCAGGGAATACAGGTCTGCCCCGTCCCGACGGCTATTCTTTCCGCACACACGGGCGGCTTCGGCGAAGTCGTAATGCGTGACCTCACCGATTATATTCTCCCCGCACTTGAACATTACAAACAGCTCAACTACAAATTCGACTGCGTTTACAGCGGCTTTCTCGCTTCAAACGAACAGATAGATCATTGTATGGATTTTTTTGAGCATTACAGGGATTCGCTCAAAGTCGTTGACCCCGTTATGGCTGACAACGGCAAGCCGTACAAGACCTGCACTGCCGAGCTTCAGAACGGCATGGGCAGGCTTGTTGAAGTAGCTGACATTATTACGCCGAACATCACCGAGGCGGCTATTCTTCTCGGCGAAGAACCTTATCAGCCTGAGCTTACGGCACAGCAGGCGAAGAGCTTTCTCGTCCGTCTGAGCGAAAAAGGGCCGAAAATAGTTGTTATAACGAGCGTTTTCTCGAACGGAACTTACTGCAACATCGGATATGAGCGTGAACACAGCAAATTCTGGCGTGTTCGTTACAAGCATATCAACGCAAACTATCCCGGAACGGGCGATATCTTTGCATCTGTCCTCACGGGTTCGATACTCCGAGGTGACAGCCTGCCTATCGCTATGAACCGTGCAACTGCTTTCCTTGAACTTGCGATAAAGACCACAAGCAGTTACTACACCGATACCCGTGACGGTATCATGCTCGAAAGCTGCCTTGATTATCTTATCAATGACCCCGTTTTGTGCGATTATGAGCAATTTTAAGGGGGGACGAAGCTGATGAATGATCTGAATATCGTACTTGTTGAGCCGCAGATTCCGCAGAACACGGGAAATATCTCACGCACCTGCGCTGTCACGGGCGCACGTCTGCACCTTGTAAAGCCGCTCGGCTTCGAGGTCACGGACAAGCAGCTCAAACGTGCGGGACTTGACTACTGGAACGAGCTTGACATCACTTATTATGAGAACCTTGACGATTTCTTCGCTAAAAACAGCGGCGGAACGTTCTTCTACTTCACCACAAAGGGAAAGAATATCCACAGTGATGCAGTTTACCCCGATAACTGCTATCTCGTTTTCGGACGTGAGGATAAGGGACTTCCCGAGAAGCTTTTGTACGAAAATCCCGAAAGCTGTCTGCGAATACCGATGCGCCCTCGCCTGCGAAGCCTTAACCTTTCAAACTCGGTCGCAATTGCGGCTTATGAGGTTCTCCGTCAATGGGATTATCCCGAGCTTTCCACCGAGGGTAAGCTCACACAATATGAATGGTAACATCAGCGGCTTTTGAAATTCATACTAATTTTTAAACTGAAAGTGTACAAAAAATCGGCGCAAAAGCTCGCATATATGGCTTTTGCGCCGATTTTTTGTCTACACTTTGATTAAAAATTAGTATTAGAAGCCGCTTTTACCGTTTATATATCAAAATCGACCACCTATCGGCAAACTGTTGAAACCTTTGCCGAGTGCTGATATACTGTAACTGTAATGAAGGAGGTGAGCAAATGCAAATTGAGATCAAGATCGACAGCGAATTCAAAGAACCAAAGGCGGTAATTTTCACCGATAAAGTTACTGATGAGATAACCGAGCTTGTTCGGCAACTTTCCGATGAAAGATCAAGCATTATCGCAGGCTTTAAAGACGGCACGGCTGAATTGCTGGAGCATAATGATATTTTCCGCATCTACGCTTCAAACGGCAAAGTCTATGCAGAAACAGCTAACGACACATTCACTTTGCGCCTGCGTTTGTACGAAGCGGAACAGCGGATTGACAGTCAGCTCTTCGTCCGCATCTCCAACTCGGAGATCATAAATCTGAAAAAGGTCACGAACTTTGATCTTAGCTTTGTCGGAACGATTTGCGTTAAGCTTTCAAACGGAACAGTTACTTATGTATCTCGGCGCTATGTTGCCAAGATAAAACAGATCTTAGGAATATGAGGTGGTCAAAATGAAAAAAAAGCTTATCCTGCGCGGACTTCTGGGAATGCCCGTTGGAATTTCCATAGGTTTTATAATCACGATCATAATATCAACATTCGTTGGTGACGGCGAGTTTTATGCAGTCACACCCGAACTGGCGGCTTCAATGGGAAACGAGCTCAATGCTGTTATTCTACAGACTGTCCTTTGCGGAATAATGGGTATCGGCTTCGCTATGGCTGATGTGATATGGGAGATAGATTCGTGGAGTCTTGCAAAGCAGAGTGCAATATATTTCGTTATTATCAGTGCTGTAATGCTCCCTATCTCCTATGCCGCAAACTGGATGAAGCACTCCGCGGCAGGTGTTATCTCATACATCGGCATTTTCGCCGCAATATTCGTTATCGTTTGGCTCACGCAATATTTTTCGTGGAAAGTCAAGATAAAGAAAATAAATGCCCGTGTTGAGAAAAACAATTTGGGAAAATAAAATAAGCCTGAGAGGTTATGCGCTTCTCAGGCTTTTATCTTATCTGTAATATTTCTTGTTCATCTTCTCGATGACCTTGCTGTCCGATTCACGGGTGAGCTTGTATTCCGTGCGTGAATAAAAATCATCTGGAGTATCCCATATAACGGGGACGAAGCCGTATTCGCCAAGCTTGTCGAGAACGTGTTCAAGACACTTTGAGCTGTCCTTTGTCGCAGCATCGGCTGCAAAATTTTCACTCGGATAGAACGCTGTCGTTTCGCCGAGGAAAACAGGTATTCCCTTATCGGTGAATGCAGTTTTCAGCTTTTCGCACTGATCAACGATGTAATCTTCCCAACTCTTTCCGCCGATGCTGTGCGACCAATAGCAGCTGTTATCGACATAGTGAACGGAAACCATAAGCCTGTCGGGAACGGTATCTGTCGGCATTACAAAGCTGTCCGAGGTCGTGAGGTCGATGTTCGTCCAGTAACCCGATGCGATAAGAACACGCTCTGCGTTGTTTCCGCCCGTCGCTCTTACAGCGTCAACGAACGCCTGATTGAGCTTGTTCGTCATTCTGTAACCGAGGACTTTCGGAAGCTCTTTCAGCTCGCCGTTTGAGTTGAACTGATTTCCGCCGAGGTACTCGTTGTAGCCTTCAAAAATGACTGTCATCGGATAGTCCTTGAAATACTCGGCTATCTGCGTCCAGAGGTGCGTAAAAATCTGCTCGCAGTCCTCTATGGTGTTCCTGCGGATAACGAACTCGTCAAAATGGTGGATATTTATGACCGCATAAAGGTTTGCATTTTGACAGTAATCAACTATCTCCTTAACACGGGCGATATAGTCGGGGTCAATGTCCCAATTGCCGTCGTTTTTCATCATATTGCCCCAGAAAACGGGTATTCGCACCGTGTTGAAGCCCGAATTTTTGATGCCGTTGATGATCTCCTGCGTTGTTATTTCCGCACCCCAGCACTGCTCATAGTCGGACGGTGTGTTTTCGCCGACCTCGGGAATCCACTCGAATGTTATCTTCTCGCAGTCTGTTGCCTCGTACGCCTCCATTGTATTTCCGAGATTAAGTCCGAGGTGCATATCCTCTGCGACCTGCTGTGCAGTCGGAGGTTCTGTCCACGCTTTTGCTCCCGAGGCTGCCGTGCTTTTGCCTGAACAGCCTGCCATTGTCAAGGTCATTGCCGAACAAAGAACAGCTGCCATTATTCTATTGATTTTCATTTTTTTGACCTTCTTTCATTTTTTGTAAACGTTATCATTATATCATACAGAACAGTGCATTTCAATTAACTTTTTATACTAATTCTTGATCGTTCTATAGACAAAATCGACAGATAGAATAAGTTCAGTTAGGTCACACCGTTGACCTTGGAGAGCGACCGCAGACAGGCTGGTCTGTCGGTCAGCCCCTCTGTCGGCATAATGCCGACACCTCCCCCTACTGGGGGAGAACACGCCTGACAAGGGAGCTTGACGCTGAATGAACTTATTATATGTCTATAGGTTGATCAAGAATTAGTATCAGTCTGCACAGCTAAATACAAAAGCAGTCCCCGTCACCACATTTCACTATGCGGTATCGGGGACTGCTTTTTTTGCTCCCTGTCTGGAACTGTTGCAAAGCGGCGAAGGCGGCTTCGCCGCCGTTTTAGTCGTGGCTATGCCACAACTAACGCCATAGTACTTATGGCATTGCTCTCCAAATATCCTGCGGAAATTTTTCAAGCAATATCATAAGTACAGGCGCTCTCCGAGGGTATTGCCTTTCTACAAAAGGCGAACGTTACAACTGCCTTTCTTACAAAAATCATGAACATAATTATGTCTTTTCAAATTCAAGTACTTCTACTCCCCACTTACAAGATATTTTTCCATCTTTCAAAACACAAGATGATAAAAGATTATGTGTCCCTGAAAATCCAGAATAACTTCCATCACCCTTGAATGTAGTTGTTAATGTCTCTTTTCCGACTGTATACCCTCCATCATCGCCATATGGAAAAAACGAAATAGATATTTTACCATTACGATAATTAGAGCGTATCTGAAAACTCAAAAGAGTTGTATCATTTAGACAAAAGCCAAA
>OIYP01001349.1_pt1 | contig 12213 bp, 11 predicted proteins | sample 1588261 | NCBI WGS metagenome assembly OIYP01 (sample SAMN03283293) | human gut metagenome | biome: human-associated habitat; material: feces | host: Homo sapiens | place: Peru | collected 2012
GCGGCATTAAAAGAACTGGCGGGGGGTGATGCAACGGTGCACCTGTCCATTACCGACCAAGATGATTATTCCGCCGCAATAGTCGTAATTGAAAAGAATTAAAAAACGCCCCCATCGGGCGTTTTTTAATTTCCCCCCGCGGACGGGGCGGGTACAAGTCAACGATATTAAACCTTGGTCATTGCGAGCGTAGTGCGGCAATCCAGTGGTTAATGTCACGCAGCACACAAGGAATAATGTGCGCAAACATTTCCACTTGTATTTATTTCATAAAACGCATATAATCCTGTTGTCGTTGGGTGTTCCGACGATGGGGTGTAACGACCCTTGCACAAGCGTCAATAGTACGGTTATTTGGCGCGCAGATTGCGCCAATTTTTGTATTACGACGAAAAACAAACTCCTGATTTATTGGTCAGGAGGGTTGCTGAATATCAAATAAGCAACACAATTCTTGTGATTGTCGTTAACCTCCTGGCCACCTGTGAAAACCGGTGGTTTTTAATTATAAAAAAACAGGAGATAAAGATATGAAAATCAAACAAATAATTATCGCATTTGCCATAGCTATACCGATACTCGCCATGACCAATACGGCCAGTAATGCAGCGAAGTTTTGTCTAATCGAAGTGTGCGGACTAGACGCCCCACCCGACCCATACAACAACGAATTAATCGAAGGATGCCTATCATACTCGGACGAATGTATGAATGGTAAACGCATCAGAAGCTGTAATAGATGCAACGGAAACCTGGTTTTAACCTCCACCCCAATAGGTATACCTGGCTGCACCAACACCACGGACTTTAACACTTGCCTACCCCCCTCTCAACCAGATGACTGCACGGGGGTATGTTCTACTGGCACAACGTACACAACCATAGGCGGAACTAATTGCAAAACATCCGAGAGCGCCGCGTGTTACGGCACGCAGAAATTATTATCATGCAAAACATGTCCAACAAATTATACCCTAACCACAAAAAGCGTAATCACGGATAGTTGCGGTACAAAAACATACAATACCTGTGAACAAGCCCCCTGCGATGGCACATGCACGGACTGTATCAGCAACCTAACATGGATTCAACTTGGCGATGGGGTTGAATCACGCGTGACCAAAACTTGTAATACCTCAACCTGCGAATGCCTCAGCAACACCGAATTCAGATGTATCAAGGGTTATTATGGCACCGCCATGGCAGCACAGTTAAACAACTGTATCAAATGCCCTGGTTCCGGAACATCGATTGCGGGCAGCAACGACAGCATAACAAATTGTTACACCACATCAGGCGAGGACGCCACCGGCAAATACGACTATGAACAATTTTGTTATTACGGCGAATAAAAATCTATTATCTATGCCATAAAAAACGCGCCAATGGCGCGTTTTTATTTAATTCAACGGCGGAAAGCATTCGTCGCCACCAATTATACAACATGCCGATGTTCCATCACCCATGTCCGAATACACTTCGCCCGTGCAACAACCATAGGCGTCTGGGCTCTTGCCATCTTCGCAAACTGGTGTATCAGCGATATCTGCATCCGCATCGTCATACACATCATCATACTTTATAATTGTTTCCGTGTCATAGTTCGGCGATGCAACAAACATCTTTTCCTGTTGCGACACACTGTACGCTGGTTTAGACGCTATTACTTCTTCTTCGCTGGCGATAACGCGTTCTGGTTCGGTGGTCGGAATAATTGTCGGCACACTGGGGACAACCACAGGTTCAGGTTCTGATACCACCGGCGTTACTGGCACAGGTTCGGGTTCTGGTTCAGACACTGGTGCAACTGGAACTGGTTCGGGCTCGCTGGCCGTAACAGGAACAGGTTCAGGTTCTGGCTGTGAAACCACTGGGGCAGGCGCAACTTGTTCAGCCACCGGTTCTTTGACTGCAACCTGTTGCGCAGTAACAATTTCAGATTCTGATATAAACGGCGACGTAGCGGTTGTGTCAGATTCTGTTTTTGTCGTATCTGTTGTTGCCACAGGCACAGACGCTGTCAAATCGGGCACACTGTCACCACTGCGCTGTTGATACAGCCACAATGTAAATATTGACATCACAATCAACAGCAACAACATAATGTAATACATCAAATTCGGCTTTTGCGACCGACCGCCGTTTTCATCAACCGCAACAGGGGCAACACCGGTAATTGGTGACACAGGGCGTACATTTGGTGTGGCCACGGGATGTGCCGGCGGCACGGGCGCGGCGGCAACTGGTGCCTGTTGTGGCATAACCGCAGGATTCGCCACTGGTTGTGCGACATCCATTGCGGCGGGCTGTAATGAATCCAGCATTGGCGCACGGGCCGGTTCTGACACGCGGGGCGTATCATCGTCACGCAGTGGCATTTGCTGTGGCGCATTGTCCGCATCATGCATATGTGGTGATACAGGTGGCACAAACGACAATGGTGCAACTGACGTGGTGTCCTCTTCGGCAAATGTCGGCGCATCAAATTGCGGCGCGGCATCTGGCACAGGCGTTGTCGCCGACGAGCCAAATTCAATCGGCTTGAATGCGATTTCTTCGTCCAAAATTTCTGGATCTTTATCAAATAATGGTTTTACTTCTTCGTCGGCCATCTGTTCTGCCTTTGGTTCAATTTGTTGTTCTGTTGTGATTGTTAAATTCGTGGGTTGTGGCGTTGTAATCGCGTGTCCAACAGACGCCACATCGTCATTCGGCACACGCGCCAATATATCACGCGCCGCACGCGCATCATCATCGGCCACCACCAATCGACGTTGCGCATTCGTCAAACGCCGCTTTGCGCGATTCAGTTTTTCGGTTGTGGCATCAATCTGGGCCTCGGTCCGCAGAATCTTGGACGCAGATTGTTTGGTTGGTTCGCGCCCAATAGATTTTCGCTGTTGCGACAATTTTGCGCGCAATTCGCGCACACGCGATTGCAATTCACTGATTGTGGTATTTGTGCGTTCAATCGTATCACGCGCCATATCCGCCGTTGCCGTCGCCGCATCCAAACGTTCGGTCGCGCTGCGTCGCACAGCCGCATTACGAAACGCCCCCAGACGCCGCAGTGCATCAGACAAATTTTCGTCATTATCATATGCGTGCAACAATTCGGCATATATGTCCAGCCCCGTATATTCAATGTCCAGTTTTTGATACTTGTTGTCTTTTTTGGGGCGAACGGTTTCCAAATCTATATTCCAGTCATTGACCAAGATATCGTCCCACTTGCGCCCATCATCAGAATCAATCACCAACAGCGCGTTTGGTTTTATATCACTGGTGGTTTCGTCCAGCACAAATACCAGCCGCCCCGTATTATCAAAATACGCGACCAAACGATTTTCGCCAATCTGATATTGGCGCGATGTAATGGTGCTGGTAATATTTTCTCTCTTGCTTGACATGTCCTGCAAATCCCCCACAGATATAATTACTTTTTCTTTGGCGGCGTGAATTGATATGCCTGCTTGCAATGTTCATAGCAATACGGTTTGCCCACAAACACGGGTTCGCCACAGAAATGGAAGTTTTCAGAATCCGGATCGCCAATCGGCCAACGACACTGATTAGGTTTCAGATTTGCCATTTCCAACGAATGCTGAATAATGCGTTGATGCATGGCCAATGTTTTGCTGTTGACCGCCTTTGATGTTTTGGTTGCGGGCTTGCTGGCGACTGTTTTTTCTGCGCCTTTGGCAACTGTTTTTTCTGCGCCTTTGGCGGCTGGCTTTTTAGCCGGCGCGGCGGCTTTCTTTGGTGCGGCTGTTTTTTTCACAGTCGTCGTCGCTTTTTTAGCGGGCGTACCTGCCTTTGGCGCGGCAACCTTGGCCGATGCCTTTTTGGCTGGTGCAGCCGCCGCCGTCTTGCGTCCAGCCGTTTTTGCGTCGGCCTTGGCCTTTGACGCGGGTTCTGGCATAGCAGCAGCAACACCACCGGCCTTTGGATTCCAGCCCAGTCGGTTTAATTTACCCACCACTGCATTCTTGCTGATGCCCAGACGTTTGCCGATTTCAGCCGTTGACAATCCCTTGACAGTCAATGCCTTTAATTTCTTTAATGTTGCGTTATCCCAACCCTTGCTCATTTTATATCAACCCTTGTTGTACATTTATGGTATAATTCTAGCATAGTTCCGAATCGAAAGGCAAGGGGGAAAAATATGATTTGGCAAATCTTTTTCATTATTTTACTAGCCGTGGCACTGTGGTGTGCATGGAAAATATCTGTTGCAGACCTGCGTCGTCGAATAATCCCAGATGCATACTTGTGGCCATTGTTTTTGATTGGGTTGCTGATAACAAACTGGTGGCCATGGATTATCAGCCCACGCATGGCGGCAACCAGTGCCGTATTCGGCTATGCATTGGCTGCGGGCATCGGGTTTATATTTGATGTTATTCGCAGACGCACAAATCCCAATGCCGAAACACCAATCGGCTTGGGCGACATCAAATTGATTGCAACAGGCGGATTGTGGCTGGGCATCCAAGGATTGGGACTGGCATTGATTGTTGCATGCATCACAGGCGGCGCATGGGCGCGCGCACAGCACCAGCGTTATATCCCATTTGCACCATTCTTTGTTGTCGGTGCAATTTTGTCTTTAATAACAATGGCATTTTTGTTATAATTTGGTCAAAGAGGGAATTATGAAACCATCTATGATTTATTCTCTGCTCTCTGCTCTCTGCACATTATTTGTGGCATTCGGCGCAGCAGATGCAGCAACCCAGCCATTTTCTAAATATGGCCAGATTCAAAATGTCCAAGATTATTCGTCTAATCCATTTTGGACACCATCCAGTCCGTATAACCAACGTATGCCTCAGCCGATTTATGTTCAGGGCACAGATGTTGATACCGGCGATTGCACACGTGTGGTGTCAGCACTGGTCGCATCATATTGCGCCACACGTAATAATTGCATAGGTGTCAGTTTGGACGACGCGCGCCCAACATTGACGGTCCAGTTGGCCAGCATACCAAACCATAACTATGTAACGGCATGCGCGGGATTCTTGGATTCTGCATTCAAAACGTACAAGGATAACAATGCAAATGCCGCCCCACGCGCCAGTGGTGTTGCGACACCATTTCCCGCGGCATCTGGCGTTGCAACCGACAACAACACAAATTCAAACATAAAAATTGAAAATCCATATCAGGAACAATTACCATCGTTCAACGGTGATAACTGGGGCGAACAAATTATGGAACGCACCCGCGAACTGGAAGATTTACAGGCACAAAACGGTGCAAACAATGTTACATTGGCAAAGACCGATTTTCCAACAACCACCGCGGATTTGACCATGTCCGAACGCATGGCGAACAAGGCCGCCGGTTACGAACCATTCAAAGATGCATCTGCATATAAACAGTTAAATATCGAAGACGAAGAAACATATCTGGCACGCCAAGAACGCCGTCGTGCGGCATATTGCGACTGGGCACAGAAACAAATGGCCGCGCTGGATGCAGATTTGGCAACATTGCAAAATTGCATGAAACAAGGCGTACATTTCGCAGATTGTAAAACACTGGGGGTATATTGATGTTATTCAACCGCACGTGTTGTTTTTTGCTATCAACGTTACTTGTTTTGCCGGCATTCGCTGACACCGTTGTTTCCAGTGTATTAGTAGGGGCTGATGGTGCACCACTGACATACAGTGTCCCAGACAAAGGTAATATGTTGACTGGAATAACAAATCCGGGGGGCTATACCCAAAGTACACACTCCGCAACATATACTGTTGGAACAGATGGCAAATCTTTAATGTACCGCGGCAAAGACACAGGGATGAAAACCCAAGAAGTCAATGCCACAGGCAGTAAAATACGAGTTGTTGACGAAAACATTCCAAAAAAACCACGCGCACCAAAACCAACAGGTGGAACTGGTGCTGGGGCGGCCGGCGCGGCTGCAGGGGCTGGCGGTTCTGGTTCAGGCAGTTCAGGTGCGGGCACGGGAGCCGGTGCAGGTGCGAGCGCAGCCGCAAAGCCAACCGTCAAGGGTCACATCAAGGGTATGTCAACTGGGGCCAAGGTTGCTGGTGCTTTGGGGGCTGTTGCTGGTGGTGCAATGGTATACGATGCCACATCAGGTCAACAAAAACACAGTGGCTGGGATGCTGCACAGGGTGTTGGCGGTGGTGTAATAGCCGGCGCATCTATTGGCAGTTTCTTCCCCGGCCCAGGTACAGCGATTGGTGCCGCCGTTGGTGCGGTGGTTGGTGGTGCGATTGCGGGATCACAGTTGATTTCTGAAACCGACTGTTTAACCGATCCGGTCACCGGAAAATTCACATGTTGTCACACGGCATTTAACAAGGGTGAACGTTACGCCGATATTGGCGACTACATGTTCTGTGTGGTCGATGCCACCGCCGGCGTTCCGGCGCAATACGGCACGCGCCAATGTCAACAGGGCGGTTCTGCCACGGCATACTCTTGGTGGGACGGTCTGTGGCAAGATGACGCATGGACACCCGAATGCGAATACAGATATTGCAATAACGACGCGCCAAAACCTGGCTTTGATAAATATATCGTACACACCGCCGACACAGAAAATTTCTGTTGGAAATGGCAATGCGCGAAAGGATTGGTTCGTGTGGGCAACTGGTGCGAACGGTCAAAGGCGGGCGCGGCTGGTGGCGCATCAAACGGCACTGGCGGCAACACGGAAACAGAACCAGTTATAACAGATACATCCAAAGAACGATATGAATTGGCCATCGCCAAGATTCAGGCCCAGCGTAACCGCGTCATCCGTATGTGTGGTGTGAATAATACGGCGTCAACATCAACAGACAACAGCAATAAAACCGGTAAAAATAACAAGAAATAGGGCGATACATGTTGCGTTTGGGGCTGATAATAATTGCAACAACGTTTTTATCATCGGCGCACGCTGCGCCGATTGATGTGCCAGACGCCACTGTCACCAATGATGCCTTTGTCGCCACAGACGAAATATTAAATCGCACGCCCGACGATACAAAATGCGCAACCGCCGCATTTGCAGATGCGCTGGCGGCAACCGCCGATAAAATTCCCGCGGACGCGCACGAAAACGTTGTTCAACAATGGGTACATCAAACCTTTGCAAATTCGGATGTATTGCGTCGCGTGTTGGCGTGCCCTGAAATTGTGGCAACCGCGGATGATGAAACAATAAAATTCTTGCCAATTGAATATACATTTACGGGTGGGCGCACAATCACTATAAACTATGAAACCCAGCCAAAGATTCTGAAACAGCGTTTGACATTATCGCAAAAGCGCGACACGTCGGCTGTCGCCAGTCCACGTCTGGACGATGGCGCGGTGTGGACAAATACCGATCCCGCGTGGTATGCAATTATGGTTGTCCAGCACGGCGCACTGGACGCATTTGCGAACGCCGCCAGCAATCATACTATTTCACTGAACTATATCGCCGAACACATTGATGAACTGTACCCCAAAAACGACCGCTGCACCAGCCGCAGTGCAATCGCAGGCGACAAAGACATGGTAAATTTAGCCATGCACGAAACAGTCAATTTGGGCAAAGACGACACAAACGATTACTATGTTGCAGGCGACATAAACCTGCAATGGATTTCATATTTGGAAATCGGTCTGGACGTGGCAATAACCGTCGTAACATTTGGTGGTGGCACGGTAATTCTGGGTATGACCAAGGCCGCACGCGCATCGCGCACATTGAAAAACCTGAGCACCACAATCAAGGTATTATCCAAATCGGACAAGGTTGCCGACTATGTCAAGGTTGCCAATCGTTATTCCAAAATCGCCGACGAAATAAAGAAGTTAGACAAGGTCAAAGACGCCGCATCATACGAAAAGAAATCCAAAGAAATGGCGGATTTGGCTAAAACCATGCGCGAAATGGAACGCGCCTCGGACGATGTTGCACAATATCGCAAGGCCACCGCCAGTTTTGCCGAAATCAACAAATACCGTCATGCACTGCGCGGTCTGCGCGCACCGCAGCGCGGTAACATCGTCGCACGCGCATGGCACGCATTTCGCGCGACAGGCACCGGCAACAAGGCCATTGCCAAGGGCGCACGCGTTGCACGCAGCAGCACTGTTTCCGGACGTCTGCGCGATTGGTTGTTTGATTCAACAATGCGCAATGCGGGAATACTGGCACGTGTCGAACGTCAGGGTGGTCTGGTATACGGCGCGCTGAAATTTGTCGGCGGTATGTACGATTGGACAGAAACCAGCACCGGCGATTTCACAAACAATATTCAATTCGCGCCACTGTTGCTGTTGTCTGCGGACGATTTAGCGGGCCAAGAAAACGTTGTAAATTACGGCATGTGGCTGTTGTGGGCGGGCGATGCAACATCGGCGGCGGACGACGATGCCGCATACTTGCAGGCAATGGACACCGCTGAAAAATTCTGGCAGGATTTGACCACCATACAGGAACAGCAAAATAATCACGCGTGCGATGTTGATATCTATGTTGTGCGACCAATTTTGCGCAATCCAGACACGCCAGACGCAGAAATCTATTACCTGATTATGAATGACGTTCCATGGACAACCCACAACGAATAATAATTTTTTCCCATTGTGTTTTTCTGGGCAAATGCCTATAATATCAATGAACAGGACAGGGGATACATCGCATGAAACGCATTTTATCTGTTTTATTGATTGCAATCACAGCCGCGACCAGTGCATCGGCATATCAGGTTTTATCGTCCAAGGAACTGGGGCAAAACGATGCAAAAAATCAAAACGTCGTTGTTAAATGCACAACCGACACGGGTCAGGTTTCGAACCAAACATGCAGTTTGCGCCGCTATGTAAAATGCACCGGCACGGCCAAGACCAAACGTTGCAACGGGTGGCAACCATGGCGCGACCTGCGCAACCCGTCATCTGAATACGCCGATTGGCGCAGTGGTGCATCCGCATGCTGCCGCGAAATGGGCCTGCGATAAACAGTATTAAAAATGTCCGCCGAACGGCGGACATTTTATTTTATTCTGGTGGATGTGATTGGACTCGAACCAACGACCTCTTCGATGTGAACGAAGCGCTCTAACCAACTGAGCTACACATCCCAATCATGTGCAATCTGGTGGGGATAGTGGGACTCGAACCCACACGGTCGCAATGACCAAAGGATTTTAAGTCCTCAGCGTCTACCATTCCGCCATATCCCCGTGTCAGAATATGCCTGAAAATATTAGTCCGTTCGCCCCCGCGCGTCAAGCGGAAAATTGCACAGCGCGCGCCCAAATTTCACCCCTTGCGTTTTATATGCCAACTTGTTAGCATGCCAGTAACGCAACAGCCAAAAAGGGGCAAACTATGAAAGGAATCATTCTGGCGGGCGGCAGCGGCACACGCCTGTACCCATTGACCAAGACAACGTCCAAGCAACTATTGCCGGTTTATGACAAACCGATGATTTATTACCCATTGTCCACTTTAATGCAGTTCGGCATTCGTGACATTCTGATTATATCAACCCCCGTTGACACACCAAACATTGAAAAATTATTCGGCAATGGCGCGGCGTTGGGTCTGAACATTCAATACGCTGTCCAGCACGAGCCCAAGGGCATCGCCCAAGCATTCACAATCGGCGCGGATTTCATTGGCAATGATGACGTATGCTTGATTCTGGGCGACAATATTTTCCACATGGGCGAACAGTTCCGCTGGTTTCAGGAAACAGTTGCAAAAAACGCCGGCCACCGCGCCACGATTTTTGCATATCACGTATCAGACCCCGAACGCTTTGGCGTTGTTGAATTTGACGAAAATCTGAATGCAATTTCTATCGAAGAAAAACCCAAACACCCAAAGTCAAACTTTGCGTCCGTGGGCCTGTATTTTTACCCATCGGACGTCGTACACAAGGCACAAAATCTGACGCCGTCGGCACGTGGCGAACTGGAAATCACAGACCTGAACAATTTGTATTTGGCGGAACACCGTATGTCCGTTGTGCCAATGCGCCGTGGCAATGCCTGGCTGGACGCCGGCACGCCAAAGAGTTTGATGGATTCTGGTAATTTTGTTCAGATTATAGAGGCACGCCAAGGACTGAAAATTGCGTGTATCGAAGAAATCGCGTATCGCCGTGGCTTTATTACCCGTGATGGCCTGCAAGCGATTATCGATGGTATGAAAGATTGCGATTACAAAACATACCTTATCAAAGTAGCCAACGAGGACAAACATGAACTTTATTAAAACAGACATCGACGGTGTTGTAATTATCGAACCACGTATTTTTACCGACAGTCGCGGCTATTTTTTCGAGAGTTATAACGAAGCAGAATTTATCAAAAACGGTATTACAAATCGCTTCGTCCAAGACAACCAATCAAAATCATCATATGGGGTTGTGCGTGGCCTGCATTGCCAGTTGGGGCCGCACGCACAGGCGAAATTGGTTCGCGTTCTGCATGGGCGTGTATTAGATGTTGCGGTGGACATTCGCGCGGGCTCGCCCACATTTGGCAAACACGTGGCGGTTGAATTGTCCGACGAAAATCAACGTCAGTTATTTATTCCACGCGGGTTCTTGCACGGCTTTTCGGTTTTGTCCGACACGGCGATTTTTGCATACAAGTGCGACAATTTGTATCACCCTGAATCTGAATTTGGCATTCGATTTGACGACCCAGAAATCGGCATTGATTGGCGGATTCCTGCGGACAAAATTATCACATCTGACAAAGACAGAATTGCAAAAGGATTAAAAGATGTACCTGATAACCGGTAGTCGTGGACAACTGGGCCAAGAATTGGCGAAATTATTACCCGACGCAATTTTAACCGATGCCGACACGCTGGACATCACTGATGTCGCGGCGGTGAACGCGTTTGTACGCGAACATAATATTGATACAATCATCAACTGTGCGGCATACACTGCGGTTGACCGCGCCGAAGATGACGCCGACGTGGCGCATCGCGTAAATGTAATCGGGCCGGAAAATCTGGCTAAATCGGGTGCACGGGTTGTGCATATTTCAACCGACTATGTATTTGACGGTACGGCGCACACACCGTACGAGCCATCTGACGCGCCGAACCCCGTTTCTGTATACGGCAAAACCAAACTGGCGGGGGAAAGGGCGGTTTTGGACAACGCACGCGCAGCAATAATTATTCGTACGGCGTGGCTGTATTCGCCATACGGCAATAACTTTGTAAAAACAATGCGCCGGCTGGGTGCAGAAAAATCAGAAATAAACGTCGTCTGCGACCAGATTGGTACACCAACATGTGCCGCCGACTTGGCCGCAGCAATCGCGACAATATTACCAAATATACGCGACGGTATGCGTGAAATTTATCACTTTACCGATGCGGGCGTTTGTTCATGGTACGATTTCGCATGCGCAATTATGGAATTATCTGGATTAAAATGTCACGTCAATCCAATTCCGTCATCGGCATACCCAACGCGCGCCACACGCCCGTTTTACAGTGTATTGTCCAAAGAAAAAATTAAACACGATTTTCCAACCATCAACATACCACATTGGCAGGAGGCCCTGAAAACATGTCTAAAACAATTTTAATCACCGGCGGTGCTGGCTTTATCGGTTCTAACTTTGTTCCATATTTTGCGGCAAAATACCCAGAATACAACATCATCAATCTGGATAAATTGACCTATGCAGGCAATTTGGAAAATTTGGCAGAATGCGAATCTATGCCGAACTATACGTTTGTCCACGGCGACATTTGCGATCGCGAACTGATTGATAAACTGTTTGCCGAACACGACATTCGTGGCGTAATTCACTTTGCCGCCGAAAGCCACGTTGACAATTCTATAAAATGCCCCGACGCATTTATTAAAACCAACATCAACGGCACATTCAACTTGGTCGATGCGGCACGCCGTCATTGGATGGACGGCCCATCACAGGTCAAAGCAGGGTACGAAGATTGCCGTTTTCACCATATTTCAACCGACGAAGTGTACGGCGCATTGGGCGAAACAGGATTCTTTACCGAAACAACACCATACGCCCCAAACAGCCCGTATTCTGCGTCCAAGGCCAGTTCGGACTTTATCGTGCGTGCATATCACCACACATTTGGTATGAACGTCACGACGTCAAATTGCTCTAATAATTACGGGCCAAAACAGCATAATGAAAAACTGATTCCGCACATTATTGCGGCGGCATTGGCGGGCAAACC
>OIYP01001351.1_pt1 | contig 12196 bp, 6 predicted proteins | sample 1588261 | NCBI WGS metagenome assembly OIYP01 (sample SAMN03283293) | human gut metagenome | biome: human-associated habitat; material: feces | host: Homo sapiens | place: Peru | collected 2012
CCCACTCGCCAGGCTGGAACGAGCCGTCGGGCTGTGCCACGGGCAGGGCGGCAGAGACGAAGTAGGACTTGCCGGCGGTGAGCGCGAAGGTACTGTCTTCAGCGAGCGTCAGGCGGAAATAGGTGTTGCCTTCGGCGTCGGTCTCGATCTGCTTGTTGTCCTTATCCTCACTCGTCATCCAAGCCACAAAGTACGGCGTGCCTCCCTCGGGCAGGGCCTTGGTGCCGTCGGCGTTGCAGATGCGGTAGTAGAGGGGCTTGCCCTTGCCGGAGTTGGCGGTCATATTCATCAGGGTGCGTATTGTGGCGATGCCGATGCGCAGCTTCAACCGCGCCGCGTTGTCGCGGTCGTCGCAGTCCAGTTCGGGGCCGTTGCGCTGGTTGACCTCAACCTTGCGGTTGCGGGTGTAGAAGCGGATATTGTCGATGCCGAAGTCGTTGCCTTGCGTGTCCTTGGCATAGTTGTCGATGGTGACGACAAAGTCCTGGTAGTTCTCCACATTGGCCGTGGGGTGAATGAAGGTGCGGGCATAGACCTGGTACCACACGCCTTCTTTATAATCCCTATCAAGGACACTGGCGAAGTCGCCTGAGGCAAAGGAATGGACCAACTGACGCTCGACGATGTTGTTGGCGGTGCCGCGCTTGACACCATAAATCTTGAACATCAGCTGCGGTGAGGTCAGACCGCCAAAAGTCAAGCTGTTGACATCCGCCGAAATAACCAACTCACTGCCCGAGCAAAGCTTCGCGGAAAAAGGTACACTCTCCAGTGGACGGGGCTCTTCGGAAGCATCGACATAGAGGTAGTATCCATACTTGGAGGCATCGGTACGGTGCGTATAGTCATCGATTTCGCTCCCAGTGTGCCACCAATAATAGTTGTTGGTATTGTTCGAATTCGAGACACCGGACATGTTCATCGACTTGATCAAGACATAGTCGCCATGGAATGGGGAGATGCCGAACCTCACTTGAAAAAGGTCTGCCCCGCAATACATGTTGTTCTGCAGGCCGGGATAGGCGAAACTGTAACTGGCCTGTTCCCAAGCCAGCGGGATGTCCCAAGAGTTGCTCGCGGCGGCATCCCCTTTCTTGAAGGATACAGTGGGCTTGCTGAGATCCATGCCTGCCATGTCGTCAAAGCTGATCAGGCCAGCGCGGGTGTAGTTATCCTCCAAGTAATCAATGGTGCGGTGGCTGTCTAAAGAGCCCACCGGCTGGGGCGCGGAGGCATTGACAAAGTAGCAGTTGAAATTGGCGATTGGCGAGCTGAGCCCATTCCTCTCAGCATACACCACGATGAAATAGGACACGCCTTCCTTGATATCTGTGGCATTGATGTTGACCGAACTGCCACTGCCAGAGACCGATTTATATTCTCCCACAAGGCTATTCATCTCCAACTGGATCTTGCATTCATTGGCTGAACTGGCAATCTCCCTGTAGTAGTTCTGCCCATTGACGACACGGATGGCACGCCAAGACACCTTCGTCGCCTGAATGAGTTGTGAGGTGTCGAAGTCACTCTCCACAGCCGAGTTTTGGAAGCGGTCGGTATAGGGGTAGAAGAAGTAGCGATCGGGCGAGGTCTGGTTGAGGCGCAGGGAGATGTAGCCTTTCTGGTTGAGCAGGCCTATGGAGATATAGCCGTTGTTCTCGAAGGTGGTCATCTCGTTGCGCAGCAGGGCGGCTTTGATATCCTCGGCCATGACGCGGGCTGGACGAATGTTATAGATGTAGCGCAACGAGAGCGTCGGCTCACGGAAATAGTTGGTACCGCCAACCGTCTCCACCTCCCAATCATTATAACGGCTGACGTCACAGGCGATGGCGTCGCCAGACCAGTTCGCGTCATTGGGCGCCGTGAAGGTCACCGCAGAGACGTTGTCGTTGTTGGGGCGACAACTGTAATTGCCATTGGATTTGACATCACCGCCTCTAAGGCTACGCTTGAACAACCCATATGCTGTGCCGTCCGCATCTCTCATTTCGTTCAAGGCACGGCCTTTAGTGGCATTGGAGATTTGGCTGCTAGAGCGATCTGTGTTGTAGTCGTACCAACGCCAGTAGGCTGCCGGCTCCAAATCACTGCCCACTTTTTCAGCATCGGCAACCGGTACACCAAGCGTCATCTGCTGGCCTGGCAGCAAATAGTAGTCATACGTCCAAGCATGCACCTGCTGCTGGCCGTTGCTGCCCAGTGCATCGGCAGCATAGTTTTTGGCATAGCCAGAGGTGTGCTTCAGGGCTTTGGTTTCCACGAGATTGAAGACTATCTTACTCTCAAAAGCCACATTTTCTGAAGTCAATTGAAAGTTATTGATGAAAGGATAACGGCCTGTACCATAGCCCGGCCCTTTCGAGGTCAGGGCACACACGACACGGTGTGTCTTGTCCGTCGGATTATAAAGCGCCTGTAGCATCGCGACGCGGGTCTCGAAGTGATCCAGGTTTCTGTAATGTTCACCAGCCGGTGTCTTTATGGCATGCCAGCAAAGATCATAGTTTCGACCGCCGTTTGTATTGTAGTAGACTTGAAAGGCGCGGCCAACATCATTATTCGATTTTATACTTTCAATGGGCTTCAGACAAGACAGCTGTCCCTCTTTGGCCCTGACATAATTTCCGTTGGCATCTTCCAGATACCAGCGGAAATAGAAAGTAAGATTGCTCTTCAACGCGCTCCGCGTCGTCCCCATGTCTTGGAGTATCTGGTCGAGATAGGGCTGTAGGTTGAGGTCTATCTGGGTCTCGCCGGGCAGGATGGGGACGTTGACTTCGTGTACGTTGCCGGCATACTGGCCGATAAGCGTGACGCTCTTGCCCAACTCGGCCCGCGCTACGGGGGCGGCGGTGAGAAAAAGGAGGAGCAGCAGGACCAGGGGCTGCCCGATTACCGTATGTGCAGACACTTGTTTCATATTCAGCATGACTGGAAGGCGTGATGGTGACGAGGACTAACTGACAATAATAAGGGGCATCAAGGCTTGTAGCTGATGACGACGGGACACGTCAGGCGGCGCGGTGCGGCGCCATCAGTGGGGGTGACGGTGACGTTCAGGCGGTGGCGCGAGGCGGTCGCGGCGGGGGCCGTCGCGGCGAACGTGCCGTGCACGTAGCCGGGCGTAAAACCGTTCCACGCTGCATCGTGCCAGTAGGGCGCGGTCGCATAGAGGCCGTCGGGCACGCCGGCAGGACTCTCCCACGCAGCGTCGGAGAAGGTCACGTCCAGCGCCGTGCCAGAGGCGTAGGATGTGACGCGGGGCACAAGGTGGAAATCGCCCGAAGCATGGAAGGTACAGGTGAAGGTACCGTTCTGCTCCTTGACCGAGGCGGGAAGGACGCCGATGGGCGGGAAGTCGTAGGGAATAAGGTCGAGCCGCAGGTCTTGCAGCGTAATGGGGATGACGCGGTGGTCGTTGCGGGCGATGTAGTGCCACTCGCCCTCGGCGTTGTCGGGCACGAGGGCATAGCGCTGCTCTTCCGCCGTGCCGTCCTGGCGGCGCAGGCTGACCGTGACCATAAACTCCTGATAGGGATCGTCCGCCGGAATCACCGTCTCGTTGACGTAGGCCACCATCGTGGCCTGTTCTCCGGCGGACAGCGTGCCGGTGTGGCCTGTGGGGAAATGTGCCGCCACTGTGCCGGTCACCGCCGTGCTGGCTGGCTGCGCGGGCACCCAGGCGCCCATCTTGCCGTCAGCGGGCAGGTCGGCAATGCCGTTCGTGGCGTCGTGCGGAAAGAGGTAGTACTGGCTACCGTCGTTGACCGGAGCGACCCTGATGCCGGTGAGCACCATGTCCTCGCCCAGCTCGTTACTGACCTCGAACTCCAGTTTGGCGACCATGCGCAGCGTCCAGAGCGTGAGGGTCTGTCTGTCGTCGGCCTCGGTGACGGTCACCGTCTGGCGGCCGGCCATGTAGAGGCCGGTGGTGGCCCAATCGGTGCCGAAGCCATCCATCACGATATCATCCACCCCATCCGGACAGGGCTGCCCCTCCTGGAAGAGGTTCTCATAATAACTGGTGGGCACGTTCGCGAACGTATAGAAAATCTTCGTGCCGGTGGCGGTGGCGATGAGCTGGCCGCCATTGACGGCGTCGTGGCTCACGTTGTCGAGCTCTCCGGCGGAGGTGAAGACGCGCTCCACCGTGCCGGTGCCGGCATCGACCATGGCGATGAACCAAGAGTGCATGCCCTCGCCTTCGGCATAGTCGTTCTCGCCCTCCTGCGCGGCGGCGCGGCCGGTGTGGGGCGCAGTGGTAGCCTCGCCGGCGGCCGGCACGGCTATGCTCAGGGCTATCTTGACGGGGCGACCGGCCTCACCGCCGCTGTCGGGAGTGAGGTCGTCGCCGCTACAGGCGGTGAGGAGGGGCAGAAGGGCCACCAGGCTGATGGCTATGCGGTGTATCGCTTTCATGGCAACTTGCTTTATGGTCTGAGAGAAACGGGGTGGGACGCGGCACCTACATGATGAGACCGGGGTGGGTGTACTTCAGCCAGGGCACAACGCGCAACTCCAGCCGGATGCCGAAGTCCATCTGAGTGCCGGTGACGCGGCTGATGCGGACACTATAGATGTTGTTGCGGACGACGCCGTACTTCATCACCGCATCATCGGCGGCGGTGCCGGTGGGGGCGCTGTGACGCAGGTAGTAGTCGTAGCTCCTGTCCTCCGTCTTATTGCCGTCGGCATCCCGGATGTAGCCGATAAAGCGGAGGCCAGTGGCGGCGTCGCCCATCAGGGTCTCGCTCTGCTGCACGGCGGCGGGGAAGGTATTCTCGGCGGTATAGGCGACGACGAAGGTTCCGCTCCCTTTCGGCACCTGGTGACCGGCTGTCAGGGCGGCGTCAAGCGTGGCGCGACGGTAGGCCGGGACGTAGAAGCCTGCGTGCGGGAAGGGTGAGGTGGCCTTGTCGCCGAAATAGAGGCCGACGACGTAGTTGGTCTGCACGCCGCTCGCCGGGTTCTCGTCGCCGAGCCAGCTGACAGCGCTGACGGCCTCGGGGGCGGCGACGCGCTTGAAGAGCCAAGACGGCATGGCAAGGTTGAAGGGGACGACGGCGGTCAGGACAAATGTCTCGCCGGTGGCCTGTCCGGCAGCGACATCGATGACGGAGTAGACGTAGCCATCACCATCGGTGGCGCTCTCCGTGAAACCGGTGCTGCCGTCGGTGTCGAAGTCGATGCGGGCGGCGAGGCGCTCCACGTCGACGTCCTTGTCCGCGTAGCCGCCGTCGGTGATGGTGCCGGGCTGGTAGGGATCTTGCTCTGTGCCGGCATGGCCACCCTGGACGGGGCCTATCATGATCTCCGCGTCGGCGGCCGAGGCCATGACGAAGTCTGTCCCGGCGGCGACGGCGGTGGCTGTGGTGGGGGTGAAGGGGGTGCGGTCGTAGATGGCGTCGCGCACCTCGGAGAGCATCTTGCCGTCAAGGTCGGAGCGGTCGGTGTTGGCCACGGCGAGCAGGTGGTAGTGGCCGCTCTTGATGCGCTTGTCGAGCAGGCGAGAACCGGTGGTATAGGTCACGGCCCGCGTGCCGGGCACGGTCTCGTCGCGCGTGACGGGCCAATAGAACGCGTGGACGGTGACTGCACTGGCGTCGGGGGCGTTGATGCCCTGCCCCTCGAACAGGAATATCGTGACACCGGTCACGCGGTTCTCTGCCGCCGTACCTTCCTCCCGGCCGTCGCCCTCCTCGCCGCCGCTGGGGCCACTGGCGGCACGGGGGGCACGGGTGGCGCGGGTGGCCGTACCGGTGGAGACGGTGATGTTGAGCGAGAGGTAGTACTCACCTGCCGTCGCAGCAGTGCCGGCGGTGTCGTCACTGCCACAGGCCTGGCAGAGGGCCAGTGCCAGCAGGGCCGGCAGGCCGATCAGGCTGCGCACGGCGCGGCGCAGCCGGTGAAGCGGTATGTGGAGACGGTTCGACATGCAGATTGCGGTTTATGTGGATATGTGGTGTGGAAAGGGACGCCGGCCAACCAGGCGCCGGCATCGTGGCCCCACGCTCGCTATGGTTCTATATCTTCCGCTTGGTGGCGCACTTCCCATGAGAGGGTGGAGATTTCGACATTGACGTAGGCCCAGCGGTCGCCCCTGAGGAAGAAGGTCAGCTTATAGTCGTAGCCGCGATCGAGGAATTCCTGGGCCGACATACCGAGGTCGGCGCTGCCGCGCAGGCGGCTGAGCAGGTCGGGCAGGTTGACGCGTATCACCTCGACGCCGGTGCGGCGGTTGCGGACGGTGAGCACGCCGTCGGCGCGGTAGTCCGTGCCGTGGTCGATGAGGCGCGAGGTCATCAGGTCGGCGTGGGCTATCTGCCCGCGCTGCCCGGCTGTTTCGGCCTTGGTCTGTCTGTCCGTGGATTTGTCTATGGTGTTCCAACTGCGGTAAGGCGTATAACAGAGCATGGCGCTTTCGTCCACGCTGTTGTCCCAGCCGATGGTGGGGTTATGGTCGATGATGAGGATATCGTAGTCGGCGATGTCGGTGTTCTCGGCCTCGTCGACGTTGCGCAGGGCGACACTGACGTGCTTGGTGTCGCGGACGAGCGCGACGGTGTCTGTCGTCACCTCGTCGGCGACAACGGTGAGGGGCGCTGTGCGGTAGCCGTGCCAGAGCGTGTCGAGCGGCTGTCCGGCGTTGACGACAACAGCGGTGTCGGCGATGGCGGCGATGTGGTCGAGCGTGACGCTGAGGTCGCGCTGCGTGCCTCCGGCCTGTGGCGGCGTGAGGCGGAATTTGGCACCGGGTGCCAGCAGGCACTCGGCGTATGGTTTTTGCCAGGCTATGGCGGTGTAGGTGTACTGTCCCGGGGCCACGTCGAAGTGCATTCTGTAGTTGTGGTCGCGCAGTGGCTGGGCCGTACGGGTGTTGGCCACACTCTGCTCCGTGAGATAGCGGCCTTCGGCGTCGAAGAGGTAGACGGTGACGCCGCCCACGTGGTCGGTGAACATGTCGGCTCGCTCCAAGTTGTAGTCGTACTTGAAGTGGAGGTCGAGTCCCTGCGGACAGGCGGGGAGGTCGTCTTCCATCAACGAACAGGCGCCCAAGAGGTTGGCGGCGAGCAGACTGAGCGCCAGCATGGCTACTTGTCCAAAGGGGGGAATCATGGATTTCATATGCTCCGATTTCACGTGGATACTGTAATTGGGGTGGCTGAAGAGGGGGCGGTTGCGGGTGACGGTGGCCACGCGCGCTTGCATCCCGGTTTCTTGAATATAGGAACGGGGCCGGCGTCTGGCCTTGCCGGCACGGCGCCGGCCCCGTGGGTGTGTGCTTGCCTGGAGCTTCAGGCTGTCCAAGCGGTCCAAATATCTGGCTCAATACCCTGGCTCCCTGGCTTCATGGTTTCCGAAAGCGGATCAGAGGTCTGCGCTCTGGCTGCGCTTGGCCCAAGAGAGGACATTGATGCGGACAGAGATGTAGTTGTAGAGCTCGTCGTCCGGATCGCCGTTGTAAGAGGGCACGACAGCGGAGCCGAGGCCCTTGATGCTGTTGATGGACAGGTCGTACCAGTTGTTGCGGAGCACGCCGTAGCGGCCAAGATAGCGGGCAGCCTGCTGTTCACCTTCAGGGTAGACATTGCCTGCGCCAGGAGTGGGGGTCTCACCGGCGTTCCACGGTGTCAGGTCGTCACCGAAGTGCTTGATGCGGATGGGATAGTAGGTGTAGCCGTCGGTGTACTCGGTGATGTCCTTGAGTTCGGCGGAGACAGCGGAAATCTGGTCGGCGGTGAGGGTATAGGTACCAACCGTCTCTGTCTTGCCAGCCTCTGTGGCAACGGCCTCGACCCCGGCAATGGGGCGTACGCCATTCTCGTCGCGGTCACCGAAGGTCATCTTCCAGCTTGCTTCAAGAGACTTGCCCACCTCTGCGGAGAGTGCATCGATCCAGCTCTCGACCTCTGTGCCATACTTGGCGGCAGCGGTGGCGTTGACGAGCTTCTCAATGTTCTCCGTGGTGTAGAGTTTCGTCTTGTCACCGTTGACGATGTAGAACGTGCCGCCGTCAGCGTTGACCTTCACGCGCACCACGGCCTGCGTGGTACGGTCATTCCGCTGGTTGGCCACGTCGAAGGTGTTCTCGTAGCAATACTGGGGCGCATTGTTGCCGAGGGCGACAGAGAAATTGGCGTCATTCCACACGAGCCTGTTGAAGTCTGCGGTGACATCTGCCTTGTCATAGTTCGGGTCGATGCCCCAGTAGGTGCGATAGAGGCTGACGCCATTCTCCAGCGGCGTATGGCCGACGAAGCGGTAGGGATTGGCGTTGACCAGGTCTGAGGCCAGGCCTTTCCAGTCGGCCATGCCCGTCGTATTGTGCAGGAAGAAACTGCTCTTGTTGGTCACGTCGAGGGCCCAGCCGTCGAGCTTGTATGTGAGGTTGGCAAGCTCGGAGTTCTCGCTCTTGTCATCGAACGTGCCTTCCTTGGGCTGCATGGTCACCTTGGCCATGGCGCGCTCCACGTAGATGCTGGCGGCAGGGTTGGCTGCGGCCTCAGCCTCTGTCTTGTAGACCTGGCCAGAGACATCGGTCAGCACCTTCACCTCGCCTTCGGAGGCCTGGGCGCCGCCGGGCGTCGTGGCCAGGGCGGCATTGGCCATGAGCAGGCCGTCGCCGGTGAAGCTCTGGGTCAGCGTGAGGTTCTGGAGATCGCCAAACGACTTGTTGCTCCAGTCTTCTCCATTGACCATAAGCTTGTTGCCGTCGGCCTTGACGATGCCGTTGTTGTTGAGCACGACGAGGGCGAAGAGCTTGTCGCCGATCTCATTGTCAGCCTTGGCCACGATGCGCGATGTGGTGGTGATCTGTTCGTTCACCTTGCCGCTCGGGCTGAACGAGAGGTCGTAGGCGCTGTGCACCTTGGCATCGGCCTCAGTGTCGCCCTGAAGGAGAATGAGGGTGGCGTTCTTCACGCTGTACTCGCTCTCCAGACCGTCGTCGAAGTTGTCGTTGGCGGCGCGGTTGGCTGAGGCATCGGTCGGCAGGTTGATGGCGACCTTCATGTAACCGCCGTCGGCGAAGGTGGAACCGCCGTTACCGTTGGGCGCGATGTCGTCGCTGCCGCATGCGGTAAAAGCGAGGGCTGCCATTGCTAGCGGCAGGCTTAAATACTTTCTTTTCATGATGTGGGTTTTGAAATGTGGTTAATAATGTAACTTGGTTTGTATCTCTATATGCGGTCGTGCGTGTGCGCTTGCCGCAGCGTGGATTTCCAGAGTGTCAGTCCGCTGTCTGCCCGTCGAGCAGGCGCAGGTTGTCCGCCGCCGCGGCGACACCGGCATCGCGGGCCTTCACGAGCAACTGGCGGGCAGCGGCATAGTCACCGCGCAACAGGGCCAGCACGCCCCGGGCGTGGTCGGCCTCCGGCGAGTCGCCGGCCTTGGCCAGATGGCGCTCGGCGCGCTCCAGATCACCGGCACGTAGGGCCACGTTGGCCACGTTGACGTTGGCCACGGGATCGTCTGGGTAGATGCGGGCCGCCGTCTCGAGGGCGCGGTTGTAGCGCGCTCTGCCTGGCGCGTAGAGGTTGGCGATGCGGTAGAGCTTGTTGAGCGAGAGCAGGCGCGGCTCGGTCTGCATCAGGCGCTCGGCCTCGGCGTCGGTCATGGGGCGTATGCGGTATTTCACCTCATAGTCCGAGTGGCGGAGATAGGGGTACCACTGGGCGTGGATGAAGCGGTACTGCTCGGGATACTCACGCTTGATGCGCTCGTTCTTTGGGTCGGGGGCCATGGCAGAGCGCACGATGGCGAGGATCTCGTCGCGGTGCTCCAGATTGCTCTTGACGAGGAAGCTGTCCAGTCCGGCCCAGTCCTCGGGTGTCGACTGCACGTGCCAGAGTGTGTCGGGGAAGTCGTACTGGCGGCTGACGTGTTCCTTGAGCGTGGCGGCGCGCCCGCGAGCCAGACGCACGTTGTTGTCCCACGGCCCTTCGGGCGAGGCGTAACCGTGGATGGAGATGGACGTGATCTCGACGGCGGCATTGCCGCGCACGGTGTCGATGGTGCGCATGATCTTGTGCAGCTCGGCGGGATTGTCGTGGTAGTCGGGGAAGAGCTCGGTGCGGTTGACAGGGAAGTCGATGTAGGCGCGGCCCCGGAGCGAGAGGACTGGATCCGGACCGGCCACAGGCGGCAGGTAGGCGGCGACGAAGCGGCGCTCCAGATGCGGGTTGACGTCGTAGGGGCGCCCCTTGCGCTGCCCGAGCAGGTTGCCGCAGCCGCAGGTGTCCTCGACGACACTGACGCGGGCCTCGCGCATCCAGTCCTTGAGCGGTACGGCGTGGCGGTAGGTGTAGGTCTGGGCACTGCCGTTCTTGCGCCGCAGCTCGATGGCGTCGGGATAGTCCGCCAGACCGCCGTCGCGCTGGTAGATATAATGCTGGTTGCGCCCCGCGACGACAACGGGAGGCAGCGCGAGCGTGTGGCCGAGGCTGTCCTCGACGACGGGACGGTAGGCGATGACGCTGTTGGCCGGCAGGCGGAGGCTGTCGAGCACGAGGCGCCACGAGACGACGAACGATTCTCCGGCGGCACGGCCGGCGATACGGGTCACGCGGGCCTCGCCGCCACGGTCGCGGGCAGTGGCCGCTGACAGGGGAAGGGCGACGGCAACCGTCGCCAGCAGTATGAGGGACTTCAGGAACTTCATCTTGCGATTATTATGGAGTGGTGGTGACTAGAAGACGTAGACGAGCGAGAGGGACAGCTTCGTCGGACCGAAATAGTTCTTGTGGCCGCGGGCCTCGAGCGTGCCGCAATCCTTGCAGGGATATTTCTTGTAGCTGATGTACTCATAGCCGACGCCGATGGCGGCCTCGATGTTCCAGTGACGGCCCAGGATGTAGGAATAGCCGTAGGTGATGCCACCGCCGGCATTCCAGCCTTCATAGCGCTTGCTGTCGAGATCGCCAGGCCAGCCGGTGAAGGGCATGGTGAAGTCCACCTTGGCCATGTTGAACTCGCCGACCGTGCCGTGTATCCCGAAGAAATGGCCGTTGAAGCGGGAGCAGGGCCACCAGCGGTACTCGGGGATGAGCTGCCAGTGACGCCACTGGCGGCCGCTGGAGAAGCGCCACGGATTAAGACCATACGAGAGCTGGACGGTCTGCTTGCGCCCCACGGCCAGTTCGGCGCCCAGGTTGGGTGTCAGCGTGGCATCGTGGAGGAGGTTACTCTTGATGGCCACACGCTGGGCCGTGCCGACGGCACTGAACAACGGGGCACTGACGGCCAGCGCCATCAGCCAACGTGTGGCTTGCTGCTTTGTAGGACTCTTCATAACTCGGTCTACTACTGAGGGTGATACGTGTGTGTGACGATGCCTTTGTCGAATGCTGTGACTGTCGGTAACCTGACGGCCGCCGGGGCATGAACTCGTTTTTTCAATCTGAATGCGGAGACGTACCCACAGCGAACGGCGGACACGTCAGGGAGAGACGACAAGCGGACTGGAGGATGATGCTTTCTTTTCAGTTCCCAGTCCGAAGCATCAATGGGACTCGCTTGCAAATTTAATAAGAACTCCAAATTTTACCCCCCGTTTAGTTAACGATTGATAAATAAAAGATAAATGCCGGCGCTTTTACTCTGGAAAAGCAAAACATCGTCATTTCTGTCAAGTCGGGTTGGCAAATATCAGGTAATAAAACCCACGCACATCATTTCGGTTTTACCGTATTTGTCAATTGTCGCCTTCAGAACTTTAAGGCGTGGCGGCGGAAAACAGGGGCAGAATGATGGTGCGCGATGGATGATGCGCGATCAGTGGTGTGCGATCGGTGTGTGCGGCTGGCGGTATATGCATATGGCATATGAAATGTATGGCGAGCGAGACCTGTGCGGCAGAAGCCCCGGGACGGGGCTGCCTCCCTCCCCACAATGCGGCAACCCCATAACACGACAATACACCCCCATAATATAACTCCGCGCCACACGTCACTTCACCTTTTTGCACCGATTGCCGAAACGGCACCTTAACCTATTTAACCTTCGGGCCCATTTTGCATGTTAAATCTGGGCCTCTGCAAAACTTCCCTAGGGCAAATTTGAATTAGCCCAGAGCAAATTTCGCCGGGCCCTAGGGAAGTTTCTCCGAAAACCGGGCGCATTTTCGCCATATGCAGGCAATGCCGGCAATTTCAAGGTACAAATAAAGGCCATCCACGCGGACGACCCTTTCCTC
>OIYP01001356.1_pt1 | contig 12163 bp, 9 predicted proteins | sample 1588261 | NCBI WGS metagenome assembly OIYP01 (sample SAMN03283293) | human gut metagenome | biome: human-associated habitat; material: feces | host: Homo sapiens | place: Peru | collected 2012
ATGCTGCCGGAAGAGCTGTTCTATCGTTTCTTTGTTTATTTGCATTACTTTATTTTCTTTTCTTTTGCCTATATTACAATCGAATTTTAATTTTCCTAACCCTTAGCAGAATATTTTTTAATGCAAATTTTTAAAACGTCAAAATTAACCTATCGGACTTGCTCCTTCTTCAGATGCTTATACAGCCACAGGAAGGCGGGAATGAGGAAGAGATCTGCCATAACCCACGCCACAGGGTCGCCGAAGCAGACACCCGTCCACGTCAGGGCAGGCACCAGCCAGAGACTCACGCCGCATCTCGCTATCATTTCCATTACGCCACTCAGCATCGAGAGATTGCTGTAACCCAACCCCTGGATGCTGTAGCGCAGGATGGTGAGCAAGCCCAGACAAGGATAGAAATAGTTGGCTATGCGCATAAACTGGGCAGCATAAGTCACCACTTCCGTCTCGCCCTTATCCACGAAGAGCATCATCATCTCGTCGGCAAACGGATAGATGAGCAGGAAGGTGAAGACGAAATAAACCAGCATCATCCTGATGGAAGCCCTTACGCCCTGACCAATTCTATCCAACTTCCTGGCTCCCAGGTTCTGACCGCAATAGGTTGCCATTGCCACTCCGATGTTCTCGAACACGCAGGTGAAGAGGTATTTGATGCGCATAGAGGCGGTGAATGCAGCCACATAAACCGTTCCTAAGGCGTTGTTGGCACTCTGGAGCATGATGAGACCAATGGCGGTAATGGAGAACTGCAGTCCCATCGGAACGCCGTTGTTCAGCAGAATGCTGATCTTCTTGTTATCGAATTTCTTTTCCTCGCCCTTCGGAATCAGAATCTGCATCTTCTTTTGGATAAACCTGATACAGAGCAGCACGGAGATGCCCTGCGATAGCCAGGTGGCGATGCCTGCTCCCTCTACGCCCAACCCCATGCCGAGAATGAGAATGGCATCGAGTATGATGTTGATGACGGAGGCGGTGATGAGGAAACAGAATGGCTGCTTCGAGTTGCCTAAGGCACGGATCTGACCGGAGAGGAGGTTGTAGGCGATGGTGAAAGGTATCGCCGCAAACTGCAGCATCAGGAAGATGTAGGCGTCGTCGAAGACTTCCTTCGGCGTATTCACCAGGTGCAGTATTTTTCCGCAGAAGATGCAGGAAAGGAAGGTGATGACGACGGCAAACACCACGGCGATGCGGATGCTGTTGCTGACGTAAGTCCGCATCTTGGGGTAATCTTTGGCACCGAATGCCTGGGCGACCGGGATGGCGAAACCGGCACAGGAGCCGTTGCAGAAGCCCATGATGAGGAACATGATGGAGCAGGATGCGCCTACTGCCGCAAGTGCGCCCACGCCTATCCATCTTCCCACGATGGCGGCGTCGATAATGAGGTACATCTGCTGAAGGATGTAACCCAGGATGAGTGGTATTGCAAATTGGATGATGGCTCGCAAGGGCGAGCCTACCGTCATGTCGTTTACCGACTTTGATTTTGGGGTTTTGACCATTAATTTTTATGATTAGTTTTTGTTGTTATCCTATTAGAAAAGTTATTTTTTTTAGGAGTTAAAGGAGTTATCGCTTCCTTCGGTCGCTGAGGAGTTAAGACAACGCCTTGAGGGAATGGTTAATTCAAGTCCACAAAAGCATTTGTCTTAACTCCTTTAACTCCTTAACTCCTTTAACACCTTAACTCCTTCTTGATTTCTGCCATTTTGTTGCGGCGTTCGATAGAGAAAGTGTCGCCGTGGGTTTCCACGTAGTCGAAGAGCATGAAGGCCTTGCCGAGCAGTTCGTCCCTTGTGGGCTGCCCCACGGTGTCGGCCTCGTGATAATAGAGTTCGGCGAGCATGTTCATCTTGGAGAGCCGCTTCTCCTCGTCGGCGATGCCTGCCATGGCTTTCATCACGTCGTCGATGGTGGCGACGCTGTAGAAGGCATAAGGACCTACGTATTGGTCGTAGAGCTCCTTGATCTTCTCGCGTCTCACCTCTACCTCTTTCTTTTCGAGCATTCTCTCGAGTGCCGCCATAAACTCTCGTATCAGCCGCTGTATGTAGTCTCGTTGTAGCATATTTTTTTATTTTGTTGTTATTGTTGCGTTATCTAATAGACTCATTGGTATTGCCATGACTAAAGCAAAGTTCAGGGAGTATTGTGAGAAGAGTTCCTAAAAACTCTCCTCTACCCCGTACAATGGGACATTCTTCATCCACTCTTGCTCCTTGTATGGCGACATGGAGAAGCGGATGGCTCGCAAGTCGGGATGGGCGTCAAAGAAGGCGCGAAGTGACTTGGAACGCAGGTTCTCTTCCGCTTTTACCTCTATCGGAGTTATCACCCCTTGGTGCTGGGCAAGGAAGTCTATCTCCAAGCGAGCGTCTCCCCTACTATAATAATAGGTGTAAATGTCCTGTTGACATAATAGCTGGGTAAGGACGTAGTTTTCCGTGAACGCCCCCTTGCTCTCCGTCATGGCTTTGTTGGAGATGAGCATTTGGGCAGGTTCCATCTCGCTCAACGCACCCAGGAGGCCGACATCCAGGAGAAACAGCTTGAAGGCATTGAGGTCTTCGTAAAACTTCAAAGGCATTCCAACTTCTCTTACTCGGGAAATGCGATAGGTGAGACCTGCATCCACCAGCCATTGTATTGCCATCTCAAAATCCTTGGCTCGTGCTCCGCTTCTCACCGCTCCATAGATGAACTTCTTGTTTTCCTTGGCAAGCTGGGAAGGGATGGATTGCCAAACCATGCTGATGCGAGTGGCTTCATTTGGGCTGACATGCTTCGACATGTCACTACGATAAATGGTGAGAATGTTGTTCTGAACCTGTCTGACGAGATTTGCATCGTTGGTTGCAAGATAAGTTTTCACAGCCTCAGGCATTCCCCCTACAAAATAATATTCTCTTAATATCTTAGTGAGTTTATCATGAAGTAATGTGATGGTCTTCCAGTCTTTACTTTTCAATATGTTCAGCAACTGTTCTTCGTCTTTTGCCATAAGAAACTCTTCGAAAGACATAGGGTAGAGTCGAATGATATCAACCTTTCCCACTGGGGCGGATTCTCCTTGGTGCATGGCAACGCCTAAAAGTGAACCTGCTACAGCCACATGGTATTCTGGTGCATTTTCACAGAAATACTTCAGCGAGGAAAGTCCCTTGTGAAGTTCTTGTATTTCATCCAGAATGATAAGCGTTTTGCCAGGGATTATAGGCTGTTTGCTAATGGCTCCGATAACCATTAGGACTCGCTTCATATCATAATCTTCTGCAAATATGTTGGCAATCTCAGAGTTTCCATCACAGTTGATGTAGGCTACGTGGTCATATTCCTGTTTTCCAAACTCCTGGAGGATATAAGTCTTGCCTACTTGTCTTGCTCCTGATAAGATTAAGGGCTTTCTGCAAAGGCTCTCTTTCCATGCTTTTAATTGTTCTATGACCGTTCTTTTCATCCTTACATACATTTTGAAGTTGTTAATGATGCTAATAACTTGCTGTTATGATGTTTAAACAGCTCTGTCGGTTGCAAAGATACGCTTTTTTACACGAACTTTCAAATGTTTTCAACACTTTTTTACACGAACTTTACTCGTATGCATACACTTTTTTACACGAACATTCCTCGTATTACGTTCATGACAACCGCTTTCCCATCTTATTCGTTGTTGTTGATAGCCTCCACATACTCCCACAGTTTCTTGTAGAAAGGATGCTTCGTCATGGTGTCTTTGTTGCCCAGGATGATGAGCTTCATGCGGGCACGCGTCATCGCCACGTTCATGCGGCGCAGGTCTTTCAGGAATCCGATCTGTCCTTCGTCATTGGACCGCACCAAGGAGATGAGGATCACGTCGCGCTCCTGTCCCTGGAATCCGTCCACCGTGTTGACGCTGATCAGGCGGCGGTAAGGCTTGAAGAACTCATACTTCTTGATGAGCTTCTTGAGGTATTGCACCTGAGCACGATAGGGCGAGATGATTCCCACGTCGATGCGCTCGTCTATTACGCGCTGCTTGCCTATCTTGGTGAAGTATTCCGCCAGGGTGAGGAGAGTAAGCTCCGCCTCTGCCTTGTTGATACGGCCGAAGCTCTCGCCCACAAACTGCTCTTTGAAGTTCATGTCTACATTCTGCGGGGAAACTGGTGCTGAAACCGGATTATGATCCGCCGACGATGAACTGGATGCAGTATCCTCGGAAGCCTCTTCCCCCTCGATGGTTATCTGATTCTCCGTGTCTCCTGTGTCGATCCATGTGATGGCGTGGTCGTAGTCCAGGATGCTCCGGTATTTTATCTGTGGCGCACTCTGCACCTTGCCGTGGTAGAACCAGTCGCTCGAGAATCGCATGATCTCCTCGTTCATGCGGTATTGTATTTTCAGCAGCGTCACCACCTCGGGTTTGTTCTCGGCGATGCGCTCCATCAGCGTCTTGCCCAGTCCTGCTCTCATGGCGGCGATGCTCTTCACCGTAGGCGGCAGCTGACAGTGGTCGCCCGCCAGCACTACTCTGCCGGCTCTTCTCATCGGAATCCAGCAGGCTGCCTCTAAGGCTTGAGCTGCCTCGTCGATGAAGAGTGTGCCAAACTTCATTCCCTCCAAGAGTCTGTGGGACGAGCCTACCAGCGTGCAGGCGATGACTCTTGCCTCGCCCATCAGCTCGGCGTTGATTCTTATCTCTATCTCGGCGGCACGGCTCTTCAGCCTGTCCATCTTCTGGTGGAAGTTCTCGCTTCCCTTCTTGCGGTTCTTGCGCAGTTCGCGGATGGCCTTGCGGATGGCCCACAGCTGCGGATAGTCGGGATGGCTCTCGAAGCGTCGCTCGTAGGTGAAACCGAGCATCTTGTCGTTGACTCGTGTCGGGTTGCCGATGCGCAGCACGTTGATGCCTCTGTCCACGAGTTTCTCTGAGATCCAGTCCACCGCCATGTTGCTCTGGGCGCACACCAGCACTTGGCTCTCCCGCATCAGCGTCTCGTTGATGGCTTCCACCAGGGTCGTAGTCTTTCCTGTTCCTGGAGGACCGTGCACGATGGCTACGTCCTTCGCCCACAGCACCTCGTTCACGGCCTGTTCCTGGGTGGGGTTGAGCCAGGGAAATCTCATGGGCTCAAAGCTGTATCGTTCTGCTTTCCGGTGCGAGTAGAAGAGGTCGCGCAGATAAGCCAGGCGGTTGTTCTTGGCTTTCATCGTGCGGTCGAGGGCATCGAACATCGTCTTGTAGCTCGTCTCGTCGAACGACAGCTGAACGCCCACTGGCACGTCTGCCTGCTGCAGTTCGAGCAGCGGTGCAGAGTCGGGTACGGTAATCACCATTCTGTCGCCGTCCACATAGCTCACGGTGCCTGTGAAGGAGAAGTATTTCAACATCTTCTTTTCTGTCTTCCCGTCTGTCTGCGCGGATTTGTTTTCCCCTGCCTTAAAGAACATGACGGGTCTTCCGAACTCAAAGTTGTGTTCGATGTCCTGGTCTTCGGTACGGAACACCTCTATGGCGTTTTGGTTGAGCGAGTTGTAGAAGTTTTTTCCTATGCGTAGCGGAAACCAGGCATCGCCTCTCTTCACCTTTCGCTGCATTCCCATCTGTTCGGTCTGTTTGCGAAAGGCTTCTTTCTCGGTGTAATACTCTATTTGCAGTAGGGTACGTTGCTGAAGCAGTGCTTGTATTGGTGATGTTTGTTCCATATCGTGTGCAAAAGTACGGCTTTTTTTTGGGAAAGATAAGTATTATCAAGAAAAATCACTTATCTTTGCATCATGAAATCATCTGTTCTTCTCAGCGAACTCAGCATCGGCTACCGCCATCGGGGCGAAACCAAGGTCGTAGCCCATCATCTCACAGGCTGCCTCTGTGCCGGTGAGCTGACCTGCCTCATTGGTCCCAACGGCGTAGGCAAGTCTACCCTATTGCGCACTCTTTCGGGCTTTCTCCGCCCCCTGCAGGGCGAGGTGCTGCTCGGTACTGGCAGCCGTCCCGTACCCCTTTCCAGCCTCACCCGTGGCGAGCTTTCGCGCCAGATGAGCATCGTACTCACCGCCAAGCCAGAGACCTCGGGTCTCACCGTATCCGACCTTGTCGGCATGGGGCGTTCCCCTTATACCGGGTTCTGGGGCCGTCTGAGTCAGGCAGACCGTGCCCTTGTTGCCGAGGCCATGCGTCAAGTCGGCATCAGTCATCTCAGCGACCGCAGGATAAGCACGTTGAGCGATGGCGAGCGACAGAAGACGATGATCGCCAAGGCTTTGGCGCAGTCCACACCCATCCTCTTCCTCGACGAGCCCACGGCGTTCTTAGACTATCCCAGCAAGGCAGAGATGCTGCAGCTGCTGCGCAGCCTGGCTCACGATCTTGGCAAGACCATCTTCCTCTCCACCCACGATATAGAAATGGCGCTTCAACTTTCCGACCGCCTCTGGCTGATGCAGTCAGGCCGTTTCGAGACCGGCACACCGCACGAGCTGGCGGCCCGAGGCTCGCTCTCGCTGTTCATCGAGCATAACGGCATACACCTTGACAAGGATTCGCTGGCAATAAGGATTGAGGAAGAGTGAGGGGGCTTTATTTTGATAACTGACTTTCAGGGCGTGCTGCTTCTGGAGCTTTTGGGCCTTCAGCCCGTACTTAAACCACTTGCGAAACTTCAGTACAAAGCCCACTTGAAAAAGCCAATTTTACGAAAATCTACTTTTGACTATCAATAAGTTGCAAAGACAAAAAATACGATTTTCGACTTTTTCAAGTGGACTCAGTACAAAAAATAATTGGAGAGAAAGGAAAATCTTTCCTTTAAAAGGAAATAATTACCGATTTCTTTCCTTTTAAGAAGGAAAAAATGTATCTTTGCAACCGCAAAGTCCCTTGAAAAAGTGGCAGAGCAGAACAAAAAGTCCCTTGAAAAACGTGCATGGATTCAAGAAAAGTCCCTTGAAAAACGTGCACAGCATCGAGAACAACACATCATAAATCATTAGAAAACAGATGTTTAAACGAAAAATCGAGAAATATCTCAAAGAATGGAAGAGTGATGAGCACAAAATGCCTCTCATCATCAAAGGATGTCGCCAATGCGGAAAGACATTCTCGGTACTCGATTTTGCCCATAAAAATTATGAGCATGTTGTGTATATAGACTTTTTCCAGCACCCAGAATACAAGTCGGTATTTGATGGTGGCCTGGACATCGATCTTCTCTGCATGACACTTTCTACCTTAATACCTGATGCCAATTTCGTATCGGGCAAGACCTGCATCATCTTTGACGAGATACAGGAATGCCCACGGGCCCGCACAGCCTTGAAATTCTTCAAGACTGATGGCAGATACGATGTCATCGGTACGAGTTCCCTGCTGGGAGTCAGCGGTTACCATACCAATGCTTCGTCAGAGGCTCCAATTCCTGTAGGTTACGAGACTATCATAGACATGTATCCAATGGATTTTGAGGAATGGCTCTGGGCAAATGGCATTAAGAAAATGACCATCGACTACCTGCATCGCTGTCTGGAAGAAAAGACTCCAGTACAAGAAGCCATCCACGAAAGAATGCGCCAACTGCTGCTGCAATATTGCATTGTTGGCGGAATGCCAAGAGCCGTGAGCGTATTTATGGAAACTCATAATATGCAAAACGTGCTACGGATGCAGCAAGCCATCATCGAAGAATATAAAGTAGATATGCTGAAATATGCTCCACAAGCTGACAAGTCGAGAATCAGAGAATGCTTCGAGTCAATTCCACGTCAACTGAGTAAGGAAAACAAGAAATTCGCATACGCCACAGTACGCCCCAACGGCAGAGGACGTGAATATCAGGGCAGTTTGCAATGGATAGAAGATGCAGGCATTATCCGCCGTTGCTACAATCTGTCTGCGCCCGAACTCCCGCTTGATGGCAACGCCATTCCCGACCAGTTTAAGGTTTACATGGCAGATACGGGGCTTTTCATCAGTATGCTCGAACAAGGAACGGCTGCTGATATTCTGCAAGGCAATCTCTATGGATACAAGGGAGCCATCTTTGAAAATCTGGTGGCCGACATTGTTGGTAAGATGAATCGTAAGCTCTATTATTTCCGCAAGGATTCGGGGTTGGAAATTGGCTTTGTTACAAGATACGAAGGCGAATGCACATTGGTAGAAGTAAAGGCGAGCAACGGAAACATCAAAAGTGCCAAGACCATCCTTTCGAACCCAGAAAAGTATCACGTAGTTCAAGCCATCAAACTGGGAGATGTAAATGTGGGTACAGCCCCACAAACTCTCATTCTTCCCCTCTACATGGCTTTTCTGCTGAAAACAGATAATCTTCGTTAAAATATCGAAATTCAAAGAATAACCACAGCTGAAATGAAGAACTTTGCATTATCTTTGCAAACAGAAAATACAGAAGACTGTAGATAATTTGCATAAACAAATGCTGTTAAATGCAGAGGATAACGCATAAGAGAATCAGGATTTCCTGGCTGCTGCTATTGGTTTACCTGCCGATGCTCATAGCCGTTACGTTTCACCATCATGGTGAAGCGCAGGGAACTCAGGCCGATTTCTTTTGTGCCGATTGCGCCCATCATGTTCATCACGACGGGCATCTGATAGCCCTGCAGAATACCATGCACGACTGTGTGCTTTGCCAATTGCAAAGCACTCCTTATCTGGCTCCATCCCTCTTGGTTTGGGTTGCCTTCGCCGTGCTACATCTCTCCCCTCGCCGTGCCTTCTGCTCTCCTTGCCTGTGCAGGGCGAAAGGGGTAAAATCTACCCGTGCTCCACCTTATTCTCTGTTATTATATAAATAACTGAATATTAACAGAATAAGGAAACAAACAACATAATGAGAACTATATTGAAATCAATAATACTGATGAGCCTGTGCTCGTCGGCTACAGCCCCTGCTATGGCTATAAACGAAGCAAATCATGATAAGGAGGAGGCAAACATTCATAAAGAGGAAGCAAGCGATTCTACCAAGCACCAGCCGTTGACGGAATCGAGCATCAAGCTGAACGAGGTGGTGGTAACAGGTTTGACGGGCAGCCAGAAGCTGAAACAATCGCCGGCACCTATCTCCTTTGTTTCTGCCCGCCAGCTCGAAATGCAACCTTCTACCAACATCATCGACGCCATCGCCCACCAGCCTGGCGTTTCGCAGATTACCACGGGAAGCGGCATTTCAAAACCCGTTATCCGTGGCCTGGGCTATAACCGCGTGGTTGTGGTGAACGACGGAATAAGACAGGAAGGTCAGCAATGGGGCGATGAACACGGAATAGAAATCGACCCGGCTTCGGTTCATTCCGTAGAGATTCTGAAAGGTCCGGCAAGCCTCATGTATGGCTCGGATGCGATGGCAGGCGTCCTGATCTTCCACTCTGCTCCTACACTTGCCAAGGGCGACATGAGAGCGAATTTCTCTACGGGCTATCAAACCAACAACGGACTTTTTGACTATTCGCTCAACTTTGCCGGCAACCAGGGCGGATTCGTCTGGAACACCCGATACAGCGGCAAGATGGCGCATGCCTACAAGAACAAATACGATGGTTACGTATTCGGCTCTTCGCTCAGAGAGCAGGCGTTCTCGCAGCTTCTCGGCTGGAACTACCGAATGGGGCATTCGCACCTCACACTCGATTATTATCATCTCATTCCGGGCATCGTAGAGGGAAAAAGAGATGAGAAAACGGGAGAGCTGGAAGTGCCCGACGGCTACGATGTGAAGAGCTATGGCAAACCGATGCCTTATCAGCAGATTCATCATTACAAGGCTGTACTGGATAATTCCTGGTTTCTGGGCGACGGCAACCTGAAACTCCTTCTGGGTTATCAGCAGAACCGACGTCAGGAGTTTGAGGAGGAAGAGAATCCGAAAGAATGTGGACTCGACTTCATGCTCCATACCGTGAATTACGACCTGCATTACCTTTCGCCGGAAATGAATGGATGGAAGTTCTCTACGGGCATCAACGGCATGTGGCAACAGTCGATAAACAAAGGCTCTGAATTCCTGATTCCAGCCTATCATCTCTTCGATTATGGTGTATTTGCCACGGTGAGCAAGGAGATAGGCAAACTGAACCTGAGCGGAGGAATCAGATACGATCATCGCCATCTGCACAGCGAGGCTTTGAGAGAAGAGGAGTCTTCGGAAAACAATGGAGGATTGGCTGGTCCCGATTCGGATCATGATGCTTTCCGCTTCCAGGCTTTCAAGCGCAGCTTTGAGGGAGTAACCGGCAGCATCGGATTGGCTTACGAAATCCTGCCCGATTTCAATATCAAGCTGAACGTAGCAAGAGGTTTCCGTGCTCCAAACATCAGCGAATTAGCATCTAACGGTGTGCACGAGGGAACCCAACGATACGAATTGGGAAATACCAGTTTGAAGCCGGAAAACAGTTGGCAATTCGACCTTGGTTTAGATTATTCTTCGCCTATCATTTCGGCTTCCCTTTCTCTGTTTGCCAATCGCATCAACCATTACATCTACAGCGAGAAGTTGGCTGATGAGAATAATCAGCCAGTCCTCATCGACGACACGCCTGCCTATCAGTTTACATCAGGCGACGCCCGCATTCTGGGTGGTGAGGCAAGCATCGACATCCATCCTGTAGAGCGTCTGCATTTCGGCAACGCCTTCTCGTATGTCAACTCCGTGCAGTTGCATCAGCCTGCCGAATCAAAGTATCTGCCATTCACCCCAGCCCCTCGTTGGGTTTCGGATGTAAGGTATGAGTTTGTCTGCGACGGCAAGACTTTCGACCATCTCTTCGTTAAGCTGCAGATGGACTGCAATCTTCGCCAGAACCATTATTTTGCAGCCAACGAGACGGAGACCGCCACGCCATCCTACACCTTATTGAATATTTACGCAGGAACCGACGTGAAGCTCCACGGCAAGCGCCTTCTCTCGCTCTATCTTTCTGGCGAGAACCTTACCAACCGTGCTTACCAGAACCACCTGAGCCGCCTGAAGTATCTTGACGTAAACCAGGTGACGGGCAGAAGAGGCGTTTACAATATGGGCCGCAACTTCAGCATAAAAGTAGTGGTTCCGATAGAGCTGTAACTCCCCTTTTAGGATAAGCAATTCTGCATCAGAAATTTGAATTCTGAATAAACAAGTGCCGATAAGGGTGCCAAAAGTTGCAGAAAAAATAACTTTTGACACCACTATCGGCATTTTTCGTCTAATTATTAGACAATCATGGCCGCCTTTCTATGATATTTTATATCTTTGCAACCAAAAGTCCCTTGAAAAAGTGGCAGAACAGAACAAAAAGTCCCTTGAAAAACGTGCAAGGTTTCAAGAGAAGATAGTAAAAAAATAATGACAAAGAAACAAGGAACGATATTGATTGTTGATGACAACCACAACATTCTTACTACGGTAAGGATGCTGCTGGAACCTATATTCGATGGCATCATCACCATCGCCAACCCTAACTCCATTCCAGCCAAACTTAGAGAGGAGCATCCCGACGTGGTACTGCTCGACATGAACTTCTCCAGCGGCATCAATTCGGGAAACGAGGGATTGTACTGGCTCAGGAAAATCAAGAACCTCAGCCCGAAAACCGAGGTGGTGCTCTTTACCGCCTATGCCGACATCCAACTTGCCGTAACAGGCATCAAGGAAGGTGCCTCCGACTTCATCGTGAAGCCTTTTGAAAATGAGAAATTGGTCCGTACGCTGATAGAGGCAAGGGATAAGAACAAACCTACAGATAAAAAGGTTAGCAGAAAAAGCGGAAATGATTCGACTGGCATGATGTATTGGGGAGATAGCGAAGTGATGAACAATTTGAGAAGTATTGTGGAAAAAGTGGCCGCAACCGATGCAAATATCCTCATTACAGGTGAAAACGGAACGGGTAAAGAGGTGTTAGCCAACGAGATACATCGTTTATCCACAAGATGTGGGAAAAAGATGCTGCCTGTGGATATGGGAGCCATCACGGAAACCCTTTTCGAGAGCGAACTCTTTGGTCATGTGAAGGGTGCTTTTACCGATGCCAAGGTGGACAAACCGGGCAAGTTTGAGCTTGCCGACGGCAGCACTATCTTTCTGGATGAGATAGGAAACTTATCCTACAGTCTTCAGGCAAAACTCCTTACCGCCCTGCAACGCAGAAGCATCGTAAGAGTGGG
>OIYP01001360.1_pt1 | contig 12130 bp, 12 predicted proteins | sample 1588261 | NCBI WGS metagenome assembly OIYP01 (sample SAMN03283293) | human gut metagenome | biome: human-associated habitat; material: feces | host: Homo sapiens | place: Peru | collected 2012
ACCAGCCGCCACCGCCGTGACTTCACCCGAAGCGCTGACCGTGGCAATGGCATCATCGGAAGAAGTGTAGCTAATGGAAACATGTGTCGCGTCATCGGGCGCAACGGCGGTTTCCAGCGTGGCGGCTTCGCCTGCCGTCAGCGTTAGCGCATCCGTGGTAGTAATGCCGGTCGGTGTGACAACGACCTCAATCGTTTTGCTGGCGGTGATTTTTCCGTCCTTGCTGGACAAGGCAACCTCGGCAGTACCCGCGCTAATGGCGGCAATATTGCCGTTTTCATCAACCATCACAACGGCGGGGTCACTGGAACTATAACTCATGTCCAGCGCGTCCAGCTTTTTGGTAAGGGCGGCACTTTCCGGGGTTGCACCATCAAAGGTGTATTCCGGTGTGGCGGTGATGGTAGAGCCTTTTTCTAAGCTGTCAGGCAAATCCAATGCAACGCCTGTCACATTGACACCACAGCCCGCCAGACTGACCACCAGCGCACAAGATACAGAAAGCGCTAGGAGCTTATGCCGAATAGATTTCATAATAATACGTCCTTTCCTTTTTTGATTGATTGTAACATGTTGGAGTGGGAGATTCAATATATAAATAGGGGCATTTGAAAGAAAAGTTAAGGGAAAAGCAAAAAAGTGTCGGGCGCGATCAACGCGCCCGACATGGTGTAAATTAGAAAGAAATTACTTTATGAGTTTTCTCCCGGTGGGCAAGAAAATTTATATGCTTGAAATTCTGTACCATCCGAAGAAAGAAAACGACCCGGAATCTTAGGTAAATTGGCGGCATCACCATTGCCAAGGATTGTAATACTGCTTTCTTTGTCAGCGCAATGGGAAGTGATGCGAATTTCCATATTAGCTTTTAGAGCACCGGGGATACTACCAACATCACTACGCTGGCAGACGCAGATAAGATGCACATGGGCGGCACGGCCAAGGCGCGTTATAGTAAGTAGGCACTCTATGACCTCTTGAATAAAGTCTTTTCCGGCCTTGCTTTTACCCGTTGGGTCGAGCAGACAATTAGCTTCATCGATGATAACAAAAATCGGAGATTCCTGCTCAACGCCGGGCAGTTTATTATAATCGGAAATGTTAGAGACACCAGCTTGTATACAAAGTTCCATACGGTGGGTGATGTCTTCCACAACGGATTTCAATGCGGCTAGGATTTTTTCGTTGGTATCAAGGCAACGGCAGTCTTCGCGCAAATCTTGATAATCCACGAAACCTTTTAAGTCAATTAGGTAGACAATGGCAAACTTATTGACAAGCTGATATATAATCCAGCGGACAAGAATTGTTTTGCCGCCACCTGTCGCACCAGTAATTAGCATATGCACCAAACGGTTAAAATTGATGCAATATTCGCCGGAAAAAGAAATGCCCAGTTTAATGACGAAATCTTCCAGTGAAAAGTTTGGAGCGGGTACATTGGTCGGTAAAGCACCTTTTGCGGGAACAAATTTGACTTCAAAAAGGTTGTCAGAACCGTCTGCATAGTTGATGCTCAAAATGTGGCAATCAAAAGCGGCTTCTAAGTCCTCTTGACGTTCTCTCCAATAGTTTAAGGGCATCCCTTTGCATTGAAAATTGTAGGTAATGACACCGCCCGAAGAAGAACGGCAAACAAGCCAAGGACACGCCCCAGCGCTGTTGCAGAAATTGATGGTTGAAAAACTGTAAATTATAGAGAGTCGTTTCAAGTCGGAAAAGAAGAAAACGAGCATAAGGGCAAGAGTAATATCAACAAAAACAAAGCCGGGAAGCAGGATGGAAAGTAGACTTTTAGGAACAGACAAAAGCTGAAAAGCAGGGGCGACAGAAACAAGAGCAAGATAAAGTAGAATTTTGGGGCGAGATGATGTAATGCGGCGTACGCCGTCAGTAAAGGTATTGACAATGTAGTATAGCATTGTGCCGATTTTAGTTTCGGTCAGGGTAATCATGGGAAATTCTCCTTTTAGCTAGAAGTTGTTTTGGAACTAGGTCAAACATAGAAAGTTGTGTTCCAACGGGCAGATTGGGAGAGGGAGAGCCAAAAAACTTTATGCAAGGGTCGTCTTTTGCTAGGATAAGAAAAGGCTGATAATCAATCCACTCAAGACGGCCTGTCGATTCATCATTTTTAATAGAAACACATTCCTCGGTCAGCTTTTTAGCAACAAGACGAGTATGTGCAAAATTGAGTCGTAGTTGAGATTGAGCAACTTCCTCGGCAGAAATAAGAGAATCAGGCTTAATATCTATATAATGAGGGGCAGTATCATAGACGGCGTTCATGTGCTCTAAAATTTCGGTGGGGTGGTGTTCACAGCCGTTGATATACGTTGTAATGTTCATTAAATTTTGACTTTCGGTAGACCGCTTTTTTCGGTCGAGAATAGGAACAAAAGATTCTTGATGCATAGCGTGCTTTGCTTTTGTGACAGCGGCAACAGAAAGCATATAGTCGTTATAATCGTTAAGTTGTCGGGAGTAGTCAGAAGAGTCAGGAAAGTAATATGTAGCAATTCGTGTTGCGCGGGAGAGTTTACGAGAGCACCAGTAGCGGCTTTTGAATGGAGTAGAGCCAATCTCTTTAGATACATACTTAACAACGTAACTGGAAGCCTTGTCCAAGTCAGAAATCGGCTCAAAGGTGTTAAAACCAAATAGCTTTTCCCATGTGGGGCTATGGAATATTTGCTCCCCGGCGCGTACCTTATCACAGATTTTTTTCGGCAAATTTTTGGAACTGTTAACATCGGCCATTGTATAGGGGATACATTCTGCAAGGGGCATATCGGAAACAAAGCCGTGCAAATGAATTGCGCCATCCTTGTGCATTTCGGGGATTAGCAAGTATTTGAAATCGGGGCAGTATGCCGAACCATTTTTACGTTTTCTACGCCAGCGGCGAACCATAGATTTAATGACATCTTGCAGACCATCAGGAGTATAACGGTTTTGCCAATTTGCAGGGGCGAGAGTTATCGTAACGAAAAATTTCCACGGATTACACGCAGCTAATTCACGCACCATACGGACGGAACGGCTGATAGATGTGCGAATAGATTCTGCTTCGCGTTCGTCCTGTGTGCGTTCATCTGGAAGTGCCCAGCCGGATGCAACATTATAATCATGTACATAGTGGGTATCTACGCCGGGAGCAATGCAAGCAGGCCGATAGATAACCTTAGTTGTATTACCCATTGCATACACCATGATGACATTAGTCTCCATGTTAGGGATGCAACGAGAAACAGGAATAGTCATGTCTTGCCCATTTTTGTATTTATGTGGAAGGGTAGTCAAAAGAGGGGTTGAAACATAATAATAAGAATCCATAGAAAGCACCGAGAAAAATGGTTCTAAGTTGTTACACTGTCAAGTCCATCAACGAGGGGGCGACAGACCGCCCCAAAAAAGACGGCGGGCGCACTCTGCACCTTAGGGCACATAGCACGCCCGCCCTATTATGCAAGGACGTTAGTCCAGCACTGTGATTGACTTGATTTTGCCATAGCGGTTGTAGCCGATATCTACGTTGTGACCGAGGAGCGATGGAACATCAAGATTGCCCAACTCGGCAATCTTCCATGTGGTAAGAAAAATTTGGTCACAGGTTTTTCCCTCGCCAATGGCAGGAGCAATGTCTTCGTCAATGCCATAAATTCTGTAACCGTGAACTTCGTCGCCGGTTTTGGTGGTAAAATCTGATTTAGAATATCCGATAATTTTCATGAGAAAATTCCTTTCAAGTTATGTAGTGGGTTAAGCAACGGACAACCTAGGTCAGCCCATAGGACATCCCCCCTTTCAATGACTTCTTAATCACTATACTAACTTTGTGTATCATCATTCATCGGCTACGCCGATCAATGACGACATCTGTTTTTTACCCCGGTTGTATTGGTCGTTCAACCCCTTTTCAAGGATAGGGACAACTTTGTCCATATCACCATCAAGGGGGTGGCTGTAAACACCTTGTGTTATACCGGGATGGGTGTGCCCCATTAGTTCGTCCAAAATCCAAACTGATAAAAGGCTTTTGTAGATAGAAGCAAAAGTATGGCGCAATTCATAAGGGGTAACGTATGCAATGCCATTGTGTAAGCAAAAGCGTTTCCATCTTGCACAATATGTGATTTCCGAGTAGTCCGCAAAAACTCGGCTTGTAGGGTTCAATGTGGCAAATAATTTTGCCTGCGCATTGAATATGCCGCGAGTGAAACGAGTTTGAGGCAAAAAACGGTTTGCAAAGGCATTCTTGCCGCTCGTTTGTACACCCTTGGCGTTAATGGCGCGCTGGATGTGTATATAATCATCGGTTATATCTCCCCATTGCAACCCCATAAGTTCACCGGGACGAAGACCGAGAGCAATATTAAGGCGGTAAGCATTGACTAAATCGTCGTAGACTTCTTCATTGTTCAAAATTGTATAATCACGGCTGAAAACAAGGTAGATACCTTCAGCGGTCAAAGATTGCTTATTTGATTTGCGTGCGTTCCTTGGAATTTTGACTAATCGGGTACTCAAATCATTGCGTATATCGCATTCGTCGAGGTAGGCGCAAAAACCAGAAAGAACGCCGCGAATATTGCTCAAAGTCTTTTCACTCAACCCTTTGCGGTAGGCTTCGTTAATGACACGGCGGAGGTCGTTTCTTGTCAGTTTCAGAACGGGAATTTTTCCAATAATAGGACCGATATGATTTTTATAGTAATTTCGCAAGTTGTAAGTATCGCTGGTGATGGCTTCTTTGTCTCGGAAAAAATCTTTGAATACTGCGTCTGTTGAGACAGCACAGCTTCTTTTAGAACTGTCGCCGCTAATCCATGCTAAGGCTTTTCTCGCACAATCGCGGCGACCGGCATCACCATTTTTAGAACTATAAAAAGTCTTGCGTACAGTATCAACTTGTAAATCCAAACGGTATCCACCAGTGTGGCGGGGCTTGACCTTGTTCATTAAATCTTTTTGTGTATATACTTCATATGTCATTGTGAAAATCCTTCCAAGGTGTTTAATGGCTCGATAAAAAACTTGTAGTATTCTTTCGACTTAAAATTAAGTTCACGTCCAATCAGAAACATTTCCCGCGTATCAAAAGGACACTTACCTTTCATCCTCGCGGACATCTGTTGTTGTGACAGACCGACTTTTTCGCCAATGCTGGAATCAGTCTCTCCACACATATATATCCGCGCGTGTAGTGCTTGATAGGGCTTAGTATGAGGTTTCTTCATGGTGACTTGTACCTGCCTTTGTAGAGGGTCTTTTTTCTTTCATCATTATCACTATACTAATTTCGATAATTCAAAAACCCAAAAAGCGGCAATTTTGGCGGCTAAAATATTACAAAAAGATTACAAAACGAAAATAGACCATAAAAATTCCCCCTTTCTGTACAAAAACAGAAAGGGGGAAAATTGATGGAATATACCACACTATTTTACCACACTGGATTGATTTATAGGGTTGCTAAAAACAATCTCAAATTGTTAATTTTACGATAGTATGAACAAAGCACATGCAAACAGATATAAAAATAACGATTCGATTCCCGTACGGGTCATAAAAAAGCACCTGAGCTTAGGCTCAGGTGCTTTTTTATGCTTCCGCACGAGGAATCGAACAAGGCACGGAAGATTCTCGTACGGGCCACACCGCCCCTTTCAGAAAATTGAAAATTGAGTGTTTTATAACAACAAAGCGCCCCTGGACCCGTGGCTCAGGGGCGCTTTGCTGTTATTTCTCCAGTTCCGATACTTTTTGCTGGTAGAGTTTCATTAACTCAGCAACACAAGCACTTTCGCTGGTTCTGGCGGCAGTGCCTTTTGTAAATCCGTAAGCATCCATAACGGCGCGGTCATTGTCTTGATGCGCTTTGCGTAGTTCCGGCGGCATGGTCAGTTCATCGTACAGGTCGGCAAGGCTGCTGTCCGGGTAAAGAGCGCGTGCGTCCAGAACTGCTTGTGCGGTTTCCTTAATTTTTTGTGTTTGCTGCTCTGTGGGCGTAGGCCACGGGAAGTTGTTGTAGACAATAGCATTTGAATAGCGGTAGTCACTTTTCAATCTGCCACATACAGTTCGCATCCAGGCCATATGAACATTAGAGGTTAAAATGCCAAAATGATAAAGAGATGCGTTGGGTACTATTGTTGCAGCATTACTAGCAATAATATCAGGAGTAAGGAACCCGATAGGAATATAACGACGATTTTCAGAAGATGTACTTGGAATTAACAAATAATTTGTGGTTGGTTGAGATATAAAGAAAAACAAGTGCGGAGTAGCTGCCTTTTCCCTCGTGGGAGCGGCAGAACTTGCTAAACGCATTTCGCGGACAGCACCAACACGTTTCATTAATTCAGGGCTTTTCCGAATTTCTGCGGGGGATACATCTTTTAACCAAAAACAGTAACGAATTTTTTTATTGATAAATTCCGCAGCACCAAGATAGGGATGAATATACTTTGCAAGCTCAGGTTCTCTTTTTAAAATGTCAAAACGTTCCTCATCGGTTATGATCAAGTTGCCTCCATCCGATGGCTTATTACCGAGAAACATTGCAGGAACATTACAGATCGGTTTACTCCTGCTTGAGACAAATATGTTCGGAGCGTCAATTAAATAGGCGTTTATATTTTCAGCGTTCTGGAAACGTTCGCCAGAATAAATACGCCTGTTCGATGTATTGGGAAAGCTGCTAAACCCAATAATTACACAATGTACATGGGCTTTTAAGTTTGCCTCACTGTCCCATCGAAAAGTACGGTAAGCAAAGTCAATATGAATATGATATTTATCAAATAGCTCCTTCCACAAAGGCGCAACCTGTTCACCTTGAGTGATACTGTTTGTTGAAACAAAAGCCACACGGCAAGGGGTATTTGCTATCAAAAAAGCCGCCTTATAATACCAGGCACCAACATAATCAATACTATTCGACAGCTTTTTCTTCCCGAAAATAGATACCGCGTCATTCTTTTGCTCTTTGTCCATCATGGATGCCCCGATAAACGGCGGATTCCCCATAATATAATTCAGCTTACTTTTGGAAACCACGCTCTCCCAATCCACCCGCAGGGCGTTGCCCTCTACAATATAGGCGTTTGTTTTCAGCGGCAGAAATTCCAGCGGGACGAGCAGGATTTTCTCCGTTTCTTTCATCATCTGGCTTTCCGCAATCCAGAGCGCGGTTTTTGCAACTGTCACAGCAAAGTCGTTGATTTCGATGCCGTAAAACTGGCTGATGGAAACCTGTATCGGGCTTTCGCTGGCGGAATACATCGTAACCTGACCGTGGGAGAGTTCCCCCAAAATTTTGTTTTCCAAGCGGCGCAGGCTCAAATAGGTTTCGGTCAAAAAATTGCCGCTGCCGCATGCCGGGTCTAAGAACGTCAGTGACGCCAGCTTGTGCTGAAAGGCCCGCAGTTTCGCTTTCTTTGTGCGCTCTACCGGGATGGTGCTGATTTCGTCAAGCTCGTTCTTCAGTTCGTCCAAGAACAGCGGGTCAATGACCTTGTGGATATTTTCAATGCTGGTGTAGTGCATACCACCGCTGCGGCGCGTTTCGGGATTCAGAGTACTTTCAAAAACGGCACCAAAAATCGTAGGGCTGATTTCTGACCAGTCAAAATTATCGCTTGCTTTTACAAGCAGTAAATCCCGGATTTCGTCCGTGAAGGGTGGTATCTCAATATCTTCATCGGAGAATAGACCACCGTTGACATACGGAAAGGCGGCCAGATCCGGGTTGTCATCCTGCAAGTAGGGGTCGCGGTCCTGTGGGCGGGTGTCCAGCACCTTGAATAGTTCTACAAGGGCTTTGCGCATACCCCTTGTGTCAAACGCGGCCAGATAATCATGGAACATCCCATGATGGCCAAAGATGCCTGCGTCCTCGGCATACAGGCAAAAAACGAGCCGCACGCAGATTTTGTTGAGACTTTTTAACGTATCTGCATTATTTCTTCGGGGGGGGGGAAAATTGGTTATAGAGGGCGTCGTACAATAAGCCGACGATTTCACCTGCCGCGATGGAAACTTCCATTTCGCGTTCAAGATGTTTATTCCCGGCATCGACAAGGAATTGCAGCCGATAGTATTCTTTTTCAAGATTCGCCAGTTCGATGATTTCAGGCTCACCGCGAGGGCGCTCCATATCGTACACATAGAAAGTACTGAAATTACAGGTCACGACCCAGCGCGGGTGCTGCGATACGGGCAGCTCCAAAATGTACCGCTTGGCCTGTTCAAAAGGGGTCAGCAGCGCCCCGTCTGATTGCTTGATGGGCTTGTTTAAATCTTTGCCCAGCCCTTTTTGTTCAATCAGAACATGGGTAGCGGGAATTGTGCCATCAATGAAACTGGTGTGGTCGAGGTGGACTTGCTCCTCAAATTGAATGAATTGCTCCGGGTGTTCGACCCCGTACACATCACGGAGCAGGGACAGCCAGAATGGTTGGCTCTCCCCTTTTTCATAGCCTTTGTCTTTCCAATAAGCGGCAAAATTCTTTGCGGCCTGTTGCTGTTGCGCAGTGGTCATAGCGGTCACCTCATAGCACAATGTTTTTATCATTATCATAGCACAGTCGGAGCATTTTGGTAAATAGAGTTTGCCAAATGAAAAACTGTTTTAAAAGCAGCGCGCCCAAAACGTTCCACGTGGAACATTGCAGCAAAAAAAGCGAGGACACACCTGCGGGTGCATTCTCGCTTTTGCTTTATCATATACAACCGCGGCGCTTTTACAAATCCTCCGCCACGATGAGCTTGCTTTTCAACAAACTCACCGGCGGCTGGCCGGGGGCGCTGGCGGCGCTCAGGGTGCCAAAGGTCGCGGCGCTGCCAAACGCACCGCCGCAGTAGCGGGTCACGGCACCATCGCGGCCCATGCTCATCGTGATCAGCGCCCGACCGGGGCGCTGGGCGGCAGCCTGGGCCGTTGCCAGCAGCAGGCGGGCAGCGTCGGCGCGGTTGCGCGGCATGACAGCCAGCTTGGCAACGTCCGCGCCCAGATCCAGCATGCCCACTAGTGTGGCGGTCATGGCATCGGTGTCCGGCGTTGCGCCAAAGTGATGCTCGCTGAACAGCGCCGATGCACCTGCCCGGTGGGCGGCATCCCGCAGCGCTTCAGTCAGGTCCTTGTCCGCCTGCCATTCAATGTCCAGCGCGTCCACACCGCCCTGCGCCAAAAGCACCCGGCAAGCTTCGCCGTATTCGGCAGGGGTCAGATCCACTTCCCCGCCCTCCCGCGCAGTGCGGATGGTCACGATCAGCGGCTTGCTGACCACTGCACGCACTTGTGCAAGAGCGGCGGGCCAGTCCTGCCGGGGCAGCGGGTCCAGCCGCAATTCTACCAAGTCGGCAGCGACAGCGCCTTGCGCGGCGGCGGCCTGGGCAGCCAACTCCGGCAAGGTGCGGGCAAACAGCGGTACAATAATTTTGGGGGCTTCGGCATGCAGTTCGATCATAGAGCGGCTCCTTTGCAGCGGCAATACATTGACTGCATTTTACCACATTTTTCCGGTTTTGTACAACAGCTTTCGCTTGCGATGACAGCCGCCCCGCGCTACAATAATCTGTATAGATGGGAGGGTGCGCTATGAACACAAAATTGCCGGAAAACTCGCTGCTTTTGCTGGAGGGCGGCTCGCTGCGCGGGTTGTACACCGCTGGTGTGTTGGATATCCTGATGGAGAATGATCTCTACTTCCCTGCCGTGGCCGGTGTGTCGGCCGGGGCGCTGAACGCCTACAACTATGTGGCCCACCAGCCCGGCCGCGCGGCCAGCATCAACCTGCGCTACCGCCACGACCGGCGCTACTTTGGCCCGCTGGCGGCGGTAAAAGGTGGCAGCCTGTTTGGGCTGAATTTTTTGCTGCACGACATTGAAAAGGAAGTCCCCTTTGATGAGGAGACCTTTGCAAACGGCGGCCAGCGAATGATCGCCGTGGCGACCTGCGTCGAGACCGGCAAAGCAGCTTATTTTGAAAAAGACCAGCCAGAACTGGATTTTAAGGAAGCTGTTAAGGCTTCAGCCAGTCTGCCGCTGGCGTCGGTGCCGGTAAAGATCGACGGCCACAGCTACCTCGACGGCGGCTGCGCCTGCCCGATCCCCATCAACTGGGCGCTGCGGCAGGGGTTTGACAAGATTGTGGTCGTGGCTACGCGGGAAAGGGGATTTCGCAAAAAGCAGCCCAGCCAGCGCATGGTGAACCTGTACGACGATTTTTATGGCGATAAGCCGTTGTTCCTGGCCACGCTGCTGACGCAGGAAATACGTTACAACGCCCTGATGGACCAGCTTGACGAGCTGGAAGCGGACGACCGTATCTGCGTGATCCGCCCGGATGAACCAATCGGCATTGGCCGCTTTGAGGGCGACACCGAAAAATTGACCGAACTGTATCTGCGCGGTTACAAGGAAATGCAGCAGAAATTAGACGACATGATGCAGTATTTGGAAAAGTAAAGACTTACAAAAAGCTCCCCGCAGGGTGCGCCGCTGGCCATTGCCGACGGTTCCCATGTGGGGAGTATGCTTTTTGGTAAGGAATGCCGGGTTTACATATGCTTTTTCAAAAAGTCGGTCACGGCCTTGGCGTAGGCGGGCGTATCGTAGTAGTAGCACATGGCGTGGGTCGCGCCGGGAATGATGAGCAGCTCTTTCTCGCTGGTGCAGGCGGCGTAATTTTCGCGGCTCATACTGCAAGGTACAAAGTCGTCTGCGCTGCCGTGGATGAACAGGATTGGCACATTAGAGTGGGCAACGGCCTTGCGGCAGTCGATGGTGTCGGGGTCAAAATGGGCAAACAGCTCGGCCCCGGCCTTGCCGACAGCATAGCCCGGCCCCACCGGCACATGCGGCAGATATTTGGGCAGGCAGGTGCGGCAGATGTCTCGGATGCTGGAATAGCCGCAGTCGGCGATGATGCCGCGCACATTGTCCGGCAGATCCAGCCCGCTGGCCAGCAGAACGGTGGCAGCACCCATCGAGACGCCCATCAAAAAGATGGACGACTTGCCGAACGAGCGGACCGATGCCCAATAGGCCCAGGCGCGGGCATCGTAGCGCTCACGCGCGCCCATCGTGATGGAGCGACCGCCGCTGCGCCCGTGGGCGCGCTGATCAGGCATCAGCAGATTGAAGCCCAGCTTTTTGCACAGTACGATCAGCCCCATGGTGTCACGCATGGCGGTGGCGCGGTAGCCGTGCATGATGATGGCAGTCGGCGCGTCGTCGGCCTCGTGGCAGTACTGTGCCGAAAGTAAGGTGCCATCGTCGGCCGTGATCTGTACAGAGTCGCAGGGTAGGCTGTCCACAAACTCGACATTTTCGCGGATCTGCGGTAAAAAGCGGGAGCCATCCGCCCATTCTTCAGCCGTGGGCATCTTCCGCTTGGGCGTCTGGAAAAAGGCCAGATGGTAGATCCCATAGGCAGCGCCCAGCCCGGCCACCGCCGCGGTGCTGCAGGCAGCAGCAATACGTTTCATAGAGTGCACCTCACTTTGTTCGGGTTGTACCATTATTATAACAAACCAACAAAATTTCTGCAAGAAAAGCAAAAATTGTTTACAATCTGCCTACCCTGCCGCTGCCTGCGCGGGATTTTTACAACTTTCCCCGCCGAACAACCAAGAAATATTTGCATTTTCGCGCCATGTTTGCTATACTATATAAGTCACCAAACACGTGGCATAAGCGATCGTAGCTCAGTTGGATAGAGCGTTCAGCTCCGACAACTGCGACATCGCAGGTTTAAGACCTGTTTTTGTTCGATACAGCGTGATTTGCACTTGCAAGAACGCGGTGGTCAACGGTAGTCAGACCACGAATTGACCACTATTGGAAATTGACTACTTTACAAGATTGAAATACGCTGTAACGGCGTTTTTCATATATAAGCGTCCGTAGCTCAGCTGGATAGAGCACTGGCCTCCGACGCCAGGTGCCGGGGGTTCGAATCCCTTCGGGCGCACTTAAAAAGCGCATTGCAATGTATTTTTTGCAATGCGCTTTTTGTTTTGATTTTGTGTCAGAATAGCTTCAGTAGCATATCATCTGCCGCATCGGTGTACTGCCCTTTTCCTAGACGCTCGTTCCTCAGCCTGTTTATAGTGATTCGCA
>OIYP01001361.1_pt1 | contig 12128 bp, 17 predicted proteins | sample 1588261 | NCBI WGS metagenome assembly OIYP01 (sample SAMN03283293) | human gut metagenome | biome: human-associated habitat; material: feces | host: Homo sapiens | place: Peru | collected 2012
TTTCTATATTACCATAGAAAGGATTTTCACTTTACACAAATTTATTTACAGACTCTAATTTCGAAGTTATGAGTTTTACAAGTCTAAATTTCAAATCCACCTTGCTATATGTATTCTTCTTGTTGAATTTTCTAAATAATTATCAAATATTTTTATAATACTAACCACTATTGCCTTTAATATATCTGTACAACTCTTCTTAATTTTAACTTGAACAATCTCTTTTTTTAGTTCTCTTCTAAACTCATAATCCTCAATATAACGCCCAAGTACATAATCAAAACGAACTAACTCATCTATTCCATCATTACCTTTTAAAACACTAACAAAATACTCTTTATATACTTTAATTAACTTAGCAGTTATTAAATCTTCTTGTAAATATTCAAAGTTAACTATTCTTTCATAATTTTTACATTTATTAAGTACTTCTAATCTATCTACTTCCATTACATTCAATCCTTTTCTATTTTTCTTAAAATAAGAATACACCAAATATATAAAAAGAGCAATACATTTTATAACTTTTTTATATCTTGTTTATTTTTTTAAATTAAAGTATACTTATAAAGTAAGGTTGTGGTATTTTGAAAAAGAAAAAAAAATTAAGACTTAAAAAACAGGCTTATATCTTTTTAGCGATTATTGTATTCTTGATTGTTGGTATTATCCTTGGTAATAACTATTACAATGGCTATAAATATAAACAAACTAATGAATATAAATTAACCGTTAAAGGTTATACTCTAGATGAATCTAAAGATATCATTAATCATTTAAATGATGATGAAACAAATGATATTTTAGCTAGGGATAAAATTAATGATCTAACAAGTCTATTAAATGAAAAATATTTTTTATATAAAAATTTAGATACTTATTTAACTTATAGAGAAAAAGAAAGTGATTACACTCTAAAAGAAATCGTAGCTATTGTAAATGTTCATGCCAATAATAAATGGTATAACATTGAACTTAAAACTAATGAATCCCTAAATGAATTAATGCTCGTTAATAAGTTTTATGCCCTAGCAAAAGACTATACACCAAAAAACTTAACTAATATTGGTCTTGATTATTCTTATGGTACTGAAGGCGAAAACAAATTAATTGACTATGCATATGAAGCATTTCAAGAACTATGGGATGCTGCTTATAAAAAAGGTTACTATTTAATGGTTACCTCTAGTTACCGTGACTATGCTTCTCAAGAAGAAATATATAATTATCGTAAAACAACCCAAGGAGAAAGAAAAGCAGATGAAACAGCCGCCCGTCCTGGCCACTCAGAACACCAAACTGGCCTAGTTGTTGATATGACTAGTAAAACAGAACCTGATGCTGAAAGTTTCACTGAAAGTAAGGCTTATGCTTGGTTAAAAGAAAATGCTTATAAATATGGTTATATAGAACGTTACCCAGAGGGAAAAACTTATATAACAGGCTATAGTCCTGAATCATGGCACTGGCGTTATGTTGGTCGTGAAGCTGCAAAAGTAATGCGTGATGAAGATATTACTTATGATGAATACTATGCTTATTATATTGAAAAATAGCACTTACTAGTGCTATCTTTTTTTATAAAAATGAACTTATATGTACCGTACTAAAATTACTATTATTCATAATGTTATTTAAAACACTAACAGTATCATCAATCATCACAAAATTTTTATCTGGTACTACTTGATACTTACTTTTTATATCAACCATTCTATCTAACTTTTCATTATCGTTATATACATACAAAACATGTTCTGGTAAAATACCATAGTTTTTAAGAACAAAATTCTTTTTTTGTCTAACTTCTTCTTCATTACTAACTTTAGTTATAACATAGACAAATTCTTTGTTTTTATCTTTAATAAAGTCTTGCATTACTTTAATAGGCTTTAAATCATTATATACATCATGTTTTAACAAATAACTGTTCCACATATCATCATCATAAAAATAATGCGTATATTCTCCTAAATTAAGTCTAATAAGTACTCCATCAATATCAAAAAAATAAATTGTTTTAGCATCATTAAATATTTCTTCAATCTTACTCTCAACCATACTACCATTCCTTTCAAAAAAGGTACCCTAAGGTACCAAAATTAAGCATTTTTAATTTGTTCAATATAATAGTTTATTTTACTAGCCCATGTTGAACTAGCAGCATATTTTGTTCCAATAGTCTCTGGCGTTGTAAGTCCTTTTTGAATATAATTACGAGCTAAATTAGAAATCATAGCTTCAATACCAGCATCTAATGAATCAAACTTAGCATAAGAACCACATCCACCACTACCTTTCATACCACCAACATTATTACAAGATTGAACTAAACTACTACAAGTCCAATTACAACCAGTTTCATGTAATGTTATAGCAACAGCAAGATAAGGGTCAACTCCATATGAAATAGCATAATTAGCAAAACTACTACCATAACCACTTAAACTACTTTTCAAACTTAAATTAAGTTTATTAGTAAGCTCTTCCATTGTCATGCCATCATAGACAATAACTGGTGTTGCAGCTTTTAAACTAACAATTTCTATTTCCTGTTTAATAACAGTATCTTTTTTAACATTTTTTTCTTCATTTTGTAGGCTTTCCCTACTACTTTTTAACATAATAGCTTCTAAAAGAGGATTTACTCTTGTTGTTAACGTACTATCAAGTGATAATATTGTTAATCTTTCAACTCTATTAGAAACAACTTGTATTAAACTAATTACGATTAAAGCAATACATATTCCCTTAACCGAGGGTAATTTTTTCATTCTAAACCATCCTTCTCTTTTCCGGAAAGTAATTACATTATACTATATCATATTCTTATTTGTCAAATTTTTTCTAATACACACGCAAACATTTATACGTATAAGTGCTAATTTTCTCCGTAAATAAAAGGGATTAAAGAAATATACTATTTTATCCAAAAAAGATAAATGTTATTATAAAAGCCGCTATTATCCCCACTAAATCAGCAAATAATCCGGCTTGCAAAGCATGTCTAGTCTTAGTAATTTTTACTGACCCAAAGTATAAAGCAAGCACATATATAGTAGTATCAGTACAACCTTGTAAGTTACTAGCAAGTCGTCCCACAAAAGAATCTGGCCCATACAAAGCAAAAATATTATTCATAATTGCTAAAGATGCTGTGCCTGATATTGGCCTTACAAAAGCCATTGGTAAAACACTTATTGGAATATTAAACATACTAAGTAATGGTGTAAAATAAGAAAAAACAAATTCTAAAAAATGAGAACTTAAAAATAAATTAGTTGCAAAAACCATCCCTATAACTGCTGGCGCTATTTTAAAAGTTGTTACTAACCCATCTTTTGCCCCTACTAAAAAAGAGTCATATATATTAACCTTTTTACTAATACCATAAATAATAATAAATAACACAAATAACGGTACTATATAATTAGATACTTGATTCATTTACCCTTTCTCCTTTTAAAATAATCATATAAAAGTCCTGAAATATTAGAACAAAGAGTTGCTAAAATGCTAGTAATAATTATTTCTGTTGGATTATTAGAATTATACATAAGTCTAAGTGCTATAACAGTTGTTGGAATAATTGTTACTCCCCCTGTATTTAAGATAAGAAATGTTACCATTGCCTCGGTTGCCGTATCAGGTGTTTCATTATCATTTTGCATAGAAGCCATAGCTTTAAGTCCAAATGGAGTGGCAGCAGACCCCAGTCCCAGTGCATTCGCCGCAATATTACTAGCTATATAACCAATTGCCGGATGATTCGGATTTAAACTTGGAAAAAGTTTTGATAAAACTGGTCTTACTAAATTAGCAAACTTATCTAATAATTTAGAATCTTCAGCTATTTGCATAATACCTGTCCATAAAACAAGTAAAGGCATCATTTCTGATAATAACTTTATCCCACCAAGTCCCCCCTTTAAAATCTCTTCATTTAACGTACTAACATTACCTGTAATAATTAAATAAAATGACCCAACTATAATGAAAAATGCCCATATATAACTTACCATGCCATCACCCATTTAAAGAAACGTACAAAGAAATTTTCCTTCTTATCACTCTTTTCCTCTTCTCTTTTATATAAACGAGCACTTGTAAGTAATTCGTTATTTAATAATACTTTTACATACCCAGCATCTCTACTATCATGATTTATCTCATACTTAACACTTACCTTATCTATTTCATCAGGTTTTAAAAGAGCATACAAACTATTTTCTATATAATATTTCATTGGATCTTTATCTATATTTAAATTATCTTTATTTACTACCTCTACTCTTTCATAATTTTTAAAAACACTTTCACATAAATTCTTGTGATCTGAAAAATCATTACCATCATTAAGAGTTACAACAATACAAGTCTTTTCATCTTTTCTACTTGCTGTTACTAAAGTTCTCCTTGCTTTTTCTGTAAATCCTGTTTTTCCTCCCAACATATTTTTATAACTAAAAAGTAACTTATTCTTATTTTTCCAAGTATAAGTTTTACCACTTGTTTTAGCCGTATAATTTTTAGTAGCAATAATACTACTAAATGTTTCATTTTTAAGAGCGTAACGCATAAGTATTGCCATATCATATGCTGTAGAAATATTACCCTCTCCCTTGTCATTTTCAAGGCCATGGTTATTAATAAACTTAGTATGACTCATTCCTAATTGATAGCTTTTTTTATTCATTAAATCTACAAAATCATCCATATTAGCACTTACAAGATAAGCTATTTCTATCGCTGCATCATTACCACTTCTAAGCATTAACCCATATAATAGATCTTTCAAAGAAATTTCCTCATTTAAACTAAGATAAATGGCACTACCATAAGCTTTTAAGACCTCTTCCCCTACTTTTATAGCACTATCTAAAGACCCATTTTCTAAGGCTATAATTGCTGTCATTATCTTAGTTGTACTGGCAATAAGTTTTTCTTTATCTTCATTTTTTCCTTCTAAAATACGCCCTGTATCATAATCCATCACAACATAACTTTCTGCTTGTATTGCTTCCACTCTTGGTATAAAGATTAATAATAAAAGACCTATAAAAAGTATTTTTTTCACCCGTATCACCTGTTTAATTGTATGAAAAAAAGATGATTTTTAGTCATCTAGAGTCTTATGTTTATCGTTATTCTTTATTTTTAAATAACCAACATTCTTATCAGTAATTTAAGCAAAACTTTCTTTAATTATATTTAATCTAGCCTTTAAATTTTTAGGTAAATCTAATGTATCTCTTCTTTTAAAAGTATTATATATTGCTTTATATAGTTTTTCACCATCAACATCATCATTCATTAACTAAAAAATATCATAAATATCTTTTGTACGCATATGTGTTTCTAATGCTTCTATTACCGTTTCAAGTTTTTCTATTATAACACTATATTTACTAAATGCCATTATTTTAATAATACCTTCATCTATTAAACATTTATAACTATATTCAATCTCTTTTTGTTCCTGTGAGAAGGAAAAAAAATTTTTTTTCCTTCTCACAGGAACATTATATTACTTGGTAATCTTCATGCAAAAAAAATTATGTTGTTACCTTCAATATGATTTTTAGTCACCTATATTCTTAGATAAATCATTATCTTTTATTTTTGTAATAGACAAAGTATAACCAAAAGGCTCTAATATTTTTATTAATGTATTTATTTGAGGATGCTTTTTACGATTTTCAATAACAGCTATCATTTCTCTTACCACATGAGCTTCCTTAGCCATTTCTTGCTGTGTTAAACCAAGTTCATTTCTAAGTCTAATAAAATCGCATACTAAATTGTACTCTAAATCTATTACCTTTTGTTCATCTTGCATTTTTTGTATAAGATTATTTTCTTCAGCCATAAAAATCACCCAATCAAACCAAACATAATTATATTTTTAAGTTCACTTTTTAAAGCTCTTTTAAGTAAATGATTCATCGTTCTTAACGTAAAAGTAATATCTTCACTATCTGAAACACTAAAATCCAAATAAAACAAAATAGAATATGGATAAACATTCAAAACTCCATATGAATCCAAATCATCATCAAATGATAAATTATCACACATATCTGTACAATAAAAATAATTATCAAAATAATAGTCATAATCATATTCTAACTTTCCACAACTTTTTAATACATAATTATAATTATCTTCCCTATATTTATCATCTTTTTTTGAAATAAACATATCAAAATCATTATTTAAGAATTTTTCAATAGCCTTTCTTTTTTCAATTTTACTACAATCCTTTAACTCAAGAAATCTATAACATAAATAACTATTAAATTCAGGAACTGTAAACAATTCCTTAAATAACTCCTGTAACTTAGGATTAACCATATCTTCCTTTAATCTCAATTTCAGACTATTTTGTTCATAATTACAAGTAACGTTATAATAATTTAAATCAAAAGAACTATTTATTCTATTTAAAATATCTTTTTCATTTTCTTTCAAGTCAACTTTACAAGAAATATTCATTCTCGTAACAATACCGCATCCAATGCTTGTTGCCATATATTACCTCCGATCAACCCAAGTATACAGTAAAACTATTTTGTAGTCAATAGGCTACAATCATTTTTAATAAAAAGAGCTATTAAAATTAACTGTTACATTTTTAATTAAACTAACCAACAATTATAATACTAGCATTGATTACATTCTTTATCAAACAGATGAAAAAAAAGCATTTTCAAAAATTAATTTAATTTCTCTGCAGAGTTCTACAGTAATCTCTGCAGAAAAAATAAAACATCACAAAATAAATGATGCTTTATTCCTCATATATTCCATGTATCTTTTGAATCACAGTATAATCTGGATTCTCTAAAACCCACTTTTCACCATCAAAATTAACATTAAAAAGAATTGTATAACTGACCCTTTTATCTTCACTTTTCATATATTCTAATTGTAAATACTTATACTTAGTATCATTAAATGTTTTATCATCATTTAAAAACTCATTACTATGACTATTTTTATATTGTAAAGCCTTATTTTTACTATTATTATAATCATATGTTGTAATATTTACAGTTATAGTAGCTTTATCACCATTAAAAGTTTCTTCTGTCACTTCATATTCTAAATCATAATAAAGCCTTTTCATCACTGTCTTATACATACTTTGCATATCACTTGTTAAATTCTCATGACTTATTAATTCATCAAGTGACTTAGTAACATTCACATTATGATTTTTATAAGCACTAAAATAATCTTTAACAGGTGTTACAGCCTCATTTTTTGTACAACCACATACTAAAAAACAAATTATTAATAATATTATTCTTTTCATAATTTTTCCTTATATGAAAGTCTAATTAACTTTTCTATTCTTTCCATATCTTTATTAAAAGGCTTCTTAATTTCTAAAAACATTTTTTTAATAGCTTTATCATAATCATCTGTACTAACATGAAACCACTCATAATAATAATATAAACATTCATCTTTATTATCATTATCCTTAATCTTCTTAAGTTCATGAAAAATTAAATTCTTAGCCTTCTCTCCTTGTCTATAATCACTTAAAGTTTTAATTTTATCTAATACCTTAAACTTTAACTTCATAGTATTCATGCTATGTGCTAACTCATTAACTTCTAATTCATCTTCAATTAACAAAGAACTATAATAAATAATCTTTCCTTCTTGATTTAACTCCACCATTAAAGCATCACACCCAGTTGAAAAAAGCAAATAGTTTGTTTTATCTTTACTATTTTTAACAATATTATCCACTTCTAAAATAACACTATAACTAAGTAATACTCGCATATCTTCTTTACTTATTTTTATAAATGGTATTTTCTTTATATTAACAATATCATCATTACTTTCCCACTCATAAAACTTTAAAATATATTCAGAAAAATTACCTAATACATCATAATAATATTGCATTACAAGTCCCTTCTTTCTTAAAAGCTAAAAATATAAATAATAAACCTACTAATAAAGCTAAACATTCTACTCTCTTACATATAAATTGGACATATGAAAAAAAATTATACCCACAATATAAAAGATTTAAATAAAGAAAACAAAAAGTAAAACCAAGAGATACTAAAAACACTCCTACTATAAAATAAATTATTTTTTTCATAACTATCTATAATATTTTATTTATTAAATTAAAATTTTAGTATATAATGTTGTAAGGTGATAAATATGGATTTAATAAAATATATCTTATTAGGAATTTTACAAGGGTTAACAGAGCCCTTACCAATATCTTCAAGTGGTCATTTAGTATTATTTAAAAATCTTTTTAATACTAATATGTTAAATGATGTTAACTTTGAGATAATTGTAAACTTTGGTTCTTTTCTAGCTATCTTATTAATATTTTGGCAAGACATAGTAAGGTTAGTTAAATCATTCTTCTTATATATATTTAAGAAAGATGAAAGAAAGAAATATCTTAAAGATTTCAAGTATTGTCTAATGATTATAATTGGTAGTATTCCCGTTGGTATAGCTGGTATCTTATTTAAAGATAAAATAGATACTTTATCAGGTAATATGCAATTTCTAGGTTTTGCCTTTCTTCTAACTAGTATTATGTTATTTCTTGTTAAAAATGCTCAAGGTAAAAAAGGTGATTATGATATAACTATTAAAGATGCATGTATCATAGGTCTTATGCAAATGGTAGCCTTAATGCCTGGTATCAGTCGAAGTGGTACTGTATTAGTTGGTTGCTTACTATGTAAATTATCACGTGAAGCTTCCCTAAAATATACATTTATGTTATATTTCCCTGTCAGTGCAGCCTCAATGGTTTTAGGAGTTAAAGATTTATTAGAAGCGGGATCTTTAGGTAACGTCTTATTACCTTACACATTAGGATTAGTTGCGGCCGGAATTGTAACATACTTCTCATATAACTGGTTATCTAAATTAGTAAAAAAAGGTAAACTTTGGAAATTCTCTATCTATTGTTTTATCTTATCATTATTTGTTTTAATATATTTCCGTTAAAAAGGACTACCTAGAAATAATTATTAAATTTCTAGATAGTTTTTTTATTGCAATTAATCAAAAAAAAGACCATAATAAAGGTCTAAATCATACATTTATGGTGTTTCAGGAGGGACTCGAACCCTCGCTCTTTAGCTCCGGAGGCTAATGTTTTATCCAACTAAACTACTGAAACAAAAAAAGGAAAAATATTAAAATAATTTAATAATATCTCCTATAGTAATTAATATCATTAATATCATTAAAAGAGCAAAACCAATCAAATTACAAGTATTTTCAATTTTAGAATTTATCTTACTACCTTTAATTTTCTCTAATATCATAAAGAAGACATGCCCACCATCAAAAGCAGGAAATGGTAAAATATTAATAAAACCAACATTAATTGATAAGAAAGCCGTTATATAAATAAGTTGCTTAATACCATATTGAACACTTTCATCAATAACTTTATAAATACCAACTGGACCAGATAAATTACTAACTGAAACATTACCTGTAATAAGTCCCCATACAGTAACAGCCATAGAAGAAATTACATTAATAAACTTTTCAAAACTAAAACGAATACTCTCTATAACCCCTTTTTTACAGCTATTATCAATCTGAATACCAAAGACACGTGTCTCATTACCATTTTCATCTTTAACCATCGTAGGAGCAATTTTTAAGGTTTCTAATGACCCATCAACATGTTTAACACCAAAATCATATATATTATCACTATCTTTATAATATAAATAAATTTGTCCTACATCCCAAGAAGAAAACTTATGACCATTAATACTTGTTATAATATCACCTGGTAACATACCAGCCTTACTAGCAGCCGAATCATCTAAAACATTTAATACTTTTGGTGTACTACTAGTTGGTCCCCATATTAAAGCCATAACAAATAATAATACTATTGCTAAAACAAAGTTATTAAAAACACCAGCACATAAAATACATAATCTTTGATACCATGGTTTATTACACATAAACTTTTCTTTAGGTATCTCTTCAGCATCCTCGTATACTTCACCTGCCATTTGTACAAATCCCCCGATTGGTAAAGCCCGAATATTATAATTTATTCCATCGCGTCCCTTATGGCTAAATAACACAGGACCCATTCCAATTGAAAACTCATAAATAAAAACTCCTGACTTTTTAGCACATATAAAATGACCAAACTCATGTACTAAAACAATTAAACCAAGAACTAAAATAAAAATAATTAAACTAATAAACCACATAACAATTATCCTTTCTAATAAAACATTAATAATAAAACATATGTAAGTATCCCAAATATAAAACTATCTAATCTATCAAGTATTCCACCATGTCCCGGTATTAAATTAGAAAAATCTTTAATACCATTCTCTCTTTTAATTTTACTAAACAATAAATCACCTATACATCCCATTATAGATATAATAAATGTTAAAACAACTAAAACAATTATATTCATATTACTAATAAAATAATAGTAATAAATACTAGGTAAAATAGTACCAAGAACACACCCACCTATATAACCTTCTAATGTTTTTTTAGGACTAATATTTGGTGCCACTTTCCTTTTACCAAACAAAGAACCAATTAAATAAGCAAATACATCTGTACAAACCGGTATTAAAAACAAATAAATAACTCTTTCTAAACTCATATTTCTAAGTACTATTAAAGAATTAAAAGAAACACCAAGTAATAACACTACCCCAAGGAGATAAAAGCCATCACGTGTATCATATTCCCCATTTTTATAATTAAATAACGATGGTACTAAGAATAGTAATATAAAAATAGCAATTAACTTATGACTTACCCCAAAAGATAAATTAGTAGATTGATACTCATAAAATACCATAACAAGTAAAGACATCATACCAAATAATTCTATACCCTTAGGTATCTTAGAATGACTTACTCTTAAATCTACCATTTCTTTAAATGCAAGCAAAGAAAGTATCCCAACAAACAAAGAAAATGGTATACCACCAGTCATTAAAAGCGGTACAAACACTATTAATATAACTATACTACTAAGTAACCTCTTAAGCATAAGCATGCCCCCATTCATTATAATATACTATTCTATATCTTATAAAACATATTTTCAATATTTATAACTAAACTAAGTAAAAATTTTTGGGAGCCATAACTCCCAAACTCTCTTAAAAACATTTCACTTGTAACCAATTAATAATATTTTTACTTTTACAAAAATTTTCTATTATACACTCACTACCCCATAATATTTGTAGACTTTATTAGTAAGAAAGACAAAAATGTGATTGGGATTTTTTTCTTTATAAACGTATATCTACTTTTTAAACTCATGATCTATTTTCTTTTTTTTAAAAATTTGATCGACCCTAGGCATTCGCTCGATTGGCTCCTCGGGCGGATATTCTAAACGCCTCGTGGGTTTTTTACACCCTAACTAAGGATGAATGGATTTCCTGAGCTGCCATCTCCGCTTTGGACCCCCACATTCGATAACAGATAACCGACGGGACGGACGGCGACTTCGGTGCTGAACGCACCGGCGTTGAGGCCGCCGCCAGAGACATCCACATAGAACACATCGCGAGCATGGAAAGAGTAAGCAAACGGCGATAATGTCCATTGATGGCTGCTATTAAATAGCCAATCATTATTTTTACAATCACTTACACTACTTTCTTTCCAATTGTATAGTTCTTTATTTAAACATGTTGTTCGGTCTGCCCCACTACCGCCACTTGTTGCATATCCATAATCACTTGGATACATTAAGCCTATCTTTCCTGTCCATGTTGTTGTTCTTGATACCGTGTCTGTACAAGAAGTTCCACTTGTACAGATTTTTCCTGTGTTTGTACTTCTTTCATATGTATAAAAATGTTTTGTTAATCCTCCACTACTGCTAGTCCATGATGCAGTTCCTTGACTTCCTGTATTCCATACCGCATTCCCTATCATATTTTTTAATTTGTCTTTTATACCTGTACTTGTGAAATCGCAGGCTTTTGTACCATTGTTATTAGATAAGTAACATGTTCCTGACTGGTTATTCCAGTACAATGATCCACCCACAGTTTCACTTTCATAGCCTGGATTTAATAGTTTCATTAAGTCTGCCTGGCTCC
>OIYP01001362.1_pt1 | contig 12110 bp, 8 predicted proteins | sample 1588261 | NCBI WGS metagenome assembly OIYP01 (sample SAMN03283293) | human gut metagenome | biome: human-associated habitat; material: feces | host: Homo sapiens | place: Peru | collected 2012
GTCGGCGAAGTAGACCGCCGCGTTCACATTCTTGGCGATGCGCTCTGTCCCGGTGAAGACGGGCGTGTCGTGGTGCAGGAAGTCCACCCAGTCGTGGATGCTGTTCCAGCCTGGCGACTGGTCTGAGATGAAGCCGATGACGGTGCGCTTGCCGGCCTGCTTGAGGGCCACGATGTGCCGCAGGGCTTCGTATTTCGAGATGTTCTCAGCCCCGAAGCGCGTGCGCATGTCGTGGAAGAGGGCGTCGAAGTCAGCGTTCTTGAGCGGGCGATAGAGTTGTGCGCAGTGGGTCGTGGGTCGGTTCATCCACAGGGGGATCGAGGAGATCCACTCCCAGTTGCAGTAATGGCCCAGATAGATGAAGACGAAGGGATGGTCGGCCAACTGGGCCTCCATGCCGTCCGCGCCCTCGACGACCAGCCGGCGGCGCATCTCGGCGGGGGTGATGGTCAGGAGCTTGAGCGTCTCCACGACATAGTCGCAAAACCAGCGGTAGAAGCGGCGTTCTGTCAGCCGGCGCTCGGCCACAGGCATCTCTGGGAACGCCGTGTCAATGTTCTGGCGCACTACGCGGCGGCGGTAGCGCACCACGTAGTAGAGTACCGGATAGCAGGCCGTGGCCACCACGTAGAGCACACGCAGCGGTAGCCGTGACAGCAGGTGAAGTAGGCCCATGAGCATTTTCATGCGTGCAAAATTAGTGCAAATGAGCGACATGGGAAAGCTATCCTTTTAGATTTTGGAAAACATGGCTCGCTTCGTCATGCTTGCTCACATTCTGGTGCCTGGGCTCGGCAACGATGTTGTGTGGCTGCCCGTCGGCTCACTGAAGGTGCCCCACATGTGTCCCCCTGAAGGGAGAGAGTCCCGGCAGCGTTGCGAGCGTTGCCGGGACTCTCTCCCTTCAGGGCCACTGGCGGGCCCGGGCCGTGGAGTGCCTCAATGGTGCTGTTTCTTCTCCTGGACGATGGCGTCGATGACGGCCACAGCCGTGATGTTGACGATGTCACGGACGCTGCATTCGAAGTCGGTGAAGTGGATCGGCTTGTTGAGTCCCATCTGGATGGGGCCCACCACCTCCGCGTCGTCGGCCATGTCCTTGATCATCTTGTAGGCCGTGTTGGCGCTGGTCAGATTGGGGAAGACGAGCGTGTTGACGTCCTGTCCCTTCAGGCGGGTGAAGGGGTACTTGTCGTCGCGCAGCTCCTTGTCGAGGGCGAAGTTGACCTGCATCTCACCGTCGATGGCCAAGTCTGGATACTCCTGCTGCATCTTGGCCACGACCTCATGTACGGTGGCGGGGCCGCCGGTCGTGTCGGCGCCGAAGTTGGAGTAGGAGAGCATGGCGATGACCGGTGTGCGGTTGAAGAAGCGCACCGTCGAGGCCGATAGCTTGGCAATGTCGAGCAGGGCCTCACGGTCGGGGTTGCGGTTGATGAGCGTGTCGGCGATGAAGTAGATGCCCTTTTTCGAGTTGATGAGGTGCATCGTGCCGAAATGCTTGTAGCCCGGGCGGATGCCGATGACGTCTTTGGCCACCTTGATGGTGTTGGAGTATTTGGTGTAGAGACCGGTGATGAAGGCGTCGGCCTCACCCGTCTCGACCATCATCATGCCGAAGTAGTTGCGCTCGTACATCTTGTCGATGGCCTCTTGCAGGGTGTAGCCCTCGCGCCGCTTCTTGTCGGCGAGGATTTCGGCATAGCGGGCGCGGCGCTCCGTCTGTGCGTCGTCGCGGAGGTTGAGAATCTCGACGCCGTCCAGGTTGAGCTTCATGTCGTCGGCCATGTGGCGTATTTGCACGTCGTTGCCGAGCAGGATGGGGTGGCAGATGCCCTCTTCCTTGGCGCGGATGGCGGCCTCGAGCATGGTGGGGTGTGTGCCTTCGGCGAAGACCACGCGCTTGGGGGCGAGGCTGGCGGTGTCATAGAGGTTCTGGGTGAACTTGCTTTCCTGCCCCATGAGCTCGCGCAGGTGCTGGCGGTAGGCCTTCCAGTCGGTGATGGGGCTACGGGCCACGCCGCTCTCCATGGCGGCCTTGGCCACGGCCATCGATACCTCGGTGATCAGCCGTGGGTCGACGGGCTTGGGGATAAAGTAGTCGGGGCCGAAAGTGAAGTTGCGCACATGGTAGGCGCGGTTGACAATGTCGGGAACCGGACGGCGGGCCAGGTCGGCTATGGCGCGTGCGGCGGCGAGCTTCATCTCCTCGTTGATAGCCTTGGCGGCAGTGTCGAGGGCGCCGCGGAAGATGTAGGGAAAGCCGATGACGTTGTTGATCTGGTTGGGATAGTCCGTGCGTCCGGTGCTCATGAGCACATCAGGGCGGGCGGCTTTGGCGTCCTCGTAGGAAATCTCGGGTACGGGGTTGGCCAAGGCGAAGATGATGGGCTTCTCGGCCATGGAGCGTACCATGTCCTTGCTGAGTACGTTGCCCTTGGAGAGTCCGACGAAGACGTCGGCTCCGCGTACGGCCTCTTCGAGGGTGTGCAGGTCGCGGTCGGTGGCAAATTCACGCTTCTGCTCTGTCAGGTTAGGGCGGTCGGCGCGAATGACGCCCTTGGAGTCGAGCATGACGATGTTCTCACGGCGGGCGCCGAACGAGCAGTAGAGACGGGTGCAGGAGATGGCGGCGGCGCCGGCGCCGTTGACCACGATGGTGGCGTCTTCGATTTTCTTGCCAGCCACGTCGAGGGCGTTGATCAGGCCGGCGGCCGAGATGATGGCTGTGCCGTGCTGGTCGTCGTGCATGACGGGAATGTCGAGCTCGGCCTTCAGGCGCTGCTCTATCTCGAAGCATTCAGGGGCCTTGATGTCTTCGAGGTTGATGCCGCCGAATGTCGGTGAGATGGCCTTGACGGCCTCAATGAACTTGTCGGGGTCTTTCTCGTTGACCTCGATGTCGAAAGCGTCCACGCCGGCATAGATTTTGAACAAGAGGCTCTTGCCCTCCATGACGGGCTTGCCGCTCATGGCGCCGATGTCGCCGAGCCCCAGCACCGCCGTACCGTTGGAGATGACGGCTACGAGATTACCCTTGTTGGTGTATTTGTAGGCGTCATGCGGATTCTTCTGGATTTCCAGACAGGGCTCTGCGACGCCTGGCGAATAGGCCAGTGACAGGTCGGTCTGTGTGCGGTAGGGTTTGGTGGGAACGACTTCTATCTTTCCCGGCTTGCCCTGTGAGTGATAGAGCAGGGCGGCTTCTTTTGTTATCTTGACCATGTGGATAGTGTGTTGCAATTTTTGCGATGCAAAGATAGTAAATTCGGGGATATTGCTGCGGGCCGCTGGGCATTTTTTCATGCCCGGCGGCCCGCAGTGCTGGGGTTCCTGTCTCAGCCGGTCACTCAGGCGAAGAGACGCCGGTAGGCCGCGGCATAGCAGGAGATGACGGTGAAGCAGATGAGCGGGACGACGAAGGCTGTGTCCATGATGCCGGTGTAGTCGGCGATGACGCCCATGAAGAGGGGGACAATGGCGCCGCCGACGACCGTCATGATGAGCAGTGACGACGCGGTCTTGGTGTGGGCGCCGAGGCCGCGGATGGCCAGGGCGAAGATGGTCGGGAACATGATGCTCTCGCAGAGAAAGCAGAGGAAGAAGGCGTAGAAGCCCGGGCGCCCGGCGACGATCATGATGACAAGCATGGCCACTGCGGCGCCGATGCCACAGCAGAGCAGCAGGTGCTCCGGCCGTATGTAGCGCATTACGGCGCTGCCCAGCAGGCGGCCAGCCATGAAGAGTCCCATGCCGACGATGCCGAGCCACATGGCGGCTTCGGTCTTGTCGATGCCGGCACTCTCGTCGGCATAGTTGATGAAGAAACTGTTGATGCCGGTCTGGGCGGCGACGTAGCAGAAAAGGGCCGTCAGGCCGAAGAGAAAGTGGGCGTGCTTGTAGAGATGGGTGCGGCTGGCGCGTTGCTGGGCCTCGTCGTCGCCGGCTTCGCTGACTTCCACCTCTGGCAGGCGGACGCGGCGGAACACCACGAGTATGGCCAGCACCACAACGCCGATGACGGCATAGGGCAAGGCGATGTTGCTGTCGTCGCCCAGTACGCAGAGGCCGCCGACGAGTGGGCCGAGTATCCAGCCCAGGCCGTTGAACGACTGTGAGATGTTGATGCGCCGCTCGGCCGCGTCTGCCGGGCCCAGCACGGTGACGTAGGGGTTGGCGGCAGTCTCCAGGCAGGTCAGGCCGCAGCCAATGACGAAGAGTGAGAAGAGGAAAAACTCGAAGGAGTCTATCCTGGCGCCAGGGATGAAGAGCAGGGCTCCGATGCCATAGAGCAGCAGGCCCACCGAGACGCCGGCGCGGTAGCCGTAGCGGCGGATGATGCGGCCGGCGGGAAGGGCCATGAGAAAGTAGCCGCCGTAGACCATGGCCTGTACGAGGGCTGAGCGTGTCTTCGACATCTCGAAGGCGTCTTGGAAATGCTTGTTGAGCACGTCGAGAATGCCGTGTGCGAAGCCCCACAGGAAGAACAGCGACGTGATGAGCACAAAGGGCATCAGATAGTTGCGCCCGTCAGCGGTGCGGAACAGTGTGTTTTGTTTCATATCTATATATCGTAAAATAGCGGTGTTGCGTGTCTTGTCGCCTCCTGCCGCGTGTCAGTCGAGGTAGCGATGGCGCAGTCCCTCGAAGTGTTCGATGCGGCGGTCACGCAGGAAGGGCCACCAGCGGCGCACGTTGTCGCAGCGCTTCATGTCGACGTCGACGATGGCGTTGACCTCCTCGTCTTCGGGGGCGCGGTAGAGGAGCTCGCCTTGCGGCCCGGCCACGAAACTGCTGCCCCAGAAGGTGATGCCCTGTGTCAGGCCTGAGGGGTCGGGCTCGAATCCGGTGCGGTTGACCGCCACCACGGGCAGTCCGTTGGCCACGGCATGGCCGCGCTGCACCGTCGTCCAGGCCTCGCGCTGCCGCTCCTGTTCGGCGGAGTGGTCGCTGCTCTCGTAGCCGATGGCGGTGGGATAGATGAGGATTTCGGCGCCGGCCAGCGCCATCAGGCGGGCGCCTTCGGGATACCACTGGTCCCAGCACACCTGCACGCCCAGACGGCCGACGCTGGTGTCGATGGGCACGAAACCTTGGTCGCCGGGGGTGAAGTAGAACTTCTCGTAGTAGGCGGGGTCATCGGGAATGTGCATCTTGCGGAAGCGGCCGGCGATGCTGCCGTCGGCCTCGAAGACGACGGCGGTGTTGTGGTAAATGCCGGCGGCGCGGCGCTCGAAGAGTGAGGTGACGAGTACGATGCCGTATTGCCGGGCCAGGTTGCCGTAAAAGTCTGTCGACGGGCCGGGGATGGGCTCTGCGAGGTCGAAATTGTCCACGTGCTCCACTTGGCAGAAGTAGAGCGAGTCGTGCAGTTCCTGTAGCACGACAAGGCGGGCGCCGCGACCGGCTACGTCGGTGATGTTACGGGCCAGTTTCTCCTTGTTGGCGGCGGCGTCGGCTGTGCAGGTCTGCTGGATGAGGCCTATCTTGAGGTGGTCTGTATGCTTCATGTGTAGTGGTGGTTCAGGCGTTGACGATTCCCTTGGGATATTGCATGGTGGCGCAGTGCAGCGAGCCGTGCTGGCGGATGAGCGGACGGCAGTCAATGCCGACGAGATCCGTCTTCTCGAAGATGCGCTTGAGGGCCGCCAGCGCGGCGGCGTCTTTCTCGGGCTGGCCGTAGGTGGGATAGAGCACGGCGGAGTTCATGATGAGAAAGTTGGCGTAGGTGGCGGGCAGGCGCTCGCCGCTTTCGTCATAGATAGCATCGGGCAGGGGGAGCCTGACAAGGCGGTAGGGCTTGTCCTCGGCGGTGCGGAAGGTCTGCAGCTGCGCTTCCATGGCCTTCAGGTCGTCATAGTGCTCGTCGGCTGTGTCGTCGCAGCCGACGTAGGCGATGGTGTTGTCCGGGCAGAGCCGGGCCAGTGTGTCGATGTGCGCGTCAGTGTCGTCGCCAGCCAGGTGGCCGTGGTCGAGCCAGAGAATGCGGTCGACGCCAAGAGCTTCTTGCAGGCGCAGGCTGATCTGTTCCTTGTCGAGCGACGGGTTGCGGTTGGGATTGAGCAGGCAGGCCGAGGTGGTCAGCAGGGTGCCGCAGCCGTCACTCTCGATGCTGCCGCCCTCGAGCGTGAAGTCGAGGCAGTTGACGTACTGTCCCTTGACGGCGCCGCTCTCGAAGAGCCGGCGGTTGATGGCGTTGTCGAGCGTGGCGCCGAACTTCCCGCCCCAGCCGTTGAAGGCGAAGTCGAGCAGTTCGGGCTTGCCCGTGGAGAGCACGCTGATGAAGGCGTGGTCGCGGGCCCAGGTGTCGTTTGTCGGACAACTGACGTAGGTGATGTTGTCGGCGGCACGGCGCGGCAGCTGGCCGTCAATGAGTGCCTTGACCGCGTCGGGTTCCGGACTGACGATGATGAGCCGCTCCCGGGTGGCTATCTCGTAGGCCAGGCGCAGGTAGCAGGCTGTGACGTCTTCGAGCATGCCGGCCCAGTCGGTCTGTGCATGCGGCCATGTCAGCTGTACGCCGCTCTGCGGAAACCACTCTGCGGCCATCGTGCGGCGGAAGCGCTTCAGCTGCTCGCCGCTGCCTTCTTTGAGAAACATGTCGAGGTTGAGGTCGGCGCGGGGCGGTGCTGGGGGAAGGGAGAAAAGACCCATGGTATCAGGTACTCTGTTTTTATGGTGTGGCGTGCCCGCCAGTGTCTATTCTGTGGGCAGTGTGGTGAATGTCTTGAGATAATTGATGAAGGCGTCTGTCGTGGCGGGCATGTCGGCCTTGACCTCCTGGGCGGCGGGGAAGAAGGCCGGTGCATAGCCGTCGCCGCCGTTGACGATGAACTCGTCGGCCACGAGGATGCAGGAGGTATCGGGGCCGATGGGCCGGCTGATGCCGTCGGGCCCCACGTAAGTCAGGGCGGTCACGTGGCGGTCAGCATCGAGCGTCGGCTTGAGCCAGCCGGTCTGTAGCCAGCCGAAGCGCTGGTTGTGGAAGCCGAAGTCGACAAGTGCCGTCAGCTGGCGTCCCGTCAGGCGGTAGGCGCGGAGGGCGTTGGCAAAGGGGAGGGTCTCGCCGACGTCGAGCACGCTGACCGGCCCTTTGACGAAGCCGGCGCGGATACTGCCGAAGTGGCTTGCCCCGATGATGATGTCGGCGGGCGACAGATGGGCGGCGCGGCGGTAGGCCTCGGCGTAGGCGCGGCAGACGAGGGTGCCGACGAAGGTCTGCCGGTACTTGTCGTCACGGTCATGTACGAGTGTCGTAGGCGCCACGGTCAGGCGCTCACCCAGTGGCGTGCCGCCGCGCGTCTTGGTGTACCGTAGGAGTGAGTCGACCTGCTGTTGCAAGCGTTGTGGCCCGGGGTCGAGGCGTATGCCGCCGCGGACGGGGCACAGCTCGCTCTCCACGCGCCGCACCTTCAGTGTGCGCCGGTCAAGATGGAATTTAAGGATGCAGATGTATTCGCCGTGCCACTTGCCCTGCACGATGGGGTAGTGGCGCACGTTGATGGTGCCCGAGACGGGCTGGTGACTGTGTGCCGAGATGATGGCGTCCCATGCCGGGTCATCGATGGCGGCAAGGTGGGCGGCGTCGATGTCGTCCCAGGCAGGGCGGCCGTTTTCCATCTTCGTCCCGATGTGCGTCAGGAGAATGCGGACGTTGGCTTTTCCGACGGCCTCCTTGTAACCAGCCAGGCGTTTCACACTATCGAGCACGGCTGGGTAGTTGCCGTCGAAGGTCAGTCCGGCGAGTTTCGACTTGCTGGCCTGTTGTGGCGTTGATGAGGCGATGAGGCCCACAAAACCGACGCGCACGGTCTTGCCGCCTATCTCCACCTGTTCCTGGGCATAGGGCTGGGCGAAGGCTGGCACGCTGCCCGAACTGTCGCGCACGTTGGCACAGACGAAACTGATGTCCCAGCCTGCAGGATAGGGCTTGACGTCGCGCCAGCGCCTGGCCAGTGCCGCCTGTCCGTCGTCGAACTCGTGGTTGCCGAGGGCTGAGAGGCGGATGCCGAGGCCGTTGAAGAAAGTGGGCAGCAGGGTGCCGTGTGTGGCGTTGTAGAAATAGCTGCCGCCGAAGATATCGCCGCCGGAGACGGTCAGGTTGTGCGGGTAGACCCGCTTGAGCGAGTCGAGCGTCTGCCAGACGGCTGCGGCGCCGGGGATGTCCTTGTAGTCATTGCGGACAAAGGCGCCGTGGAAATCGTTGAGCGAGAAGACCGCCAGCGTCACCTCGTCGCCGCGCCGGTCGCGTCCCTGTGCCGGCAGGGCGAGGGCGGCGATGACGGCGGCAGCGAGGAGCATTGTCTTTTTCATGTGGAGTGTTGGATGTTGTTCCTGGATTGTTTATGGTGTGGGGCCTGCTTACGAGCGGCTCACTTGCAGTCCGGTGCCCGACACGTCCATCTCGACGAAACGGGCGTTCGGAGCGGGCGGTGCGGCTGTGAGTGTCTCGCGGATACGGAGCGCGGCCTGTGGGTCTTTGGCCACCATGTAGAGGAAGCCGCCGCCACCGGCGCCGGGCAGTTTGTAGCCGAGGCAGTAGTCGTCGATGCGGCGGCAGAGGGCCTCGATGGCGGCGGGAGCCGTACCGGCGTCGAGCGCCTGGTTCTGTCGCCATGTCTGGCCGACGAGGCGGCCGTAGCGCGCGAAGTCTTCCACCTGGATGGCGTCGAAGAGCGTCAGCGCGTGCTGTTTCATCTCGTCGAGCAGGGCCAGGTGGCTGGTGTTGTTGAGGAACATGCCGCGGACAATCTCGGCCAGTATGTGCTTGGCCGTACGCGTCAGTCCGGTGTAGTAGAGCAGGTGGCAGGGCTTGAGTGCCGGGTCGGTGAAGAGGCCCGTCGGAAGCCAGCGCGCCACGGCGTTCTGGTCGAACCCGGGCGTCGTCTGCAGGAGTTTGGCGCCGTGGAGCACGCCGCCGTACTGATCCTGCCAGCCACCGCCGGTGGTGAGCAGTTGCTCGAGCACGAGGGTGCGGTTGCACACCTCGTTCTTGTCCCAGCCCAAGCCGCAGAAGTCGCTCAGCGCGGCCAGTACCGTGGCGGCGAGGATACTGCTTGTGCCCAGTCCTGAGCCGGCGGGGATGGCGGAGAGAAGCGTGATCTCAATGCCACACCCGAAATCGCTGAGCTGCGCTTCGAGCGAGGGATAGGGCTCTGTGCCGAAGCCGGGCATGAAACCGGCGAGTGTCAGGGCTGCCTTGGGGATGGAGAAGGGCGAACCCACCTTGTTGTACTGTCTGAGTTCGTCGTAGGTGGCGATGCGCTCCATGGCGCCCAGGTCGATTGAGCGGCAGATGATGACGGGCTCGTGGCAGGGTTTGACGTAGACCTGCAGTGGGGGCTGTCCGTTGAGCTCGATGGCTACGTTGACCACGTTGCCGCCGGTCATCAGGCTGTAGGGCGGTGTGTCCGTCCAGCCGCCGGCGAGGTCGATGCGCACCGAACTGCGGCCCCAGACTATCTGGTCGGCGCAGGTGGTCATGTGCGGCGTGCACTTGCGGCGCAGTACCGTCTCCGTCAGGCCTTCGCGCAGCAGGCTGAAGGCCTTGGACTCTTCTTCGCGGGATGCCTCGGCGTCGGTCTGTCGCAGCACTTCCGAGCGGAACATGGCATCGTGGATGCGCGTCATGAGCGGGGCGTCGGCGGGTAAGGGGGCCGGGAGGGGCAGGTTGTCGGCGGCAAACGTGTGGGCCATGTCCTTGAGATTGGTCTGGTAGAAGACGCTGCGCTGCCAGTTGGCGGCCACGAGCGGCAGTGTCTGGCGCTGCAGCTCGTGGCGCGCGGCGAAGAGGCGGCGCAGGTTGGCATGTGCCGAGAGTCCGTCGGCGCTATAGCGCGGCAGGCGGCGCCACAGTGCTGTCACGGCGCTGTCGGGAACTGGGGCGACGAACCAGCGGAGCAGGGCCTCGAGTTCACTGAGACTTTCCGTGACGGGGAAGAGGCGGGCCGCCTGTAGGTCATCGGTCCGCTCCAGTTCCTCTGGCGCGATGCCGCGGGCCTGAAGCCAGTCGGCGATGGGCTGACCGAGAAACAGGGTAGAGGCGTCGCCGGTGTCGCCGCGGAAGGCATCGCCGTAGCCGTAGGGGCGCAGGGCATAGGCCTTATCGCCGACGGGCACCACGTCGACACAGGCCCCTTCGGGCAGGTCGATGTGCCAGTCGTTGCGCGGAATGCCGGTCAGGACGTGGCGGGCATGGTAGTGCCAGTGCGGGCCGATGTATGCGTTTTCGACCCACATGTCGGTGTTGCCCTCGGTGGGGCGGTTGGCGATGACGGTGTTCTGGGTGAAGACGGCGGGCTGTCGCTTGATACCCTTCTGTATGATGAAGCGTTGGTCTTTGACCAGGTTCTGTATGGCCACGGTGGACGAGACCATCTCGGGGGTGGTGCCGAAGTGATAGAACTCACCGCCTGGCAGCGGCAGTATGGCCACGCTGAGTCCCTCCAGGGCGGCATCGGGCTGTGAGGGGTGCAGGCCCAGCGCACAGCCGAAACTGCTGTATAGGTCGTAATAGGCCACGGGACATTCAGGGTGTGCCTCGACTGTGGCCTTGTCGGCCGTGGCCTTCTCGGCCAGCCGTGCCACAGCGCGGTCTGAGAGCAGCCATACGCCGATGTCCATCAGGGCGAAGTGGGTCTGCATGAGTGCGGCCTGTTCCGTCGTCGACGGTTTCTGTAGCATGAAGTCGAGCTCCGTCGGGCGGCTGCGGTCCATCATGAACACGCCGTGGTGTGAGGCTTGCGTGGCATCGGCCCAGAGACCGTAGCAGACGACGTCGGCCTCGGGAATGTCCTGTAGCGGTTCGGCGCAGCGCAGATACACGTCGCCACTGACCACGAGGGTATGGAGCGACGCCGGCGCCTTCTCCATGATGCGCTCGTAGAGCGGCATCTGTAGGTCGAGCAACGTCTGGCCGATGCGCTGTCCGCGTGCCCAGCGGAACACGGGCACAGGCGTCAGCACCTTGCCGCTCGGGGCGTAGGCGGGCAGGCGCCGGCTCTGGCCACCGGCGTGCAGGAGAATACGCTTCTCGCGGCCCACCCATTCGGCCATCGGCGTCTGTCCGGCCTCGTGGCGCCGGCAGGCTTCGAGGAGCCATAGCGTGCCACCGCCCGAACCGAGTTTGCGGTCGGCGGGGTCGGCTGTGCAGAAATAGTCGGTTGCCGGGTATCCGGTGATGTCATGGAAACAGTCCACCACGTTTGGGGGAAGGGAGAGTAGCTTTTTCATGTGGAGTCGTGTGTTTGGGCGCGTGCCGGCAGTCGCGTGGACTGTGTGGCTAAGCTTTGAATGTCACTATTTTATTGTAGACGAAATTGAGCAAGGTGTAGACGACCATGCCGCCCACCTGTGCCCATAGTTCGGGCAGGAATGTCAGCAGGGCCCGGAACGCGCCCCACTGCACGGCCCAGCAGAGACCGGCGCCGAGCAGGAACAGGGCACTCTCGCGCCACCAGCGGTGGCCGAGGGCGCGAAATGTCCAGAACTTGTTGAGCATGAAACTGCAGGTCATACCGGCGACGTAGCTCAGCAGGTTGGAAAGGTCGAGACCGGTGCCCACCTGCCGCAACAGCCAGAACACCGCCAGCGTCAGCAGTGTGTTGACGCCACCGACAAGACCGTATTTCAGCAGTTGTGCATAACTTGCATTCATAATTCTGCCACAAAATTACAGCTTTATTTCCGCTCGCTATGCGAATGTCAGATAAAAATCATCTCTGCCACTGTGCTTTCACACTTTCGTGACGCCGCTTCGCACTGCCAGGGGCGGGGAGTCTCCAGAGGAGGGCATAACGGATGTGGAGTGCATGTCCGGTTGGGGGTTGTGATCTGTTCCACTCCTCGCCTGATATTGCGCTGCCCCGGCACGGGGCTTTTGCCGCATTCCCATAATAAGTCCAAATCCAATGACCTAAAGCGCCCCATAGTATAATACCTCGCCAACCGTCGCTTCACCTTTTTGCCCCAACTGCCCAACCGGTACCTTAACTTTTTTAACCTTCAGCCGAGTTTGGGGTGTTAAAAAGGGGACTCACGGAAACTTCCCTAGGGGAAATTTGAATTAGCCCGGAGCAAATTTTTCCGGGGCTAGGGCCAGTTTCTCGGAA
>OIYP01001370.1_pt1 | contig 12078 bp, 10 predicted proteins | sample 1588261 | NCBI WGS metagenome assembly OIYP01 (sample SAMN03283293) | human gut metagenome | biome: human-associated habitat; material: feces | host: Homo sapiens | place: Peru | collected 2012
GTTTTGGGCGTACGCCATACTATGAAAACGTTGCGTTTCTATTTGGACACTTCAGCAGACGACGGTTCTGTATCGTCAGCAAAGCTCAGATCTGCCTATTGCAAGTACACTTGTCCGAAGTGTGTCAGGCCGATTTTTAGCGAAATTTATAGACGAGATAAGGATAAATGCAGTAATTTTGTCGTCCAGAAAAAGCCCGGAGCTGTGGCCGCGTTGTAGCAACAGCATGAGCACGTATCCATAGCCCCGCGCCACAAGAGAACCAAACCATCAAAACCACGGAGCGCGCGCAAAGACTATGATTTATTATGGTTTGCACGGGTATCCCACATAAGAAACAATGGCAGAATCAGTGGATATTCGCGAACTAAACGCGATGATTGAAAGCCGGTCGGGGTTTGTCACCGACCTCACAGCAGGCATGAACCGTACCATCGTCGGTCAGCCCCATCTAATCAATTCATTACTAATCGGACTGCTCAGTGACGGACATATTCTGCTAGAAGGTGTTCCAGGACTTGCCAAAACGTTGGCCATCAAGACACTGGCATCACTTGTTGAAGGACAGTTCAGCCGTTTGCAGTTCACCCCCGACTTGCTGCCGGCCGATGTCATTGGCACACAGGTCTACAGTCAGCGGACGGAGAGCTTTTCCATCAAACGTGGCCCGGTGTTCGCCAATTTCGTCCTCGCGGATGAGATCAACCGTGCCCCAGCAAAGGTGCAAAGCGCCCTGCTCGAAGCCATGCAGGAGCACCAAGTGACCATCGGTGAAGAGACCCTCAAGCTCCCCGAGCCGTTTCTTGTACTGGCCACCCAGAATCCCATCGAGCAGGAGGGAACCTATGCTTTGCCCGAAGCACAGGTGGATCGCTTTATGCTGAAAGTCATCATAGGCTACCCGACGCGCGACGAAGAGATGCGTATTGTGCGCCACCATCTGGACGGCGACTTCGATAAAACCTCCTCCGCTGTGACAGACATCGCCAGCATCGAAGCTGCCCGTGACATGGTGAAGCGTATTTACGTCGACGAGCGTATCGAGCGTTACATCACAGATATTGTCTTTGCAACCCGCCAGCCCGAGGACTATAAGCTAGCGGAACTCAAACCGATGATCAGCTTCGGTGGGTCACCACGTGCCTCAATTAACCTGGCTCTTGCCGCACGCGCACAAGCATTCATACATCGCCGCGGCTATGTCGTTCCCGAGGACGTCCGCGACATTGCTCACGATGTGCTTCGCCACCGAATCGGATTGACTTATGAGGCAGAAGCCAATGACCTCACCAGTGATCAGATAATAAGCAAAATCCTCTCGAAGGTCGATGTCCCCTGAGGCACATTGGCCGGCATGACGCCGGCAGCATAGAATCCCATAGAAACAGACTAACAGGAAATCGTGGATACAGCCGATTTGCTCAAGCGTGTCAAGCGTGTTGAAATCAAGACGCGGGCCTTGACCAACAATATCTTTGCAGGTGAATATCACTCCGCATTCAAGGGGCGAGGTATGTCGTTTGCTGAAGTGCGTGAATATCAGACCGGCGATGATGTCCGTGACATCGATTGGAATGTTACGGCAAGAACCGGACGTGCCCACATCAAGGTGTTCGAAGAAGAGCGCGAGCTGACAGTCATGCTGCTCATCGACGTTTCCGGCAGCCAAGAGACTGGCAGTCGCCAACGCACCATGCGTGAGCTGACCACGGAGATTGCCGCCACTATTGCCTTTTCGGCCATCGAGAACAACGATAAAATCGGTGTCATTCTCTTCTCAGACCAGGTGGAAGACTATATTCCGCCCAAGAAAGGCCGGGCACATATCCTCTGTATTATCCGCCGTCTTCTCGATTTTCGGCCGCGCCATACTAGAACGAACATCGCAGTTCCGGTGGAATACCTGATGCGTGTCCAGAAGCGCCGCTGCATCGCATTCCTGATGAGCGACTTCATCGCCGAAAGTGACACGTTCTCCCGCCCACTGCTTATAGCAAAAGGGCGCCATGATCTCGTGGCAATCCGTCTTTATGACAAGAGTCTTTCCGAACTGCCACGCGTGGGACTGCTCAAGATTCATGATGCGGAGACCGGCCACGAGCAATATGTTGATACGAACTCACACCGCGTGCGGGAAGAGCATCACGCATGGTGGTACACGCGCCAGCTAAAGCTCGATCGCATATTCAAGCAGAACGGTGTCGACGCCGTCAGTGTAGCTACCGACGGCGACTATGTTCGTGCGTTGATGAATCTCTTTTCAAACAGAAGGTAGAACGTGAAGCTATTCAAATCTTATATATCACACGTCTGTAAGCGCTGCCTCGTCGGCTTATCGCTGATGACAGGATTGGGCATGGCCTCAGAGGCCCAGGTCATCGTGGACAGTAAGCTTGACCGGGCTGAGATTCTGGTGGGAGAACAGGTGCAACTGACCACCACCGTCACAGCCGATAGCCGTCAGAGAGTCCGCTTCCCGGAATATGCAGTGACCGATACACTCACCCAAGGCGTCGAGGTGCTGAATTGCGGCAAGATTGATACCGTCGACATTGACGGCAGACGCCGTATGCGCCTATCTCGTACTTATATCATCACGTCGTTCGACTCTGCGCTCTATGCCTTGCCGCCAATGGCTATTGAGGTCGACGGTAAGACCTATGTATCGCGTAGCCGTCTGGGCTTGAAAGTCAACACTGTGCCCGTTGATACCGTGCATGTCGATCAGTTTGCCCCGCCATTTATCGTTGCTGAGGCACCATTTGCATGGCGCCCGGATCTGTTCTTGCTGGCCTTGGTTCCATGGCTGTTCTTCATTGTGGCCATCATCGCCGGTATACGCCTGACCGGGCACAAGCCAATCAGACACAAAGTAACCATCAAGCCGCCAACACCACCTTATAAAAAGGCCTCGGCCCTGCTTGAACAACTGCATCCGGATATAGACCGTGCTGTGAACGATGAGGAGAATAAGGCTTTCTTCGTCAGCCTGACGGATATACTCAGAGGTTACATCAACGAGCGTTACGGCTTTAACGCCATGGAAAAGACTACGCAGGAGATTGTCGATGGATTGCGTGGAATGGACATAGCGCAAACCGTCATCCGTAGCTTCGAAGATATCTTCAGCCGTGCCGATTTCGTGAAGTTTGCCAAGCACACAGCAACCTCCATTGAACGAGGGCACATCTATAAGCAGGCAGCAGACGTCCTCGCTACAACTAGGGACGAAGTCATGGAACAGCCCCGTGCCACTGTGCGTTACATCACATACAGCGATAAGCGACAACACACCATCCGTCTTGTGATGTGGTGGACTGCCGGTGTCACCAGCGCTGCGGCTATTGGTACATTCGTCTTTGCCGCCTCCAAGGTTATCGGTACATTCTTATAGAAACGATGAGCCAAGCCGTCAGTCAGATTATAAACCCCAACAGAGTCATTCACCCCGACCATCAGATGAGCACAATATGACCTTTGCACAAAGCGAATACTTATTTCTCCTGCTATTGCTCATACCCATAATCGTATGGCACTTCCTCTTTCGCCATAAGAGCGAACCTTCCATGCGCATGGCTACAACAGAGCAGTACAGACACTCACGCCCCACTTGGCGGACGATGCTCATCCATTTACCCTTCACGTTGAGAGTGCTTGTGTTCATACTCATCATCATCGTTCTGGCCCGTCCGCAGACACAAAATGCCATGAACCAGCGAGAGACCGAAGGTATTGACATCGTTATGGCCATGGACATCTCTACCAGTATGCTGACCACAGACCTTCAGCCAGACCGTCTGGAGGCTGCAAAACGGGTGGCCTATGAGTTTATTAGTAACCGGCCGAACGACAACATCGGGCTGACGCTCTTTGGCGGAGAGGCTTTTACGCAATGCCCCCTGACGACAGATCATGCTGCCCTGCTGAGCATGTTCAAAAACATCACGTGCGACCTACAGGCCAATGGTGTCATCTCTCCCGGTACGGCCATCGGCATGGGACTGGCCAATGCGGTCGCTCATTTGGAACAAAGTAAGTCACGGAGTAAGGTGGTTATTCTCATTACTGATGGTGTCAACAACACCGGAGAATTGTCACCGCTAATGGCTGCTGAGATGGCCAAGCAGAACGGCGTCCGCGTTTACACCATAGCCATCGGCAAGCGCGGTGGAAAATCAAAGCAGGTCGTGGCCCAATTGCCTAATGGCGAAGCCTACACGGCAGATGTCGACAACTCAGCCGATCCCGAGACGCTGAAACAGATCGCCTCTGCGACAGGAGGCATATTCTATCAGGCAGACAGCAATCGGAAGCTCCAAGAGATCTATCAGGATATCGACAAACTGGAGAAGATCAAGCTCAAGGTGCTCAATTATGACCGGCGCTATGAAGCATATCAGTACTTTGGCTTGGCGGCAGTAGTGTTGCTCGTCATCGACCTCCTGCTCCGCCTGACGCTCTTCCGCCGTCTACCTTAGCATCGCGCCACAGACAAAACAACAACTACAAAGCAAAAGTGGATTTTTACGGATATGTTCAGATTTGAATCACCTCATTATCTATATTTACTGGTACTCATTCCACTGCTGTTCATCGGTTTCGCGCTCGTTTGTCGGAAAATGAGACGGCAACGCCGACGCCTGGCTGACGACACCATGTGGCAACGCATGGTTCCCGACTATTCACCCAGAAGGCAGTGGTTGCGTTTTTCGTTGGTCATGGCGGCATTGGCTTGCCTGATCGGCATGATGGCACGACCGCAGTTCGGCCTCACGTCGTCCTCGGAAGACAAAAAAGGCATTGAGGCCGTTTTCGTCATGGATGTTTCCAATTCTATGCTCGCACAAGACGTTCAGCCCAACCGTCTCGAGCGTGCCAAGCTCTTGGTCTCTACAATCATCGATCGCATGAAGAATGACAAGGTAGCCCTTGCCGTTTTCGCTGGAGAGGCCTACCCACAGCTCCCCATCACAAACGACTATGCTTCAGCAAAACTGTTTCTTGACAATCTTGCTCCGGGCATGGTCACCCTGCAAGGCACCAACATTGCTTCGGCCATAAAGCTGGGAACCATCAGTTTCACGGACAAAAAGGATATAGGCAAGGCCATCATCATCATTACCGATGGAGAAGACCATGAAGACGGGGCCGTTAAGGCGGCCCAAGAGGCGGCTAAATCTGGAATCAAGATATTTGTCCTAGGTGTCGGTTCTCCGACTGGTAGCCGTATACCACAGCCCGACGGTACTTTTCTGAAAGACGGCAACGGCCAGATCGTCATCAGCAGCCTCAACGAAAGGATGTGCCGCGAGGTGGCGCAAGCTGGCGGCGGCGCCTATTTCCACGTTGACAATTCCAATGCCGCCCAGCAGAAGTTGCAAGCCCAGCTGTCACAGTTGAAACAAGCTGACAGTGAAGTCAGTTTTACGCATCCTGACGAACAGTTTCAGGCCTTGGCTTTGCTGGCTTTAATATTACTCACGCTCGAATTCTTCATCTGGGAGAAAAAGAATCCCATGTGGAGGCGTTTTAGACTCTTCAAAGGATGAGACAATATAATATCACCTCAAATCGCCTCGCCGCATTCCTGCTGGGCTGTCTGATGCCACTGGCCCTGGCGGCACAAACGTATGAATGGCAACTCATTCATCAGGGTAACAAGGCTTTTAGAGCACGACAATATCAAGCGGCTGGAAGCTATTACAACAAGGCGCTGGCGCTTAATGCCAACAATGCTAGGGCACTCTACAACCTTGGCAACGTCAATCTAGCCCTCCACCAGGACTCATTGGCTTTGAGCCTCTACGACAAAGTGGGCGGCAGCGAGCCGAGCGCCCTTGTCCGTTCGATGGCAGCCCACAACAAAGGCTATATATTTCAGCGTCAGGCCGGTGAAGCGAAAACGCCCTCTCAGAAACAGAACTTGTTGAAAGCCGCTATCAGCGCATACAAGCAGGCGCTGCGTGAGAATCCGACTTCAGCCTCGTCACGCTATAACATGGTGCTCTGCCAGAAACAGCTCAAGGAGGGCAAGGGCGGTGGACAGGATCAGAGTGACAAGCAGCAACAGCAACAGCAGCAGTCATCGTCAGCACCGCTCCTCAACTACGCGAGACAGGCCGAGCAGCAGACACGCAGTAAGCTCAACCGGAGCAATGGGCAGCGGGCTCTCGACAAGAATTGGTAAGCCTTAAGTTTGTGATATAGACGTGTCTTGTAGTCTTTCTCTCCATCCAAATTTATGAACCACATAATATACAAACTATTGCTCGTCGGCACGGTTCTTTCCCTCAGCGCGGCAAGCACCTGTGCCCAATTGCGCATCAAGGTGGAAGCACCGTCTGAAGTGGACATCAACGATGCCTACTTCCAGGTGCGCTATACCATTCCTACGGCCTCAGCAGAAGGCATCGAGGGAGGCAACTTCAGCAATTTCGATGTCCTCTCTGGCCCGAATGTCTCCGTCAGCAGTTATACCGTCAGCAGTAACAGACAAGTTCATTCCAGCCAGTCGACGACGTACACCTACACTTTGGCGCCGCACTCAAAAGGCACCTTTCACATTCCGCCAGTGACCATCAAGGCTGGCGGAAAGGCCTATCGCTCGGCATCCGTTACCATTCGCGTGAGTGGAACTGGCAATCGCCCAGCCTCCACGCGCCAGCGTGGAACCAATGCCGATGGTGGTCAAGCCGAGCAATTGCGTGTTGCCGGTTCAAAGGTTGGCCAGAGCGACCTGTTCATCAGAGCCAAACTGGGGCGAAGCCAGGTCTACGAACAAGAGGCTGTTCCGCTGACCTACTATTTTTACGAACGTCCGGGCACGGGACTCAACAGCGTTGGTCTCAGTCAGAAGCCAGATTTCAAGGGGATGGTGTCTCAAGAGATTCCGCTTAAAGGGATTGAGGCCACAACAGCACGTGTCAACGGACGGACTTATCGCAGTGGCATTGTCCAGCAGTATGTGCTGTTTCCACAGCAGACGGGAGCTCTCAGCATTCCTGCCATCACGTTTGACTGTGTGGTCATGCAGCATGAGGCCAGCCTGAATCCAATTGACGCTTTCTTCAATGGTGGTGGGAATATCGGTGTAGCCCTGAAGCGGCAGTCTTCGGCAGAACAAATCACAGTCAAACCATTGCCCAGTCCAAAGCCTGCGGGATTCTCTGGTGGCGTCGGCCATTTTCAAGCAACAGGAGAACTGTTGACGCCAGACGTCTGTACGAATGACATGATGACTTATCGCATCACGATAAAAGGCAATGGTAACCTCAAATTACTGACAGCCCCAAGTATCACCTTCCCCACAGATTTTGACAGCTACTCGCCGAAGACCACAGACCGGACGGAAGTCACTGCCGACGGCTTGACAGGCGAAATGATGTTCGACTATACATTTGTTCCCCGCAATGTGGGGCATTACGAGGTGCCAGAGAGCCGATTTATTTATTTCGACCCGTCAAAGGGAGGTTATGAGACCATTATTCTGCCAGCCATCAAACTGGACGTCAAGAAAGGAAAGCGCAGCGATGCCGATCTAGAGCGCGATCGTTTGCTTCGCAGCAGCGACATTCATGACATACACACAGGCGACGGACAGTTGAGGCCCGTAACAAGCTATTACCGTTGGGGCACCCCGGAATACTGGGCTGCCTATGTGGTCGCCATATTGCTGTTCAGCGGCGCAGCCATAGCCCTACGCCATTACCGGTCTGTCCAAAACGATGCTATTGGCCTGCGTCGCAACAAAGCGGCAAAGACAGCTGTACGTCGGCTGAAGGCTGCAAAACTGTCTCTTGGCAAAGGTGATGCCAAAGCCTTTTACGCCGAACTGGAGAAGGCTCTGACAACCTACATGGCTGATAAATTGTCCGTGGCAACTGCGGAGCTTGGACAAGAGCGGCTCAAGACGCTTCTCGCTGAACGAGGCCTGGAGGAGGCACACATCGAGGCTTGGCTGAAGCTATGCGAAGATTGTAACTATGCCCGCTTTGCACCGGCCAATGATGAAAAGCCTGAGACCCTCTATGAGCGTGCCTCTGCCGCCATTGCCGGAATGGAGCACGAGCTGGAGCAACAGCGCAAAAAACGACCTGCTAAAAAAGAGGACAACGCCTTATGATACACCTATTATATACCAAGATGCGGCTTTTGCTTTTGGCTGTTCTGTTCGGAAATCTGATAATACCGGCACAGGGTGCCTTGCAGACTAAGGCGCAAGCCGACAGTGCCTACGCAAAGAAGAACTACCGCTTGGCCGCGGAGTCTTATGAGCGCCTACTTAAAGGTGGCGTCGACCCGGAAATCTGTTACAACTTGGGTAACGCTTACTTCCGCCAGAATGACCTGCCACGAGCCATTCTATACTACGAGAAAGCTCTGAAATATGATCCGTCCAATGACGATGCACGTTACAACCTTGATGTCTGCCACTCCAAACTGTCCATACCGAGAGAGCAGGCCGCAGGCATGTTCTTCGTCACGTGGACAGATTCGTTTATCCGCAGCCTGTCTGTTGATACATGGGGCGGCGTAGCGCTTGCCGCCTTTGTCATCATACTCATTGGCTTCCTCTGTGTACGCTTAATCACACAGCGGACGTGGCGAAAGACCGTCATCAGCCTTACCTTGACAGGCTTTGTCGTCACAGCATTTGGCATGACAGCCGCAGCGATACAGTACAACCGCTTCAACAATGAAAACCGGGCTGTAGCCATGCGCGACATGCAGCTGACGGTAGACGACGCCAAAGCCACGCGCCGCCTGCTCGTAGCTGGGACTACAGTCACGGTCATTGACCGCAACCCCAACGGACAGGTACTTGTGGAGACTAGCGCCAGAAGTTTGCGTGGCTGGACAGACGGGAAGGCCTTGGCCTCCATCTGAACACTGAGCGCTTGCCCCATGACACAGAAACAGTAAAGGAACACAATACGCCCCGACATGCTAGAACAACTCATCAATATCGACACAGCTCTGACCCTCTCCATCAACGGTAGCCATTCGCTATGGCTCGACGGCTTTGCCATGGCCGTGACGTCGACAATGACATGGTTGCCCGCCGCATTGGTACTGGTCTATGTCATCATTCGCCATGGCGAAATTCCCAATATTGTGGTCACAGTCTTGGCCATAGGCCTGTGTATTCTGCTAGCGGATCAGATTGCATCTGGCATTTTCAAACCGCTCGTGGCCCGGCCGCGACCGGCTGGCGATCCATTGCTCATGCTCGACATCGATGTGGTCAACGACTATCGCGGCGGGCGTTATGGTTTCTTCTCCAGCCATGCTGCCAACACCTTTGCCGTGGCCACGTTTGTCAGCCTGATCGTCCGCTACCGGCTGCTGACGGTGACTCTTTGCAGTTGGGCTTTGCTCAATTGCTGGTCGCGCATCTATCTGGGGGTACACTATGTAGGCGATGTCGTTTGCGGCATTATCTGCGGCATAGTGGTCGGCCTCTTTGTCTACTATATTTACACCCGTCTGACACGTTCCCGGCGCTTTGCCACCAGTAGTGCAGACATTCAGACCGTGACTGGCTTTGCCATCGATGATGCACGGCTGCTTGTCGGCACGCTACTGTTGCTTTTCAGCTATTGCAATTTCATCGCCCTGTTCTTTGCTTGACAGGGCATGCCACAACACGTATATTCTCTTTACTCTCACTTTGAAACCCACCGTTACTGATGAATCTGAAGTCACAGTGCTACAAAAGTATTCGCCTCATATGCTTAGTTGCTAGCGGCTTGCTGACAACAATGGTTGCCGCGCAGTCAACCCTTCCCACTGGCAACCGCTTCGGCACGGCCGATAATGGGTCGCACTGGAACGAGGCCGGTGCTGACACCGTCAAGAAGACCGATGTACCCATTGGGCTCTACGTGTGGCATATTGAGCCGCGATTCGGTACCATTAGTCCAGCCCAGCCCGACACATTGCCCCACCTCTTTCCCAACGAGTCGTCGACTGGCGGACTGCACGGACAGTACAACTTTACGGGCAACTTGGGTGCGCCGCGGCAGAGTCGCTTGTTTGCAGATCGTCTGCGGCAGGGCTTTGCCGAACCATTTATATTCCAAGCCCCCTATGATTATTTCTTGACAGAGACAGCCGACCTGCTGTTCACCAACACGAAATCGCCCATCACCAACATTACCTACCACGAGTGCGGCAACAAGCAGAACGGCGAGGACAGGATTCGTGGGCTCTTTGCCACCAATGTCAACAAACGGCTTGGCCTTGGCTTCAAACTTGACTATCTGTACGGACGCGGTTACTACGACAGCCAATCGACGGCACAGTTCGACGGCACGCTATGGGGAGCCTATCGTGGTGAGCATTATCAGCTCCACACTTACTACTCGGCCAACCATCTGAAAAACGCCGAGAACGGTGGCATTGAGAGTGATGACTATGTTACACGCCCTGAGACGTTCCCCACGACCTATGGTACGGCAGACATGCCGACGCGTCTGACGAAAACGTGGAACCGCCTCTACGTCAACACGCTCTATCTCACTCATCGCTATGCGCTCGGTTTTCGCCGCTATCGCGACAGCGAAGGAAAGGTTGTTGGCGTACAAGCTGTCAAAACGCACAACAAACTACTGGCCAACGCCCTCACACTTGGTGATTCGGCAACAACGGCTTCCACAGACTTGCAGCCAGACACGACGCTCACTTCAGAGTTTGTGCCCGTTGCAGGATTCATACACACGCTGCGACTCGACCATAACAACCGGCGGTTCCTGTCCAATTTGGCCGAGAATGCTACAAACAGCACTTACTTCAACAACTTCTATTTGCCGGGTGATTCAGCCAACGACCTGACAAAATATTTTCACCTCCAGAACCTTCTGGCCCTAGAAATGCGTGAGGGCTTCAACAACTGGGTGAAGACTGGGCTACGCCTTTATGTCCGCCACGACCTTTACAAATACACGCTGCCCAACGAAACCGCCGCAGATGTCAGCTACAATGAGAACCACGTCAGTCTTGGCATGCAGTTGCTTAAAGAGCAGGGGCATTTCTTTCACTACCATTTGCTTGGTGAGGTGCGTACTTCGGGGACAGATTGGGGAGAGTTTAACCTAGCGGGCAATATGGACTTTAACATACCCTTTGGACGGCGGCAGGTCGATGGCGTTTCCGGTTCCGGTTCCGATACCGGTTCGGATACGTTGCGTGTACGTCTCAAAGGTGGTGTACGCAATGAGCTGCCCAGTTTCTACTATCGTCACTATCATGCCCGTAACGCATGGTGGGACAACAGCCTCAACAAGGTACTAACGGCTGACGTTAGCGCCGACCTGCGTTACAAGCGCTCTCGTCTGGCCGTCAGCTTGGCCAGTCTACAAAATCAGACATACTTTCAAGAGCAGCAAGCTGCCTATATCAACAGCGAGGGTGCCACCTTGGCACGTTATGGCGTCAGCGTCGGCCAGAGCGCCAGCAACGTGCAGTTGCTCTCTGCTACACTTGGGCAAGACTTCCGATGGGGAATTCTCAATTGGGAAAATGAACTGACCTATCAGCTGACATCGGATAATACGATTGTGCCAGTACCGGCCCTGACGGCGTGGTCCAACCTTTACATACTCTTCCGCATAGCCAAGGTGCTGCGTACAGAACTGGGGGCCGATGTCAGCTATTTCACGCCCTACTATGCACCGACTTATTCGCCCATCATCGGACAGTATGCCCTCCAAGATCAGGCCGCGCGCATCAAAGTCGGTGGCTACCCCATCGTCAACGTTTATGCCAACTTCCACCTCAAAAACACACGTTTCTATGTCATGGCCTCGCATGTCAACTACAGTAACGGCAGTGGCAAACCGTTTCTAGTTCCCCACTATCCGCTCAACCGCATGGTGCTTCGCTTGGGATTGTCGTGGAATTTCTTCAACTGAAGAAACTCGCACCGTAGTATGACTCCCCCTTCGTTCCGTTAGGGACGCGGGCTTAGTGCGATAACTGGGGCATATAGGCTTTTGCCTGTAGTGATAAGTGGTACGATAAAGGGTGTAGAGTCCAACAGCAAATGCAAAGTTAGGGAAAGTTCTGGTAGAACCTGTC
>OIYP01001373.1_pt1 | contig 12055 bp, 9 predicted proteins | sample 1588261 | NCBI WGS metagenome assembly OIYP01 (sample SAMN03283293) | human gut metagenome | biome: human-associated habitat; material: feces | host: Homo sapiens | place: Peru | collected 2012
CAGTGCTGCCACTGCCGAAATAGCCATAATCGTTTGCCATGGTATGTACCTCCGTTATTCGTATAGGGGTAATGGTTTGCTGTATCGCTCTGCCAGTTCTTTTGCTTTGTTGTGTTCCGATACTAGAAAGAATCTCTCATTGCTGCCCAATTCTACTTTCTGTGCTTCTGTTGATATAAAGCTCTCATAGTAAGACAGTGCTTTGCAGATGATGTCTATATCATACTTGCGAATTGGGCCGAGGTCGTAATAGCTGTTCTTGTTAGATGAAATTGTTGGAATACTCATGATGGCTCTCCCTGTTACCAATCGAGTTCATCCATTGCATCATCAACGCCGTCAGCGTAATCGGAATCACTATTGTAGCGGTCCCAGTCATAGTCATCATTATCATACACATCATCATAGCCATCATCGTACGAGTTGTAAGATTTTTTTGAAGAGGTTTTGCTGGAGGACGACTTACTGCTCTTGGTCGAATAACTATAAGACTTGGATGTGGAAGAATCGGAATCAACTAATTTGCTCCCCGGGCGATGGTAGATGCAATACTTAGAGTAAGTGCTATGAAGTCTGGTGCAGCCACTCTTTGCACAATAGATGGTATTGGTTTTTACGGGCTCTGGCTTTTTGGGTTCATCATTTGGGGCATAATAGTTATCCCTATGTCTTTCGCAGAAAAAAGAACCTGCAACCCTCATTTTATAGCAACCATCTTTTTTGCACGGAGCGTAAAGTGCAAAAGCACTGCTACACATTATGCTGGCGGCAATAACGACAACCAGAAGGCAAGCAAATAGCTTAGATACAAACTTTTTCATGGTATAACCTCCATTCGATTTGTGCTTCGATGGGTTATCGAAACGTTTTGTTTTTCTTTCTATCTCCATTCTACCATTTGTCTGTACCCATAATTTGGACTCCAAGACTTTATGCCCTCAAAAAATAGCACAAACTTCCATCACAAAAACTGTCGAACATATACAAAACAGCCTCCACTTACGGTTTCCATACTGCAAGTGGAGGCTGTTGCTTTACTTAATCAAGATTACAAAACTTATGAATCAGGGCTTTTGCAGCTTGCCGCTCCTCTTGAATGCACTCTCTGTCCGATGCGCTCAACGCACCGGATTCCAGCTCGTCTTTGGTGTAATCGCTGTACACCGCCAGCGCATTTCGTAGGACGTGCAGGTCAAATGTGCTTACTGTTCCAACATTTACGGTTCGTTCTTGCATACGGATTCCTCCTTTGCGGCGGTCTCTTCCAGCTTCTTATAAATCAGTTTCCGTTGATACTGTCCATTCGGGGGCATATGGGCGTCACAGTATTTGCGGTCATGATTTCCAACAACAAAGTATGTGTCGCAGCAAAGGCATTTGCGATAGGATAACCCATGCTGCAAATCCCACGACAGATAAGCGTACATCGCATCTACAATGGAATCAGCAACAAGGTATTGCTGGTCGGTGCCGCTGTCTATCTGCAGGCGTACACTGCTTAGGTGCGCATTTACAATGTCGTCCATGCCGCGTTTTACGCATACATCAGGGCTTGCAAGCACATAATCCAGCATTGCTTCTGCACTCGGCCATTGCGGACCCACACGAATTTGCTCGATTCTGGAGATGGCGTTCAACCAACTGCCGGGGAATCTCTTTAGGCTCTGGATTTCCGCGTCTGGTTCGCCGTCCATGTACTTTCGCCTGTAATAGAACAGGCTTTTTAGAATGTACTGTCGTCGTTCTTCCAGCAGTTCCCGGATTTCATCGGTGGCTGCCGGATTAGACCACCATCGCAGAACACCCGCCGTCCCTTTTCCGTAGTCACGGATTTTTAGGCCGTACTTCTTTTGCAGTTCGTCATCATGCTGCTGTTCAATGTCTCTCCACATACAGCAGAGAACCGTAGCAGCGGCAAGGGCGTTGGTATATTGCGGCCACTTTCCTAATAATAGGTTGATGGCTTCATCGGTATAACCCATGCGCTCAGCAAGAAAGTCCGGTACACCATCTTCGATATAGTGCTTGGTCTGTTCCTCTCGCGTTTCGGTGGGCAGAAAGCACCCAACAGCTTCATGTAGGGCCTCGTATACCGCACCATCCTTGAGCGCAGCATAGCAACGCTTTACATTGCGATAGCGGTTGATGTCCTCGAACATAGCGGCTATCAGAGCCTTATCGCGCACACCGTCAAAGGGAACGGTATATCCATCAGGCGGCAGACGCTTACGGCCCAGCCATTTCGCCAGTTCACTAATCGAACGAATCGTTTCTTGACAATCCGTCAGCTTGTCTTTGTCGAGAATCGTGTATTTGGTGGCCTGCCCATCTGCGTCGTCTTTGCCCTTTCGATACCACTTGTACACGATTTCGGTCTGGTAGAAGGTCGCCAAAACTTTCACATCCTTTCGATTTAATTATACAATATCCATCGTGTAACCGCAATATTTTTTAGGAAAAAGCGTAGATTTATATGGAATATATCAGTATAATAAAAAATCTGCTTGTGGTATAATAAAAGAAAACGCAAAAATCAACGATACAAGGAATGTTTGCAATATGTATTTGCCTGTTATCATTGCCACAAAGAACGACGAAACAACTGCTTCATGGATTAGACGCTTGACCTTGGCAAACGGATTTGACAACACAGAAGAATTTGCCCAACAATTCATCTGCGACTCTGACATTGCAAATGAGCAGAGATTTAAAGCTATGCTGGGTACGGAAGATTTTATCTCGTTATACAAAGCGCTCAATTTGCAGGGTGTCTCCATGTGGGACCTTTATATGAAAACATCCTGCTATGGCGGTATTGCTCCGTTCTTATCCGATGCGCGGCAAACCCATTATCTGAATACCGCGTTTCGGCTTGGAGCGTCGAATAATTCCATCGTGAGTGCATCAAACTCGCTCACCTCAGAACTTCGGTTCTGCCCACTATGCAAAAAAGAGGATGAAGTTGCTGGTGGTTGGTACTATCATCGCGCCCACCAGATGCCAAGCATTAAGGTTTGCTATAAACATGGCGCTATTTTACGTCGTTTTACGGGAAAATTTGGTACAGAACTTTCAGCAAGCCCCCAGTCAGTTTCGTGTACTAATACAGAGGATTCGTGGGAACAAGACTTTGCTGTGTTTGCAAAAGAGCTGTTGGACGCAGCACCAGATATTTTGGCCGAGAACACCAAGGTAGCTGTTCTGCGGGAAGTGAAGCGCCAAGGCTTCTATGCACCTGCATCCGAGTATGCGAAATTGAATACGGCGCTGAAAAATGCAGGTGTTTATATTCACAACCTGAGTAGGCTTTTTGTGCAGATGTATGACATGAATTATGTTGCTGTACATGACCTTATGCGGTTGTGCTGGTTTTTATTTGGTACAGCCGATAAGTTCATCTCTGCATGTAAACAAGTACAAAAGCCACAAGTAGCATTGCGGTTACCGGAGGGATACGCGGCTTGCAGCTCCTACCATCGCAATATTATGGAATTTGAACATTCCTGCGGTACACGCTTCTGCATCAATCCGGCTGGCTTTATGAATGGGTGGCAATGTCCCGTCTGTGACGGTGTAATGCCGTTGCAGCAGCAATATGAAAAGATAGTCCAGTGGGCGGGTCACGGTGACTATATGGTCGAGGGCAAATTCAAGGGAATGGAATCGCCTGTCATCCTCCGCCATAAGTGCGGCAGAACGATACATCGACCCGCCAGAGATTTCGTATACGATGGTGCCCGCTGCATCTGCGAATCCACTCGTACATTTGAAGAAATGCAAGACAAAATCCAATCTTACGGCGATTTTGAACTGCTGAAATACGACCCGAAAACCGAACGGGTCCAAATCCACCACAAAGGTTGCGGACGAAACTTTGAAATTGGTTATGTAAAATTCTTGAAGGTTCCTGTCTGTAAGGTCTGCCAGCCTGCAATTCGGAACAATGAAACCTTTAAACGCGAAATCAAAGAACTGGTTGGCGATGAATACGAACTTGTCGGAGAGTATTCCGATAAAGACACAAAGGTGGTCCTGCGGCATAAGCGTTGCGGTACAGAACAGGAATATAAGGTGGCTCACTTCCTGCGGGGCCAGCGATGCTCTAAATGTAGCCGTGACATCCCGATACCACGCTTTGCTGAAATCGTCTCGGAACGGTCTTGCGGGCGATACCAATTTATAAAAATGAAAACTCAAAATCAGGCGCTGCTATTAGACACCGAAACGAAAAAGGAAATCTGCATGGAGCGCTACTATGCTTTACAGGAACTGCTTCGGCCAACACCATCGGAGATTTTACCATGTGAGCATCCCGCAGCAGCAGAACCTCTCCATCTAAGGAAAAGCGATGCGTTTCTGTTATGGTTGAGAGAGAACTATACTGCTGATTCCGAAATGGCAATGGAAGATATGACACGGCGCAGCACCTTAGCCTATTCGGAAATCAAACGAGTAATTCAGTCCCTAAAGGATGACGGCTTGCTTGTGTGGATTCGCAAGGGCACCTACTGTTTCCCGGAACATGCAGCACACCTAAATGTGGATGGAAAGCCTATAACAAAGCTGGAAATGCTTTGGAACTGGATAAAGAAGAACTATTCTGCCAAGGAGGTCATCACAAGTGAGGCGCTGCGCGAACAGAGTAAGGACTATTTATCACCGGAAACTTTGAAGCAGGTCATTATTCGGATGCGGAAGCAGGGCCTGCTGCTGACGGTAGACCGAGGAAAGTACATACGCGGAGACGTAAAGGAGTGATGCAGCGTGAAACAGATAAGCGACCAACGCAAACGACAAGAAGGCCGTGGAACAGGAACAGAGAAGGACTATAAGCCTTATATTCAGGCACGAGAAGTAAACTCTTTGGGAACCTGTTCCAATCCGATTGATTGGAAAACAGGAAGAACTGTTGAACTTTTGTCGCAAGGTGAGAGTGCTCTTTGGCATATTCTTCGATGGGACGATGATGTCGTTGATATTCGAGAACAGTATCCACTGGACTTGAAGCAGACCTTTAAAATTTCAGGGAAATTTGGTATTCAGCATCCCGGTAAAAATCCGATGACTACGGATTTGCTTGCAACAATGCGTGATGGAAGGTTAATTGCTTATTCCCTCAAACCCTCTAAGGCGGTTTTAAATAATAAGCGAACAGTGGAAAAGCTCTTTCTTGAAAAAATGTATTGGGCAAAGCAGAATGTCGAATTCAGGTTGATTTTTAAGAGTGACATCAATATGACTTTATATCATAATATTCGTCTTGTTGTTGAATTTTATGATGCTAAATTTGTACATGATGATGCCTCAGTTTTAAAACATCTTATAGCAACGAAGCAAGTATCGGTGGATATGGAATCCGCGATACTAAGCATCCGAAAGTTAAAGCCTATATATGAAAAGGAGATTGCAATATGGAGACGAAATTCAATGTCGGTGACATTCTGACAGATAAAAACACGTCTACTCGCTATCGCATAATCTGTATCAAAAGCAATCAAGTTGTATTATGCCAGATGAATTGCGACACGTTGAACTTGTATTCGCATGATATTCGGGTGGTTGCCTCCCTCATAGAAACTTTTGCTGTAGAAGTCACAGAAGAAACCCCGCGTGTTTATGATGTAAGAATGCTTGCACCACCAGTCAAAAAGAGATTTGACTATTGCGTCGGTATCATCAAAAAAATAGAAGCTGCTTATGGACCAGACTATTTGAAACTAAGCAGCAAGTCACCGAAGCCAGAACTAGAGAAGATTCTTTCTGAAGCGGATATGTCAAGGCCGACACTGTGGAGAATTATACGTGTTTATCTACAAAGCGGGTCTGATTTGTACAGCCTTATAGATGGAAGGGCTGACTCGGCTCGAAAAGACTGGAACTATAACAGAAAACCCGGAAGAAAGACATCCGGCGGATTGTCTTTCGGAACCCTTGTTGACGACAATACTAAGGAAAATTTTAATGATGCGTTGGATTACTATAAATCAGGCAGAGCAAAAACTTACGAGGATGCTTATGATTTTCTTTGCATGAAATATTACAGCACACTACAAAAAACCAGTGAAGGTGTCACAAAAGAGCTGCTTCCAGCTTCACTAAGGCCCACACTTCGCCAGTTTACATATTATTGCCAAAAACATATTATGCTGGAAGAAATTGATGCTATAAAAACAAGCCGTCAAGAACAGCGTAATAATAAGCGCCTTCTTCTCAGCGATAACCTCAAAGGAGTTACCGGACCGTGGGATTGCGTTGAGATGGATGAGGTCGAAGTTGACCTTTCATTGGTTTCAGCCGATGACCCGAAGAGAGTTGTCGGACGGCCAATTGTGTATGTCATGCTGGATTTGTATACGCGGTTGATTGTTGCAGTATCTATCGGGTTCGATAATAACAGTGTTCTTGGCTTTACCAACTGTCTTATGAATTTAGCAGATGATAAGGTGGAATATTGCAAAAAATACGGATTGACAATAACGGAGAACATCTGGCCGTCAGGATATTTACCCAAACGCATCCGCTGCGACCGTGGTGCTGAATACCGCAGCAAGCGAGTAAAGGAAATCTGTAATGAGCTTGGAATTATGCGTGAGCTGGTTACAGCCGGAACAGGTTCTTTGAAAGGCAGTGTAGAGCAGCTTTTTCATATGATGCATGCTGCGCAGAATCCTGATATGGAGAATATCGGCCTTATCGAGAAGCGGCACGACTCTATGCATCATCAAGAGGCCACGCTTAATATCAACGATTTCACTAAGATTTTCTTGGATTTTGTCATCACCTACAACCAGCGTTACATGAAGAACTATCCCTTGACAAAGGATATGCTTTCCAGAAATGTGCAGCCCATTCCGCTTAAACTGTGGGAGTACGGTATAGAAAATAATGGTATGCCTAAGAAAATCATAAATAAAAATCAGTATTATTATTCGCTGCTTACTCCGGTTAATGCTCGCATTTCTCGTGTTGGTCTTACTTTCAATGGCCTTTATTATATCAACTATAAGGATGATGACTTCCTTCACAAGATGTATGCCAGTGGTACAAAGCGTGTGCCATTTGAATGCCGTATGGATGAGCGCGATATAAGTAATCTCTATTATCTTCGAGATGGTAAGCTTGTTGCAGCATCATTGAATAATGAAAAGACTGGAAATGGAGACTATGCCGGGCTTACTCATGCGGAATATCAAGCTCTGAGGAAAGAAAAACACTTGATGGATGTAGCAGGGAACGAACACAATCGTCAGCTTCGGGTGGCACGTAAAGAATTGAATAAGGCTGTTCTTGATACTGCTAAAGGGCGTACGAAAGATATCGTGGATAAAACCAATGATACGAAGGAAATCCGTAAGAATCGCCGTATTGAGCAGCAAAGTGTAGCAAATGAAAGCAGCATAGAATCACATACGCCTCTTGCGACCTTTGAAGACACTTCTTGGAGCGGCAAGCCAAGTGATTTCGATGCTGGAATTGACGAGAATGATTGGGAAAGTGCCATGGCACTGTTTAACTAAGGGAGTGTGAATGCTAATGATGGAGAAAATCAGCAAGGCAAAATACGAATATACCGATATTCCCATGGGGGAAAATCAATATGCAAATATTGACTTCGAAAATACACTTTTTGTGGATGCAAAATATACTCATGCAATGATTCCCTCTGATAGAGGAAACCGCTATATTGAAGCACTGCCTCCACCGCGCACAGAGCAGGAAATTCTACAAGCATATAGTAAGCCTATCCTGACATATGACTTCGAACGTGAGTCGAATCTGCCAGACAGTACGCGGCTTTATATGGTGGGCCAGCTTCGGTCGCTGCGATTGCCACTGCCGTTTCATAAAGAATTGGAGCAGTCTTTCCGTTTGGCGTTGGAAGAGTCCTATCGGAACCGTTACACGATTGCTGATGAGCAGGCAAAGTTGAAAGTGACCGTAGCTGATGTGAAACAAGGGCAGCACAATAAATTGGTCGGTGATAATTTTAGCAGCGCAAATGCGGGCTTTTCATTACTCGGCTGTTCCGGATGCGGTAAGAGCTCGTCATTAAAAATTTTGCTTTCCCAATATCCGCAGGTCATCATGCACCATGATGACAAGTATGGTCGGTATCCCCAGATTGTTTACCTTGTAGTCAACTGCGTTGCCAACAGCAACTTTTCAGCGTTGTATGCCAGCATTGGCAATGCCATAGACCGTGCATTGGGAATTACAACGAGCGTTTATCAAAAGCTCATTGAATCACGCCGTTCTCTCGGCGAAAAAGCGGAGAAGGTTCGTGAATTGGTTGAAATATTTGCTATTGGAATCATCATTCTCGATGAGATTCAGTTGATTGACTTCCAAAGCACAAAAGAAAATTCCTTTGAATCGCTGATGACGCTTACCAATAGAACGAAAGTCGCTATTGCAGTTGTCGGTACAGAGGATGCTTACTCGAAAATGTTCACCCACCTTCGTACTGCCCGCAGACTTGGAAACATCATATCAGGCAACCTCTATTGCGAAAATCGCACCTATTTCAGCATTCTGGCAAAACGCGTTTTCAAGTACCAGTGGTTTGATAGTCCGGTCGAAATAACAAATGATATGCTTGAGGCACTATATAGGAATACACATGGCATTATTGACCAGTTAGTAGGTCTGTGTATGTATCTTAACCTCGACTATATATCGTCAAAAAGCCGTCCAACCATCGATGCGGATTACATAAATAAAGTCGCAAAGCGACATTATCGCGGAATACAGAAACTCATGGATGAACTTGATGACCCTCTTAACGAGAAGAAACGCCAAAAGATTATTGAAGAAGCCGACCGAAAGCTGGATAATCTGCTTCAGGAGCATAAGCAAACAGCTTTTGCAGAAAAAATAATGGAAAGCGCAGAAGCAGACGAGAAGAAAATCCCCTTGAAAAAGAATATCATCCACAACATCGAAATGGTTGTTGCCGATTACACCTCGGACAGAATTGCGGCAGCAGTGGATAGAGTCTTAATTTCAACCGATGAAACAGACGAAAAAGTGCTGACCCGTGTAGTGATGAAACTGCTAACGGATTCGGAAAAGGAAACTCCAACGAAAAAGAAAAAAAGTAAAAAGAAACCTCTGCAAACATCTGACATGGTAAAGTTCATTATCGAGTAAATGAAAAGGAACCCTTTCTGTTCAACAGAATTGGTTCCTTGTTTTGTAATTGAAAAGAGAAAGCCACTTCCAACCCATTACGGTGGAAGTGGCTTTCGTTGTACTCTTATTAAGGATATAATTGTATTTTTACTGTGTAAGCAAAAATTCCTTATTAAGATTATCGCTGCTCATTAAGGATATAATTGTAAGTGGTCTTTTCAGCCAAAACGCCTTATTAAGGTTATAATTGTATTTCTTGTGTGCAAGGTAATACACGCTTATTAAGATTGTTTTGTCTTATTAAGGATATAATTGTAGATTTACATTAAATATTTTGAAAATTACAGATGCAGCACGCGGTCTTTGATTTCGGCGGTGCGGCCCTGGTTCCAGAACTGGGTGCCGATGTAACCGCAGGTGCGGCGGGCAACATTCAGCTTGTTCTGGTCACGGTTGTGGCACTTGGGGCACTCCCAAACCAGCTTGCCGTCCTCCTGTACAATGCTGATCTCACCATCGTAGCCGCACACCTGGCAGTAGTCGCTCTTGGTGTTCAGCTCGGCGTACATGATGTTCTCGTAGATGAACTGCATCACCTTGATAACAGCCTCAAGGTTATCCTGCATGTTGGGCACTTCCACGTAGCTGATGGCACCGCCCGGGGACAGGCGCTGGAACTCGCTCTCGAATTTCAGCTTGGTAAAGGCGTCGATCTGCTCGGTCACGTGGACGTGGTAGGAGTTGGTGATATAGTTGCGGTCGGTGATGCCGGGCACCATGCCAAAACGCTTTTGCAGACACTTGGCAAACTTGTAGGTGGTGGATTCCAGCGGGGTGCCGTATAGGCTGAAGTCGATGTTATGCTGTTCCTTCCACTTGGTGCAGGCATCGTTCATGTGCTGCATCACGTTCAGCGCAAAGGGCTTGGCGGCGGGGTCAGTGTGGCTCTTGCCGGTCATATACTTGCAGCACTCATACAGGCCTGCATAGCCCAGGCTGATGGTGGAGTAACCGCCGTACAGCAGCTTGTCGATCGGCTCGCCTTTCTTCAGGCGGGCCAGCGCGCCGTACTGCCACAGAATGGGGGCCGCATCGCTGGGCGTGCCCAGCAGACGCTTATGGCGTGCCTGAAGCGCACGGTGGCAGAGAGCCAAACGGTCGTCGAAAATTTTCCAGAACTTATCAAAGTTGCCGCCGGAGGACAGGGCTACATCCACCAGATTGATGGTGACGACGCCCTGATTGAAGCGGCCATAGTATTTGGGCTTGCCCGTCTCGGGGGCCACATACGGAGTCAGGAAGCTGCGGCAGCCCATGCAGGTATAGCAATGGCCCTCGCCGTTCTGATCGACCTTCATCTCCAGCATCTTCTTCTCGGAGATGTAGTCGGGGACCATCCGCTTGGCGGTGCACTTGGCGGCCAGCTCGGTCAGATAATAATAAGGAGTGCCGGGACGGATATTGTCCTCTTCCAGAACATAAATGAGCTTCGGGAAGGCGGGGGTGATCCAGACACCGGCTTCGTTCTTGACGCCCTGATACCGCTGACGGATGGTCTCCTCGATGATGATGGCGAGGTCGGCCTTTTCCTGCGGGTTGCGGGCCTCACCCAGATACATAAAGACGGTGATGAACGGAGCCTGACCGTTGGTGGTCATCAGGGTGACGACCTGATACTGGATGGTCTGAACGCCGCGGTTGATCTCGTTGCGCAGACGGCGCTCGACGATCTCCTTCTTCCGCTCGGCGGAAACATCCAGACCTTCCATCTCAGCTTCAACTTCGTTAGCGATCTTCTTGCGGGAGACGTCCACGAAGGGAGCCAGATGGGTCAGGCTGATGCTCTGACCGCCGTACTGGTTGGAAGCGACCTGCGCGATGATCTGGGTCGCGATGTTGCAGGCGGTGGAGAAGCTGTGAGGCTTCTCGATATAAGTGCCGGAAATGACCGTGCCGTTCTGAAGCATGTCTTCCAGATTGACCAGATCGCAGTTGTGCATGTGCTGGGCGAAGTAGTCAGAATCGTGGAAGTGAATCAGGCCCTCCTGATGGGCTTTCACGATTTCCGGGTCCAGCAGCAGACGGGCCGTCAGGTCCTTGGAGATCTCACCGGCCATATAGTCGCGCTGCACGCTGTTGACGGTGGGGTTCTTGTTGGCGTTCTCCTGCTTGACCTCTTCGTTCTGGCACTCGATCAGGCTCAGGATACGCTCGTCAGTAGTGTTGGTCTGGCGCTTCAGGCTCTGAATGTAGCGATAGGTGATATAGTGCCGTGCCACATCATGGGCCTGAATGTCCATCAGCTGGTTCTCCACCAGATCCTGTACTTCTTCCACGCTGACCGCGCGGTTGAGCTGCTGGCACTGGTCGGTAACGGCTGCGGCGATCTGGGTGATCTGCTCCCGGCTCAGGCGAGCCTGACCGCCCACAGAATCGCTGGCTTTGGTAACGGCGGTGATGATCTTGGTAATATCAAAAGGAACTTCTGCACCGTTACGTTTGATGATCTTCATCGGTTCTCCTCCTTCTATATAGGCGCATTGTGAACGGGTACCTCTTACTATAAGAGATACCCGTCTGCGCACAACGATATCCAACAAACTGAATGTAGCTCTATTTTATCATTATCTAGTGGCAAGTCAAGCAAAATACCACTATATTTTGCGTTTTGTAGCAATCGCCAAAAAACACGGATATTTTTCAGGACAAAATTTTGCACGGAAAGGCTTGACAGCACGGTGCGCTTTCCGGCGGGTAATATAAGCCGCAGTCTATACCCGGGTGAGCATCGCTCTGCCTATATAATGTAATAATATAGGGGAAAGTACCCCCTCAGGCTGCTCCCTTTGGTCGCAGCCAGATTCCCCTTTTTGTCACCTGCGGTGACATCTTCCCCCGGAGCGGGGGAAGTCTTTCCTCAAAG
>OIYP01001374.1_pt1 | contig 12053 bp, 13 predicted proteins | sample 1588261 | NCBI WGS metagenome assembly OIYP01 (sample SAMN03283293) | human gut metagenome | biome: human-associated habitat; material: feces | host: Homo sapiens | place: Peru | collected 2012
GGCTCACAGAAGCCTGAGTATCTTGCTCATAATCATTTTGACTCACGGAATCCTGCGTATCTTGCTCGTATCCATTTTGGCTCACAGATTCTTCCAAGTTTTCTGCAACACTATCTTTCTCTTTTGCTTGTCCACATCCTGTCATACAGATGACCAAACATGCTATAATGACGTATCCAGATAACCTCCTCATAATCTCTGTCATTTCTTAAAATCTCCCTATTTCTTTACATAAAATTAATTTTATTATCTATTAATATTTAAACTCATTTATATTTATTCATCATTTAAAACTTCATCTCTATAAATAATTATTGACGAATTATAACTAAATCTATTAAGTCCTGCAGATTTATTTTGTCTATCTTCACCCTTAGATGTATACCACTCTACAATGGAACGAGCCTGATCTTGATCTTGTTTCTTAACTTGATCTTGTTTCTTATCTTGAGCTTGTTCATCTTCTTCATATGATTCATTTGTTTGAATCATTCCTGTTGGAAAAGTATGTGCTTTAACATCTACGATTATTGCTGGAATATAATATACTCGCCCATCCATCTCAATTGATATATCCACACATGTTCCATATGCCATTTCTTCAACTTTAATTTGTTGCTTTTTATTAATATCAAACTCTGGGTTCTGCAGTTTAGGTCCGAGAGCAATAGCATATCGTTCTATACCTTTATATAAAATAGTACCCTTCTCTGGATTAAAATCCACGTTTTTAAATTGACCCTTCTTTTCACTGTCATTATACTCAGCACTACCACCAAACGACTGCAAAGCACCATATGGCTCCTGACCATTATCAGCATATATCTTCTTACAGAAATAACGCTCTCCCTTTGTAGAAAGTGTCGGAGAGTCATATAATTTAAAAAAACCTTCTTCGGCATTTTGCGTTATCCCATCTGAACCGTATGATAAAAAGCCTACACACTTTGCTTCCCTGTTTCGTAATTGATTCAGCACATCCATATATCGCTTTGCTTCACTCTCATTGTTTATGCTCACGATGCCATTGTTCATAGTTATTCCTGCTACTGCAGCAGCAATTTCCATATTGGAGTATTGACCTCTTTGTAACTTTTTTAAGCACTCCTGATACCTTTTTGCATCCACGCCATTAGTAATATTAGGAAGTCCGCTTCCATTTGTTTTTATTCCGGTAAGCATCGCAGCCTGATACTCCAATGATGTGCATCTGTCCTTGTCGTCCTTTTTATCATCCTTACTGCCTACTCCCTGTCCGACTTCAATTTTCATTACATCCCTATTGTCTCCCATTCTGGTATATTTCATTAACATTGAGAGACTTTTTGCACCTGCTTTGATTTCAAGCAGACCTTTTTGATTAAGCTGCATATTTTTTACCAGATTCTGATTGACGAAATCAGAATAATCACATAATTCTGACATACTGGCCTTGGTTCTTTGTCCGTATGACATAAAATCAATATTTCTGATTCCACTCAATGCAGCAACACACGCGCTTGTTAATTCCCCACATTGTGCCTTTGCTGGTACACCAGCTTCTAATGCTATAATCTCACGAATCGCTCCGGACATTTCTTGTATAACATCATCGGCCTCTAACATAACACTGCATATATCTGTACTTAAATCAGAGACTACCTGCGCATCAACATAAAAATTTTTTGAAAAAACACCTCTTATTCTCATGAATTGATATCCCCCTCTGTTTTATCATTTTTTATAATCAGCCGATCACCACTATATATTTCTGCCTGTTCATATGTTAATAGGACATTGACATATCTCCCTCTTCTTTGGGAATATATTTTTTGAAGCCCCGGACTGGGAACTATTTTTCCATTTTCTTCCAGTACCTGTAACGTCTCTATAATCTTTTGTCTCTCATCAATCCTGATATTCATCTGCATTCCCATTTCGACTGCGAGTGTGATGTCTCTCATGCTTGTCCTTCTTTCTGATCTTCATATATATAAATGTAAAAGTCATCAAAACAAATACCGACAGTATGACAGTATAACTTACGGTATCTGTTCCACCTTCTGCATTGTCATCTACTTCAAAATAACTGCGTATATTACCGAAAAGCTGTCCTGCAACACCATTATCACTAACGGTGCCTGCTTCGGTCACAAACAGCTTTTCTTCCATTTGCTTTTCCTGTAAAGATTTTTCATCGATCTGTTTGGCCATATCTTCAAACCGGTCACTAAATACGTCCACGCCATATTGATCGGTAACCGACGTTCCCTGTTGCCTATTTGTATTCAAAAGATCAGATGTATCTAAATACAAATCGCTTCCGCTTTCTTCTCTTTCTGTTTCTTCCATGTTTCTCTCCGATTACCGGAACTGCCTCCCTTTCGGGAGGCTCCGGCTTGGCAGCTTCGCTCTTAGTAACTGATCTTGTTACCGGAATTGCTTTCTTCAATTTCCTTATGAGCTTCTGCATACTGTTTTAATGCTGCTGCAAGATTTTTTGCTGCATCTGTAGTCTGGTTGATATTACCTGATACCATGTTGAAATCTTCTTCATATGCACTCTTGGCAAGAGAATCCCATGCATCACAAAGCATCTGTACCTTGCTCTTCATGGTATTTGCCTGTTCATTGATTTCATCTGCAAGCTGATCCAGTTCAACTGCCCCCTGCGCTAATTCATCGTAATCCAGTTTCATGTCTGCTCCTCCTTTCCTTTGTGTATATAAGCAAAAAATTACTTATCAGAATAATTACGGCAGCCACAGCAACTGCTGCCACGGGCAAATGTCCTTTATCTGTTTTTGTCAGTATTGCCCGGTTTTGTGTATACTCTGTTCCTTCAATATTGATTGGTGATACAATAAACTCATTTACTTCTCTGTTCTCCAGTGTTCCAAGTCTTGTAAACGGCAGTTTTTTTGCAAAATCATTTAACAATTCGGTATTGATCTGATTTTTTTCACTTCGTTTTTCTTTAGTCTGCTGGATCGTCATTTCAATATTGGATGCCGAAGTCTCATTATGTGTCTCTACCTCTTTACGGAGATTTTCATAATTTTCATCAGAAGCATCATATACGTCCGATACAAATTCATAATATGTCAGATTATTTTCTTCAATAACATCCTCCATCTCCTTCATGCTGTTTTCGGCCTTCAAAAGCTCCCCATTGATTTCTTCCGTATCCACAAATTCCAGCGGATCATAGTTATCAAGCAGTCCCAGATACGTCCACAGGATTTTTTGCGCATCCTTTTCTCCTTTTTGCAGACGTCCGGTCTCTGCATCAATATTTTTCTCTATCGGCCGGACAATCTCATTGGTAATAATACTCTGCACCTTTCGATCCGGATTTGTATCGATTTCACTGACTTTTGTAAATAAGCTTTCTCTCACATCTTTGAGCATATCTGCAGTCGCATCATATCTTTGTGCATCATCCATCAGACTGTAAAACAGTTCCTTATCAACAACCATATAATCATCCCAAAAGTCATTCTGACTGACACTGCCTTTGCCGACATCATTCCAGCTGACGGTAATATTCCTTTCATCAAGCTGATGAGCCGCTATATTTTTGATCTTATTTTCCAGTCTGATCTGATTTTCCGATATAGACCGTGATACATCCACGAGATCGGTCATTGTATCGTCGCCAATAATGATTTCTCCCAGTTCGTTTTTAGTCGTAGTCAGACTGTCCGTATGGTCTTTTTCAAATTGTCTAAGATGAGCTATGCCATCTGCATATACTACCTGATTTTCACTGACGCTTGTATTGTCTGCATTATATTTGTATTCAATATCAATCGTTCCCAATGTATCCGTCAGATTCAGGACAATCGTCTGAACGATATTTCTATCCTTATCCAATTCATAAAAAGCCAGCTTACCATTGGCAAGATAGGTTTCATAATCGTTATTGATCTGTGTAACTGTTCCATTCAGTTTTTCAAAATGCTGCGCAAAATTAACAGTCTCTACTTCCCATTTTTCCCGTTTTACCTCTGGAAATAAAAAGTCCGATATCAAAAGCTGTGAATCAATGGCATTAATTTCTTTTAATTCTTTTTCATCGTTTTTCAGGACTGTCTCTGCTCCGTCCTGTGCTCCGTGAAACTCATTAATGATTGATGTCACGTAGATATAGGATATGTTGGTACTCAGCCCTGTTGTAAAATCCCTGATATCCTGCAGTATATCTTCCTTTACATCACTTCTCAGATTATCCGCCACCTTATAGACAACACTTGCTTTTTCAGGTTTGGTATTAATGCTGGTAACTGCCTGCGAAAAATTATTCGGCAGAATAACATAAGCTGCATATCGTCCATTCTCGACACCATCCCTTGCATCCATCAATCCTGTTGAGGCGAAATTAGTATTGGGAAAATCCATGAAATCAGCAGCATAATTTACTTTCTTACCATCTATGTAAACTCCCTCATCCGCATTGACCACTGCAATTAAATTTTGGGTTATGACTTCCTGTTGATTATTTTCCTTTGGGGAATTGTAAATACTTCCCAGATAGAAGCTTCCTATTCCCAAAATAATAATTCCGATAAACGCTGTAATTTTTTTGAGTGCTTTCATATCTGTCTCCTTTGTATCTGTTGCCTCTCTTTCTTTATAACACATCCTAAACAGCATTTTCTCCCACTTGTCATAATTAGCAGTTTTATTGTAATAAATTGCAAACTTTTAATAGTAATGTCAGTTTATTTCCTAAAAAACACAAAAAGAAAAAGCAGTGAATGATAATATCATTCACTGCTTTTTCTTTTCATCATCAAAATAATTTATCTTACTCCAGACCAATAATAACCATTACCTCAAATGTGCCATCCTTTACTTCAAAAATAATGCTTCCTGCATATTTATCAACTGCCCTTTTCACAGACTTAATTCCAAATCCATGATTTTCAAAATCTTCCTTCCCTGTTACAAAATCACCCTGCTTATTCCTATTTGGTGCTTTTTCATAGGTATTACGAATATTAATAATCAAATTTTTTCTTTTCATTTTCATATCAATATTAATCTTACGCTTTTGGGAGCATTCTCTTGCTGCCTCAATCGCATTATCCAACAAATTTCCTAAAATAATTGACAAGTCTCCATATGCAATCTTAGAAATGGTCATTGGCACATATAATTCTGCTTCAACAGTAATACCATACTTTTTAGCTATTCCATATTTGTAATTGATCAAAGCATCGATCAGATCATTCCCTGTTGTTGCAACAATAGATTCTCCAGGTTGTTCCTGTAAAAGCATCTGATCCACCATATTAAGAGCTGCCTTCTTGTCATCCCCCTCAATATTAACACGTAGAGCAATACAATAGTTTTTCAGATTGTGTCTAAACTCACGCTGCTTTTCATATAGTTGTTTTTGCTCCTCTGTGTGTTGGGATACCAATTCCAATTGTTGTGCAAAAATTGCATTTTCATGCTCTGTCTCCATATTTTCATATAGCTTTTGACAGATTTCAAAAATAAAGCAGTTGATAACTAATAAAAGTGAAAATGATAACATAGACCGAACACTTCCAACTTCATTATCCAACAAAAATATATCATTTGCGATAAAGATAGATGCTACCGGAATAACAAGCAGGATTGCGATATACTTTGTTGGAAGACGTTTATCACTAGGACTTCCCAGCTTTATATTTAACAGAATGATTAAAACCACCGAAAGTAACTTTGACAGAACTGATCCAAATGAATTAAACACATCTGTATGACTTGGCAATAAAAATTGAAGGCAAAAATAAGCCACCATCTCAATCAATGCACCAAGAGCACATATTAAAATTGTATGAAAAAGCTTTGTCCATACATTTCCTTCATATCCTGCAAGGCTGAGCATAAAAATAAGTATTGCATTTAATAAGAGCATATAAACAGAGCCACTGCCCTTCCCATACTCAGCAATAAACTGATATACAAAAAATAGGCCCCATAAAAATCCGGTTATTTTATTTGTTGCCTTTTTAACAAGGAAAATGTCCAGATATTTCCCAATAATCCACATCATTGCCCCCGCCATTAGGGCGCATACCACCAGCTCCGTCAATTCACTAGTCATCTTTCTCCCCCATCAGATAGTTGCCGAATCGAAGTCCAAAACCTTCATTCCGATCTCTGCTGACTGTGAGTATTTCTCCCGTTTCAACCCTCACTTCATTTTTAGTATAATCTGCAATACAGTCCATATTAACCAAGTAGGATTGATGTATCCGGTAAAATGGCTCGTTTTTTGCGCATATTTCTTCTTCAATAACATTTATTTTTTTATAATACTCTATTGTTTCTCCATTTCTCATATGCAGTATAACCTGCCTTCCAAGGCTCTCCCAAAATACGATTTCACGAAAAGCAATCTTACGTGTCATCTGCTTGCTTGTCAAATAATAATATTGTGTCATATCTTTTAGCTTCTTTAATGCCTGCTTTAAAACCATTTCAAAACGTTCTCTCTGGATAGGCTTACGAATAAAACTCAGTGCATCAACATCAAAAACTTCCTCAATATATTGATCATAGCCAGATATATAAACAATGATCACCCTTTCATCCAGCTTCCGGATATTTTGAGCCGTTTCTATACCATCCTGCTCATCCATCTGTATATCCAGATAAAGCAGATCATAGTTTACTCCTTTTTGAATGTCTTTTACCAGCTTTTTCCCTTGATCATAAATTTCTATTCCAACTTTGATATTGCGTTTCTTGCAATTTTCCTGCAGCAAATCTTTTATTTCGCTAGCAATATTTTTTTCGTCATCACAAATTGCCACTCTAAGCATCCCCATTCACCTCAATTTACATTTTATATTTATTATTTTAATTCATTTTGCTGTTTTTATCTTCCTATTTTTACAAAAAACGTATTTTATACTGAAAAAAATACATTTTAACTCAATTCAATGCGCAGACAGATGTGAAATTTGATCAATTTAATCTCCTCTTTTTTATCAAATGCGACTTCCATCACTCCATGATATTTTTTCACAATCTTCCGAACATTGGCAAGTCCAATTCCATGCTGTTTTCCTTTGGTTGACATTCCATCCTTGAAAAACCTATCCACCTTTTCGTCTTCTTCCCATTCATAAGGATTAGAGCTCTCAATATTCAAAAGGTTCCCATTCTGCACAATAGAAAAAAACATTCTATTATATGCAAAAGCTTCCGTTGCCTCACATGCATTATCAAAAAGATTCCCAACAAGCTCAATAATATCCGTAAAAGCTCCTGTATGCTCCAATCTTTCTACATCAATTCTGACCTCTGCATTAACCTGCTTTTTATCTGCATTTTGTACCTTCAGATAGACAAAGGCAGCCAATACCGGCGATCCACTGTTTTTCAACAAATCATAATCATCCTGCCTGTCTATCTTTTTGTAATACTCTATCTGATGTCTTTTTAGCTCATCAACATCATCATAAGCCATATTCATACTAAACAGAGCCTGCAAATGGTTGTTGTAATCATGCTGTCTATGGCGAATTTCCTCCAATAAATCTTCATATACCTTATTGTATTTTTCCTGCAGAAGAAGCCTTTCCTTATAAGCTGCATTTTGTTTTATCTCCTCATACATCTTAACAAAGAATAAAGCAAGCAAAGCGATTCCAATGGTCATGGAAACAAAATAATCATTTTTAAAATGAAACGAAGACTTTTGCACCAGCTGTATAACAATCATAACTATGCCAACAAGAATCAGTATAATATTCCCTACATAATTAATCCTGATAAATGCCTTTACGTATTTTCCAACAGGCATCTTAATCTGTAAAAAGATAATGAAAACCAAAATCAGACTGTGCATCACGGTCAGCTCCGGAAATGTCAATTGCAGCAGATCACCTGTCGGTGAAAAGATCATATATGCTACTGCAAATAAAAACTGCAGAATATACAGAAACAGATAATTTATAACCGTGTACAATGCTGCATCTCTGATTTTATCACCGAATTCAAACATACATAGCAGAACATTGGCCATCAGAACCACATATATATATGTTTTTGGTATATAGCTTTTTTCTATAAAAACATATAAAACAAAAACCAGAATAAAGTAAATATATGCATAAATATCCGGCTTTTTCCTGGAACCGTGCAACCACCAAAAGGTAATCACCATATATATGACTTCAACTACCAATAGTACCAATTCCATATTATACGACCTCTCTCGTCTTTATCCTGTCAATGCATCTACAACTTCTCTTTTATATGTAATTCCAATTTTAATGGGAGCATACGGTTTCTTTAAATATACCCTGTTGGCCTTAATATCTACAGCCTCTACATAATCCTTATTTACAATTGCCCCCTGATTGCATCGAACAAAATTGTGTCCCCGAAGCTGCTTCTGGATACTGGATAGTGACATATAATACATTTCAATCGCTCCTCTATCCGTATAAATTGTAAGCTTTCGGTTTCCATATAATGCGCATACAATGTCACTGGCCTTTATAATATTTACAATTCCTTCACTCCGTATATGCAGGTACTGCTCCTCATCATGATTCAAAGGCATCTTTAGTGCCTTCTCAATTACTTGAAAAGCCTTATCATGATTGTATGGTTTTTCCAGATATTTATAGCAGTCCAATACATCATACGCATACTCTTTAGGCTCCATAACAGCTGTCGTAATAACTACCGGTGAATATTCATAGCGCTTAAAACCTCTGAGAAACTGTATAAAATCCAGTCCGGATGCATCATTTGGATTAGATTGGTTTAAAATGATATCAACAATAAAAATATCTATCAAACAATCCATGGCTATTTTCTTTGCACTTTCACTATTATAAGCCACCCATATTTTGACATCCTCTTGTATTTCCAACAGGATTTTCTTTAATGCTTCTACAGCTTCCTCATTATCTTCTACGATTAATACATCTTTCATATCGCACCAACTACCTTTACAAATCATATTAAAACAACTCAAAAACTGCTTGTTCATATTATATCTGCAAATTGCACCTATGGACAAATTTTTTTATAAAACTTTTATTTTAAAGCATTTTCAATACTTCTTTTTAATTTTTTACAAAAACCGTGATTTTTTTTGTAAAAAAAGCAAAAATTACATATAATCCGGATCCTAATATATAAAAAACAAAAAGCTGATCGGTTTTACCTGTTTTACAAGAGGTTTTTGTAAAGAATTTCTTCATCCTTCTTTTTCCTTAATATTATCAAAAAAGGAGGACACAAACATGGAAGCTGCCTTAAATAAAATTCAAGCTGAATATAATCTTTCAGAACGTGAAAAAAGACTATTACAGTTTTCTTTTCTCGGGATTCTATATGATCTGTCCAAATTTGTGATGTTTCTTATATTTTTTGCATGTATCCATCAGATTCCGGCTTTTCTTTTTAATGTATTAATTCTAATCCTATTAAGGACCAATCAGGGGGGATTACATCTGAAACACTATCTATCTTGCTTTGTATTTTCTTTCTTATATTTATTTCTTGCAATCTGCATTTTACCTGCAGTCATTGCAATTTCACTGACAGCAGGTCTATGTATCCTGTTTGTCTGCATTGTTATAAATTATATAGCCGGGCCACAAAAAAATAAGAAAATCTATTCAGACTTAAAAGATCCGTATAATGTGAAAAAAAGCAAAATAAATTCCTTTATAATATGCCTGATATACATGATTCTGTTCTTTATATTTTCAAATACAAATTTAATGCAACAGGGGCTTTGGATTATCGTGTTTCACACAATTCAAATTGTGATAACAATACTAAAAAAATATAGAAAGGGGGAATTTTAAATGATCAAGAGCGTGTATACGTCAACATTATCCGCAATCTTGGGAAAACTTCTTGAACTTTCAGAAGGATTATGGCCCGGTCCGTTTTGCTTATTCTTTCTTGGTGAACCGGATATCGACATTCCTGAGGAATAAAAAGAGAAAGGAGAGGCATTTGATTTAATGCTTCTCCTTTTTTAAAGGCAGCATTATTGTAAAACAGATGATCTTCTTTCCTTCATAATAATCAAAGTTGATTTCCATAAGACCATGATATCTTTCTACTATTCTTTGTACATTTGTAAGTCCAAGTCCTCTTTTAGCTCCATTTGAGGATTTACCGTCATTCAAATATAGATGAAAGTTCTCACCCTCATACCAGTCGTATGGATTTTCCATAGAAATCCTGACACTTTCCTCTATCTCATCAACATAAAATCCTATGAATCCTCTGCCTGTTTTCTTGGTCGCATTAACCGAATTATCCAATAAATTTCCTACCAGTTCCACAATATCAGGGAAAGGAATACATTTATCAAATCGATTTATGGCTATTTTATAATCAACATGTATCCCCTGCTTTTCAATCTCATTAAATTTTATATATAAAAATGCAGTTAATACGGATGAAACGTTTTCCTTCAGCAATCTATATGTTTTATTCTCCTGCTTCAGCTCCTCCATATACTGGCTCTGCTCATATCTTAATTGCTCTATGCTGTCACAGGATATTCCCATACTGTAAAATGCCTGCAAATGATTATCAAAATCATGTTGTCTGTGACGGATATCCGAAATCAGTTCCTTGTACACCTGATTGTATTTTTCATACTCCTGCAACTGCTCTATGTATTTATTTTTCTGGAATCGTTCTCTGATTAATTTGAAACTGATCAAAACAGTTATAAACGAAAATACCACAAGAAAAACCAGCAAGTTCCAATCTATAGGCAATTGAACGCTTTCATTTTTGATAATTATAATCAGAATGGCAGCTAAAATAATCAGTATCCCGTCAACAATATGCTTTATCTCTAAAAAATCAGCCACATACAACTGTATATTACACTTTCTGAAAACAGCAAATAATATCAAAAGTAATATACAATTTACAATCATTGTTTCATTTAAGCTGATATGATCACTATGGAAAATCACAGAATACGCCATGGCTCCCAATACTTGAAGTCCAAACATCACAATACAATCTATAACCATATATACCAGGGACTTTTTCAATGTATCATCAAACTCAATAAAATCAACAATAGCAATTCCTAAATATGCAAGGACTGTATATTTAGAAGATATAAACCCCTCTGCAACCATGGATACAATAATAAGTTCCAGACAAACATATATGATTGTAAAAATTCCCGGCTTTTTCCTACTTCCATGCAACATCCACAAAATAAGTAAAGCAGAAATTATTTCAAATAATAAATACAGTCTTTCAATCATGCATCAGTTCCTCGATTACAGTTCTTTTGTAAGTACGCCCAACACTAAGTCTGCCATAGGTATTTGATAGATAAATTTTGTCTTCCTGAATATCTACATATTCAACAAACCGCCGATTCACAATTGCATCCTTACTGCACCTCAAAAACATATCCTCCGGCAGTTCCTTATATATTTCAGTCAAAGATTTGTAATATATCTCAAGAAATCCGTTTGTCAGGCAAAAGCACACCTTCCTCCGGTCATATTGTATGTATACAATCTCCTTGCACTTCACCGCTCTCACAATCCCGTCCGTCCGGATATGAAAATACTGATCCCTGTCATATTCCAGAGGCATCTCCAAAGCCTTCTTTAAGACAGCTTTCGCCCGCTCTCGGTCATATGGCTTTTCCAGATACTTATAACAATCCAGATTATCGTAGGCATGATCCTTCATTTCCGCTACAGAAGTTGTTATTACTACCGGTGTGTATTCATATTTTTTAAATCCTCTCAAAAACTGCACAAAGTCCAGACCCGTGGCATCATTCGGATTACTGTTATTCAACAGGATATCCACAACAAACAAATGAAAATCTTCCTGCAACAGCATCTGCTTGGCTTTCTCGCAATCCGCGGCAACTGAAACCCTGATACTTCCATCAATCTCCTTTAAAATTTTCTCTACTAAGACTGCTGCCTTTTTATTGTCCTCAACAACTAAAACACTCTTCATACATGTCCCCCAACATATAGAATATTATGAAATCCGCTGATTTACTGCGTAAATCGCTACTTTCTCATGTTTGGCGGGTCCCA
>OIYP01001377.1_pt1 | contig 12029 bp, 11 predicted proteins | sample 1588261 | NCBI WGS metagenome assembly OIYP01 (sample SAMN03283293) | human gut metagenome | biome: human-associated habitat; material: feces | host: Homo sapiens | place: Peru | collected 2012
TCAAAAGGTCGTTGACAGACTTTGTGATACTATCTGCTCATTGTCCAATGAAACCGTTAAAAGCATTACCGGAAGAGATCGGATTTTATCTATATGCTGATTGAAGATTAGTATAAATAATACGGATCATAATATACAAATCCATATTCCGGCTGCTTGGCAGAATCGCTGCTGATCTTATGTGCTGCAATAACATAATCAATGCACTCTGAAAGCACCACCTGGTTATATCTGTTGGCTATCACTTTATGAGATACATGGCTCAACATTATTCCAACATTAGTAATATTGTCAGCTCTGCCATACCAAGTGGAATGAGTCAGTCCGCTTCCGTCAAGACCATAGATAGAAATAGTTACATCTTTTGAATGTTTAAAGATTATTTCGGAAACAGCCTGTATTTCTTTCTTGATCTCATTAAGCTGAGTGTCCGTGTAACTTATTTCATCGATCAGGAAAACAACGTCAAAATGATCTTTACTGTCATCGTCGTCGGAATTAGTCTCGCCATTGGAATACATTCCTTGATTTACCAGTTCATTTCCATTATAGGGCATGATCTGTGCTTTGTCAAGAGCTTGGGTAGATATTTGTGATGTTTGGCTGCCATCCGGTTCTATCCCGAGGTTTTTGAACAGCATTTCCATATCCATAAGGCAGTATGTGCTATTTTTATTTTAAAACTAAATTAGTTTCCAAATAAATATAACAAACCTAAAAAACACAAATAAAAATAATCGTCATATGGAATAAAAATATGCGGAACAATAAGGCTATAATACAATAATTTATTAACCTCTTTTTTAAAAATAATGTATACTACTTGACATATTATAGCACTTACAACTATATCTATTACAACCGTGTTTACAATTAGGTTTTCAGGTTCCCAATTTGCACATAAAGCATCACACCAAAATCCACTTATTAATACTTTTGCTATCAAAAAAAGAAAATATATTAGCGTTAATTTTAATGCTTGATTTTTATAATCCACATTATTTTCTGGGGTTAGATATTTCAAAAGAAATTTAGTACTTATAATTACCAATAAATTTATAAAAAAAATAATACTAATCAGTGATATGAACAAAAATGTATTAGTACTCATTACATAATTTATTAATATAATAACGGCTAAGCAACTATTGATTGAGTAGGCTGATATCCACAAAACCATTATAATTAATTCTCGCTGTGGCAAAAGGTTTCTTTTTAAAAAAATTATGTATAAATTCATAACCAAAAAGTTTATTAATACAGCAAATAATATTGATTCGCTTAACCGATATACTACACTGGAAAATAATAAACTAAAAACGCCTATAATCAAAATAACGTTTTTGGCAAAGCTTGTTTTTTTCATCTTTTTCCTCCAATAAGGCTCTGCGAAAAAATCTCTGTAATACTAAACACCATTTAAAAGCAGGATAAAATCCAATCTCTTCCGGTAACACTTTTAATGGTTTCATTGGACAATGAGCAGATAGTATCACAAAGTCTGTCAACGACCTTTTGAAGTGATTTAAATACTTCGTTTTTAAAACCACGTTTTCTTATCTCTTTCCATATCTGCTCGATCGGATTCATTTCCGGTGTATATGGCGGAATAAAAATAAGTTCAATATTTTCGGGTATTATTAATGAACCTGATTTATGCCAAGCAGTTCCGTCACACGCTAATATGATCTTATCTCTCGGAAATGTATTCGATAGCTCTTCCAAAATCACCACAGATCCAACTGAAATAAACTATATTTAAATAAACACTAAATTATCTTAGACTCTTAGACAACATAAAATAAACAACTACACCCGTAACGTCGCCAAATAATATAAATGCGCCAAATATTACTATCTTCTTTATAAATTCATATCTGCAGAAGTCCAGTTCTACTTCACTTGATGTACTGATCTGACCAACAGATAATTTTTCATATCCCCATATATTCTGATGCTTTATATAATAATCACCATTCACTATAGATTCAGGATACGGAAACATTACACTGGCAACATCATTTTTTATACTTAGTTGATTTCCGTCGTAATCATACTCAACAAGCCGATTGCGCCTGCCTTCGTGGATCCATACGCTTTCTGAATCCGCTTTCGGGATAATACGCACACTCTCTGAAAACGGTATACTTGACGTAACAAAATGATTTGACGAATAAAAAAATAATGTATCCCATCTATCAACAACATAACTTCCCGTGTTTGATATTGCATATCCCTCAATGCTGTTAAATATAAAATACAAGGCAATCAACAATAGATTCCAGATAAACAGCACAAATGCAATAAGTACCTTTAAAACTTTTTTCATGATACCACCTCATTAATTATATGTTTAAGAACTTTTTTGATTAAATCATAGTTGTTCCAACTAAGTATGGAATTAGCGTAGGAACCATTTACATTTAACCAATTTTTACTCACCAATTGACCCAACACTATTCGGAAAGAGCATCACATACATAACACCGCTGATCACCAAAAAAACAACGCAGGCAATCAATTGAGCCAAGATAAGCAGGCTCTGCGAAAAAAACTCTGTAAAAACAATCAACCGCAGAAAAATGACTTTGTGGTGAGAGCGGCTGATCGGTCGCTCTCTTTCCTTTTTCAGTATAAATTGAATACTGCCGTTTGTCAAGCCCCGATGCAAAATATCCTGATGCAACGCAGTGAGATCAGGGTATTTTGCGGCGCATCAGTTCAGCCTGTCTGGATACATTATCTCAAGCTCACAGAGCACTTTGCCCCAGTCCCGAAGCAGTATTACCTATTTTTGGATATCTCCGTTGTTGCCGGATACAAAGCCTTTTTACTAATTCTCGATCGTTCTATAGACGAAATCGACAGATAGAATAAGTTCAGTCAGGTCACTCCGTTGACCTTGGAGAGCGGCCGCAGGCAGGTCGGGCTGACAAGGGAACTTGACGCCGAATGGATTTATTATAGCCGAGATTTGTCTATAGGTTGATCGGGAATTAGGATTAATAGGTCAAACAGAGTATAGAAAAAAGCGTTACCTATCGATTTGAAAGGTAACGCTTTTTATCAAAATACGGCTTCGGAGCGGATATACTGCAAGCCATCAGCCGTCCGAGCCGCCAAGCAGCTGCTCTGTACGCCACTTCTTTGGCGAAATACCGTATATGCCCTTGAACGCTCTTGAAAAATGGAGCTGATTATCATAGCCTACAGCAGAGCTTATATCCCCGACAGAAAGCTTTGTGAGTTTTAAAAGCTCCGCAGCCTTTACCATACGGTAGTTAAGCAGGAATTCCTGCGGAGATTTCCCCAGCGCTTCCTTGAATATCTTTCCGAAATAGCTTCGGTTCAATCCGCATACGTCTGCAATATCCTCAACGGAAATATCATTCTGAAAATTATGCTCGACAAATTCAATCGCTTCATGAATGTAAAAATCACGGAGCTTGCTGCTGTGATGCACTTTTACCCCCTCGGTAGAGCGTGTAAGATGATCTATAAACAAGTAAAGATGACCTATGAGATGAAAGGGAGATGAGCTGCCGTTTTCGGCAATATAGTTCATCTCCTTCATCATTTCTTCCCGAAGCTCCTTTGAACGTGCTTTGTATATTGGCTGATCCAAGGAGAAGCCGGCTGTTTCAACAACAGCCTTTGCACGCAGTCCGTCAAACTCTACCCACACATATTCCCAAGGCAGATCCTTATCGGCAACATACATTGTGATCTGATCGGGAAAGATCATAAAGCCCTGCATACTTTTTATGGAATATTCCTTTGTTTCTCCGTTTTTGTCATATGCGAACAGCTTTCCCGTTCCCGAAATGACATAATGAAACAGATAATGGTTTCGTGCGGCGGGACCGAAGGAGTGAGCGGGGGAGCATTTTTCACGTCCGCATTGAAAAAGACTCAGGTCAACAAAATTTTCACTTGGAAATACAGAAAAAAGCAGGTCATTCACAATAGTTCCTCCTTGTCATTTCAGACATATTTGCTTTAATATCCGAAGCTTTTTTATTATTATATCATAAAATATGCCATAATGCAACATTGTTTAATTATTTTATGTGAAAGCGGCATAAAGGTATAAAACTCCTTGATTTATGCGATTTACAAAGCGCATTATGGTATGATATACTTATATCAGAAAAACAGACACGGCATTACATATCAAAAAGGAGGAAATTCATATGAATAAAGCTAAAACGGCAAGATCATTACTGCTTCTGGCGGCGTTATCGTCAACGCTTCTTTTACAGGGCTGCGCTTCGGGCGAAAGCTCCGACGGAAAAGTACACATCACCATGATCCAGTACAAGCCCGAGGCTGTAAAGGCTTTCGAGAAAATAGAGGAAAGGTTCAATGCTGCTCACGATGATATTTACCTTGACATTGAGTCGCCCAACGAGGCTATGACCGTCCTGAAAACAAGGCTCATAAGGGAGGATTATCCCGATATTGTGGGAATAGGCGGCGATATAAACTACTCCAATTTCCTTGACGCAGAGCTTTTCGCAGATATCTCCGACCTTGATGTGTTGAGTGATATAAAGCCTGCATATCTGCAAATTGACAAGGATCTGGAATTTATACCGCAGGAGGGTGTTTATGCGCTTCCTTATGCCGCAAATGCAGCAGGTATCCTTTACAATAAGGATATGTTTGACGAAAATGGCTGGGAGATACCGCAGACATGGAGCGAATTTACAGAGCTGTGCGAAACCATTAAGGCGACAGGCACAGATCCTCTTTACTTCGGCTACAAGGACACATGGACCTGTCTTGCACCATGGAACGCACTTGCAGTCGGACTTGCTCCGGCAGACGTTTGCAGCAGGGTAAATTCGGGCGATACCACATTTAAAGCGGAATACGCAGAAGTGGCGGAAAAGATAAAGGTGCTGCTTGATTATGCAGAGCCTAACCCTTACGCATACAGCTACAATGATGCCTGCACAGCCTTCGCAAGAGGCGAATCCGCAATGTATCCGATCGGCAGCTATGCTGTTCCGCAGATACTTTCCGTAAATCCCGATATGAATATTGATTCCTTCCCGTTTCCCGCAAACGATAACGAAGCGGATAATGTACTTAATTCGGGAATCGACCTGCAGTTCTCCATAATGAAGGAGTCCAAAAACAAGGAAGCGGCTTATGAGGTGCTGAGATTCCTGTTAGAGGACGAAACCGTTCAGATATACCTTGATGATCAGGGCGGCGTTCCCTGCAAGGAAGGCGATTTTGCACTTCCCGTTTTCCTGAATGGAATGGAACAGTATATAAAGGATAATAGAATGTCCGACTACCACGACCACCATTATCCAAGCGAAATGAGCGTTGATGCACTTATCCAGACCTATCTTATGGACGACAGCGAAAACTCCGCAGAAAAATTCCTCGACCGTTTTGACAATGAATGGGTAAGATACAACAGAGATCTTATCGCAAAGGTAAAAAAATATGAGGAGGGTCAGAAATGAGTAAACCTAAAAAAATGTCCGACAGGCAGAAAACCTATATCCTTATGGTTCTTCCTGCACTTATTCTGTTCGTGATCTTTAACACTATACCGCTTATAACGGGTGCAATGTACAGCTTTACGAATTACAGGGGCTACGGCAGCTATGAATTTGTGGGGCTCAGAAACTACATCGACCTTTTTTCCGATTCAAGAGTTGGAAATTCCTATCTGTTCACATTCAAATATGCAATTGCCGGAACTATCCTCGTGAATCTGCTTAGCCTGCTTCTTGCTCTCGGACTTAACAGCAAGATAAAATGCAAGAGTCTGCTCCGTGGTGTTTATTTTCTCCCGAACATTCTGGGCGGACTTATCATAGGCTACATTTTCAGCTTTATCTTCACATACATATTACCTGCGATCGGTTCTGCGCTCCACATCGGCTTCCTTGAAAACAGCATACTTGCCAGCGAGAAATATGCATGGATAGGCGTGCTTATCGTAGGCGTATGGCAGGCTGTGGCAATGAACACTATCATCTACATTTCGGGACTTCAGACAATTCCCGGGGATATTTACGAAGCCGGAATGATTGACGGCGCAGGAAAATGGCAGACCTTCAAAAGCCTTACACTTCCCATGCTTATGCCATTCGTATCCACAAACCTTATCCTCAGCACAAAGAATATGCTTATGGTATTCGACCAGATAATGGCTCTCACAAAGGGCGGTCCCGCACAAAGCACCGAATCTATTTCCTATCTCATTTACAAAAACGGTATGGACGGCGGACAGTTCGGTTTCCAGAGTGCAAATGCGGTCGTATTCTTTGTAGTTATCGTTACCATCTCCGTTATTCAGATGGCTGTTACCAATAAAAAGGAGGAGCAGTTATGAGTTCAACAACAAGAAGCTTTGTCCCCAAGCCTATCGAACATCGTGTAAAAACCGCCGATGAAATAAAAAACGACAAGGACAGCAGATCAAATATTGTGCTGACAATACTGCTTGTGCTGGGTTGCGTTACGATATTGTTCCCTCTGTATATGACTATCGTTATCGCATTCAAATCCCCCTCGGAAATGACAAACGATATTTATGGCGCACTGAGCTTTCCTCAGATCTTCAGCCTTGACAATTTTGCCGAAGCAATGCGAGTTACCGACTTCTGGCATTCCCTCGGAAACAGCATTATCATCACCGCTGCGACTATTATTCTTTCTCTTGTTATCCATTCAATGGCAGGCTATGCTATCGGACGGAATATGAGCCGCAAAAAGGGCTTCAAGCTGGTGTATTTTTACATTGTAAGCGGTATGTTCGTGCCGTTTGCTATCCTTATGATGCCACTTGTTAAGCAGACCGCAAACCTGGGTCTTGACAATATGGTCGGCGTTATTATCCTTTACACAGTTTTCTATATGCCGATGAATGTTATGCTTTACAGCGGCTATATGAAGAACGTCCCCATGGCTGTGGAGGAAGCAGCGGATATGGACGGAGCATCCGCATGGCGTACCTACTGGACGATAATCTTCCCTATGATGAAGCCTATGCATGCAACCGTTGCAGTCCTTACTGCACTCGGCACATGGAACGATGTTATGACACCGCTTGTAATTATGTCGGGTTCGGACAATGTTACACTTCCGCTTGCACAGCTTAATTTCCAGACGCAGTTCGGCACAAACTACAACCTTGCATTTGCATCATATCTGCTGGCGCTTCTGCCTATCGTTATATTCTACATCATTTGTCAGAAGCAGATAATCGGCGGAGTTGCAAACGGTGCAGTCAAGGGATAATATCCATAAACCCAAAATTCCCCTGCCAAAGGGGCGGCTCCTTCGTCGTTTTGTTTGTTGGCTTTGCGAAATGAACAAAGTATGCCGCTGCTGTACTGAAGGCAGGGGAAAACGCTATACGAAAGGAAATCCGAAATATGAAGATACAGAATAAAATTATGCTTATAACCTATGCTGACAGTTTGGGAAAAAATATTCGTGAGCTTCACGCTGTACTTGACAAGCATTACAAAAAAGCAGTAGGCGGCGTTCATATCCTGCCCTTTTTCCCCTCCTCGGCGGACAGGGGATTTGCACCTATGAGATATGACACCGTTGATGAAGCCTTCGGCACATTTGATGATATTGAAGCACTCGGAAAAGAATATTACCTTATGTTTGATTTTATGGTAAATCATATTTCCGCAAGCTCTCATTATTTCAGGGATTTCCTTGCAAACAAGGACAAGTCCGAATATAAGGATATGTTTATCCGCTACAAGGATTTCTGGGAAAACGGCGAGCCTACCGAAAAACAGACAGACCTTATCTACAAGCGCAAGCCCCGTGCGCCTTATATTGAAGCGCAGTTTGCTGACGGAACTTCCGAAAAGGTGTGGTGTACCTTCTGCGAGGAGCAGATAGACCTCGATGTTACATCGGAGACCACAAAGAAATTCATTGCCGATACTATCCGTGAAATGTGCCGCAGAGGTGCTTCGGTGATACGGCTTGACGCATTTGCTTATGCCGTGAAGAAACCCGATACAAGCTGCTTTTTCATTGAGCCGGATATATGGGAGCTGCTTTATGATATAGAAAAGATAGCTGCCGAGGGCGGTGCGGAGATACTTCCCGAGATACATGAGCATTACACTATCCCTATGAAAATTGCGGACAAGGGCTTCTGGATATATGATTTTGCTCTGCCCGTTCTCACACTTCACGCACTATATAATCATACGGGAAAATATCTGAGGGACTGGCTCTTAAAATGCCCTATGAAACAGTTTACCACTCTTGATACTCATGACGGCATCGGCATTGTTGATGTGAAGGATCTTCTTCCCGATGAGGAGATAGAAAAGGTCAAGGAGCAGATGTACTCAAAGGGTGCAAATGTGAAGATGATATACAGCTCCGAAGCCTACAACAATCTTGATATTTATCAGGTTAACACCACATATTATTCTGCACTCGGCAATAACGACAGCGCATATCTTCTTGCAAGGGCGATACAGTTTTTTGCACCGGGTATTCCGCAGGTATATTATGTCGGTATGCTTGCCGGTGAAAATGATATTGAGCTTATGGAGCGCACCAGAAACGGACGTGACATAAACCGTCATTACTATACCTCCGAGGACATTGACAAGGAGCAGTCAAGACCCGTTGTGCAGAAGCTGAAAGAGCTTATGGAGCTGAGAAACACTCACCCCGCATTTTCTCTTGACGGAAATATTGAAGTAAATGCGGACGATGACAAGCTTGTTATCACAAGACAGCACGGTTCTGACAGGATCACACTTACCGCCGACCTTACGGGTTATGAATTTACGATAGAGGAATAAACTATGTCTATTTTTGCAAATGAAAAAACAGGACTTTTTCAAATCGTCACCGAAAACACCGAATATCAGATGAAAGCCGATAAATACGGCGTTTTAAAGCATCTTTGGTACGGTGAAAAAACAGGCTGTGATATGGAATATCTGCAAAGCTATCCCGATGTGGGCTTTTCGGGAAATATTTATGATGCAGGAAACGACCGTACATATTCCCTTGATACTCTTCCGCTTGAATATGCCTGCGACGGTGTGGGAGATTATCGTGTAACGGGAGCTGCGGCAGTTCATTCGGACGGCAGCTGCGCTCTTGACCTGCGATACAAAAGCTATCGCATAAGCAAGGGCAAATACAGTATAAAAGGACTTCCCGCAGTTTATGCAGATGTATCCGAATCGGAGACCTTGGAGATAGTTTTAAAGGATAAATATTCGGATATTGAGGTCACGCTCAGATACGGTGTTCTCCCGAAGCTTGATATTATCACAAGGTGCGCTTCTGTGGCAAATAACACAAACGAGCCTGTTATACTTACAAAAGCTGCAAGCCTGTGCCTTGATATTCCCCACGGTGAATGGGAGTGGGTGCATTTTCACGGCAGACACGCTATGGAGAGGCTGACCGAGCGTATGCCATTATGCCACGGCATACAGGAAAGCTCCAGCACAAGGGGAACATCAAGTCATCATCAGAATCCCACTGTGCTGCTTTGCTCTCCCGACTGCACGGAAACCTCGGGCAGCTGTATCGGTGCGGCACTTATGTACAGCGGCAGCTTTCAGACAAAGATCCAGCTTGACCAGATGGAGCAGGTGCGGCTTGTTATGGGCATAAACCCCGAGCTTTTCCGCTGGGAGCTTAAGCCGTCGGAGGTGTTTGATACTCCCGAGGTGATAATGTCATACAGCAGTAATGGTATGGAAAAGCTGTCCCACAATTTCCACAAGGTCATAAGAGAACACGTTTGCAGAGGAAAATATAAGCTTGCGGAGCGTCCCGTACTCATTAACAATTGGGAAGCTACCTATTTCGATTTTAACGAGGAAAAAATTCTGAAAATTGCGGAACAGGCGGCTTCTCTCGGCGTTGATATGCTGGTACTTGATGACGGCTGGTTCGGTAAGAGAGATGACGACTGCTCGGGTCTTGGGGACTGGTTCGTAAATGAGAAAAAGCTTTGCGGCGGGCTTGGCTCGCTTGCGGAAAAGATAAAAAAAATGGGTATGAAATTCGGTCTTTGGTTTGAGCCTGAAATGGTTTCCGAGGACAGTGAGCTTTACCGCATACACCCTGAATGGGCGATGCGTATACCGTCCCGAAAGCCGATAAGGAGCCGTTATCAGCTTGTGCTTGATATGACAAATCCGGAAGTCCGTGAGTATCTTTTCAATTCGATAAGCAAGATCCTCAGAAGTGCCGATATTTCCTATGTTAAGTGGGATATGAACCGCAGTATCTGCGACCTTTATACACCTTGCCTTTCCGCAGATGATCAGGGTGAAATATCCCACAGATATGTTCTCGGACTGTATGAGCTGCTTGAACGGCTGACATCGGAATTTCCTGATGTGCTTTTCGAGGGCTGCAGCGGAGGCGGCGGACGTTTTGATGCAGGTATGCTGTATTACTGTCCGCAGATATGGTGCAGTGATGATACGGACGCTTATGAACGCACAAAAATACAATACGGCACATCGTTTTTCTATCCCGTTTCGGCAGTTGGCTCTCACGTTTCCGCTGTTCCCAATCATCAGACAGGCAGAACAACGCCTATCGGAACAAGAGCCGTTACGGCTATGGCAGGCAGCTTCGGATATGAGCTTGATCTGAACACATTATCCGACAGCGAAAAGCAGGAAGTTGGAGAACAGATAACACGCTTTAAAAAGTACGGCAGGCTTATCCATAACGGTTTATATTACCGCCTGAGCGACCCTATGAACGATAAATTCGCCGTTTGGGAATTTGTTTCCGAGGATAAAAAGGAAGTGCTTGTAAACGGCGTTATTTTCCGCACGGAACCTAACCGGACACAATATCTTATAAAGCTGAGAGGACTTCTGCCCGATGCGGATTATCGTCTTGACAACGGCGGCGGAGTATACAAGGGAAGCGCATTGATGAACGGCGGTATTCTGCTGCCAAAATCATGGGGGGATAATTATCCCGTTGAAATGCACTTTATAAAGGGTGAATGATATGAAAAATATTGATGTTACAGCACTTGGCGAACTGCTTATTGATTTCACGGAAAACGGCATTTCCGAAAACGGCAATCCCTTGCTTGAAGCAAATCCGGGCGGCGCTCCATGCAATGTTTTGGCAATGCTTCAAAAGCTGGGAAAAAAGACGGCGTTTATCGGAAAGGTGGGAAATGACAATTTCGGACATATGCTGTCCGACACAATAATTCACTGCGGCATATCGGCAGATGGGCTTGTTTTTGACGATACTGTCAGAACTACTCTTGCTTTTGTGCATAAAAGGGCAGATGGTGACAGAGATTTCAGCTTTTACCGAGAACCCGGTGCGGATATGATGTTAAGTCCCTCCGATGTAAACACCGATATTATAAAAAGCTCGAAGATATTTCATTTCGGAACATTGTCAATGACTCACGAAAACAACAGGGCGGCGACAGTCTATGCGGTTGAAACGGCAAAGAAAAACGGCATTACCGTATCCTTTGACCCAAATCTTCGTGAGCCGCTCTGGAAGTCCCTTGACGATGCAAAGTCGGCTATGGGATATGGTTTTTCCGTCTGCGATATACTGAAAATATCCGACAATGAAATAGAGTTTTTTACGGGTGAAAAGGATATTGACAAGGGCGTTGAAATAATACGCCGAGAGTATGACATAAAAATTGTTCTTGCGACTATGGGCAGAAACGGCAGCAAAGCATACTGCGGCGATAAGGCAGTATCAATGCCTGCATATGTAAATTCCGATGTTGTTGATACTACGGGAGCAGGAGATACATTTATGGGCTGTGCGCTTGCATATGTCTGCGGCAACGGTATCTGCCTGAACAATGAACAGCTTTCGGAAATGCTTGACACCGCCAATGCTGCGGCTTCGATAGTCACAGGCAGACGTGGAGCGTTGAAGGTTATGCCCGAAAGCTCCGAGATCGATGCACTGAAAAAACATTCTGCCGAATAATACTAAACACCAATAAAACTATAGACAAAAAATCTGCGCAAAATCCATAT
>OIYP01001379.1_pt1 | contig 11991 bp, 14 predicted proteins | sample 1588261 | NCBI WGS metagenome assembly OIYP01 (sample SAMN03283293) | human gut metagenome | biome: human-associated habitat; material: feces | host: Homo sapiens | place: Peru | collected 2012
TTTAAGTAGTTTGTTTTTGAAAATCGGTTGTCGTGAGACATCCGATTTTTTTTGTATCTATATATTTGTATGTAGAATTATTTGCGTACTTTTGCATCATGGAAAAGCTCATAGAACTTTATGCAGGATGGTCGGGTGAGAAACCCGCCAAAACGGAGAAGATTGCGGGAGCTGGCAGCAACCGTGAGTATTACAGATTTACGGATGCGGCAGGCAAGACTGTAATAGGAGTCATTGGAACAAGTCGCGACGAGAACCACGCCTTCATATATCTTGCCGAACATTTTAACTCGATGAAACTTCCTGTGCCTACCGTTCTTTGTGTTTCGGATGATGAGCTGCGCTATCTGCAGACCGACCTTGGCGGCACTTCGCTCTACGATGCTCTCAAGGCAGGACGGGATGCCGGTGGACGCTATACCTGGAAAGAGAAGCAGTTGCTCGTGAACACCATACGAGAGTTGCCGGCTATACAGATGCAGGGAGCTGTGGGGCTGGACTGGAGCAATTGTTATCCGCAGCCTGAGTTTAACCAGGACAGTGTGCTCTTCGATCTCAATTACTTCAAGTATTGTTTTCTGAAACCTACAGACCTCGACTTCCATGAGCTGAAGCTTGAGGCAAATTTCAGACTCTTTGCCAAAGACCTGACATCAGAAAACACCGACTCTTTCCTCTATCGTGATTTTCAGGCACGCAACATAATGCTCGATGATGCCGGCAATCCATATTTTATAGATTTCCAAGGCGGCAGGAAAGGACCTTTCTATTATGACATCGCCTCCTTTCTCTGGCAGGCATCTGCGAAATATCCGCATAAGCTGCGACGCGAACTGATATATGAGTATTATCATTCGCTGAAGAATTATACTGAAGTTCCTTCGGTGAGGCATTTCGTGGAGAGATTGTCACTCTTTGTGTTGTTCCGCACGCTGCAAGTGCTCGGCGCATACGGTTTCCGCGGATATTTCGAACGTAAGAAATATTTCATCGACAGTATTCCTGCGGCTATGCAGAACCTGAGAGAACTGTTGGAACTCGACGTGTTCCACTATCCATATATGATAGACATGCTGAAGCGTCTCACACAGTTGCCGCAGTTTGCTCCCAAGGAAGAACCGCGCCAGAGTCGCACTGACGGACTCAAGACCGATGACGCTTCTATCTTCAAGGGACATCCGCAGGATGGTCCTGCCACATTCTCGAAGTATGACGGCAGGGGACCTCTCGTCGTAAGGGTATTCAGCTTTTCATTCCGCAAGGGCATTCCGGAAGATGAGTCAGGCAACGGCGGTGGTTATGTGTTTGACTGTCGCAGCACCCATAACCCCGGTCGTTATGAGCCATACAAGAAATTGACAGGGCTCGATGAACCGGTAATCCGATTCCTGGAGGACGACGGTGAGATACTGACATTCCTCGACAGCGTGTATAAGTTGGCAGACGCTCATGTGGCTCGCTATATGCAGCGCGGCTTCACCGACCTGATGTTCAGTTTTGGCTGCACAGGCGGTCAGCATCGCAGTGTGTATTCTGCACAACACCTTGCCGAGCATCTCAACCAGAAGTTCGGAATAGAAGTGAGGGTGGTGCATAGAGAGCAGAATATCTCACAGGTGTTGGAGAGAAGATAAATGACAAGTAGACGAATAGACAAGTAGACGAGTAGACAAGTTTACAAGGCTCTTACCATGTCGTATCGTTCTCGTAATCTTTATAATATAAAAACTTTCATGCAAAGATATTTCATTTATTTGAGTTATGACGGCACCTCATATCACGGTTGGCAGGTGCAGCCCAATGGCAATTCTGTTCAGGAGGAGCTGCAGCGTGCCCTCTCGACATTGCTTCGCGAGAAGAAGGAAGTGGTGGGAGCCGGTAGAACCGATGCCGGTGTGCATGCCCGTGTGATGGTAGCACATTTCGAGCATGACGCATCCGTTGATTGTCCACAACTCGCATACAAGCTCAACAGACTGCTGCCGCGCGACATCTCCGTGATGAAGGTCATTCCGGTGGATGCTGATATGCATGCACGTTTCAGTGCCACGAAGCGCACCTACCATTATTATATACACATGCGTAAAGATCCGTTCCATCGCTTCTTCTCGTGTGAGACACATTACGACCTCGACTTCACATTGATGAACAAGGCAGCTTCGCTGTTGCTTTCGGCTTCCGACTTTGCTGCATTCTGCAAGACACATACCGATGTGAAGACCACTATATGCAGGGTGACAAGAGCCGAATGGGTGGACGACGGCGGTGGCTGTTGGCATTTCGTCATCTCAGCCGACAGGTTCTTGCGTAATATGGTGAGAGCCGTAGTCGGTACGCTCATCGAGGTGGGCCGCCATCGCATGACTCTGGAACAGTTTCAGAGCGTGATAGAAGGCAAAAACCGTTGCAAGGCAGGCGAGAGCATGCCAGGCAATGCCCTCTTTCTTGAAGACGTGAAGTATCCTTTTGATGAGTAAGAAGATGAACGGTCAACTGGTCTACAATAAACAATAAAAAAATATATATAATCATGTGGCTGATATTAGCATTCTTATCAGCGACGCTTCTCGGATTCTATGACTCCTTCAAGAAGCAGTCGCTGCGCGATAATGCCGTAATTCCGGTATTGTTTCTCAACACGTTGTTTTCATCATTGATTTTCCTGCCGTTCATCCTCTTGTCGTCAAGCACTACGGTGCTCGACGGGTCGATATTCCATGTGGCATCCGGAGGGTGGGAGGTCCACAAATATATAGTCGGCAAGAGCTTTATCGTATTGTCCTCCTGGATATTCGGATATTTCGGTATGAAGCATCTGCCTCTCACTATCGTCGGACCAATCAATGCCACCCGTCCTGTAATGGTATTGGTGGGAGCCTTGCTCGTCTTTGGCGAACGGCTCAACGTTTATCAGTGGATTGGTGTGGCGCTGGCTGTCGCATCCTTTTTCATGCTCAGCAGAAGCGGCAAGAAGGAGGGCATCGACTTCAAACACGACAAGTGGATATATTTCATCATCCTTGCCGCTGTGCTCGGTGCTGTCAGCGGACTCTACGACAAATACCTCATGGCACCGCAAGATAAAGGTGGAGTGGGGCTCAACAGTATGATGGTGCAGAGCTGGTACAACATCTATCAGTGCTTCATGATGCTCGTTATGATGCTCGTGTTGTGGTATCCCAAGCGCAACACCACTACGCCCTTCCGCTGGCATTGGGGAATTATCTTCATCAGCATCTTCCTCAGTGCGGCAGATTTCGTATATTTCTATGCCCTCAGTTTCCCCGATGCCATGATAAGTATCGTGTCGATGGTGCGCAGAGGCAGTGTGATAGTATCGTTCCTTTTCGGTGCCGTGTTGCTTCATGAAAAGAATCTCAAGAGCAAGATGGTAGACCTTCTTCTTGTGCTTTTGGGTATGGTATTCTTATATATAGGCAGCAAATAATCTCGTGATGTTGCCGAATTTGAATTTTAGGGCGCAAAATGTTTTGCAAATAACGTATAAAATAGTACATTTGCAATAGAATATTAATATGAAATCATAACCATTATGTCTCAAAACATATTCAAGGGCCTCGGAATAGCCCTTATAACGCCCTTTAATGCGTCTGGCGCTGTAGATTATGTAGTACTCAAGCAGCTGGTGGAATATCAGTTGAAGAATGGCGCAGATTTCTTTTGCATCCTCGCCACCACAGGCGAGACCCCGACTCTGACAGATGACGAGAAGCAGAGGATCAAGGAACTTGTAGTAGAAGTAGTGGCAGGCAGAGTGCCGATTATCATGGGATGTGGCGGAAACAATACTGCAGCCATCGTTGAGGAACTCCATACGCGCGATTTCTCAGGTATCGATGGAATATTGAGCGTTTGCCCATATTACAACAAGCCTTCGCAGGAAGGACTATACCAGCATTTCAAGACTATTGCCAATGCCACAGACATGAAAGTGGTGCTCTATAACGTTCCTGGCAGAACGGGTGTCAATATGAAGGCGGAAACCACTGTTCGTCTGGCTCGCGACTGCAAGAACATTGTCGCTGTGAAAGAGGCGAGTGGCAATCTGGAGCAGGTTGACGAGATTATAAAGAACAAGCCCGACACCTTTGATGTTATCAGCGGTGACGATGCTTTGACATTCCCGATGATAGCCTGTGGAGCGGTTGGTGTAATCTCCGTAATCGGCAATGCTTTGCCCAAGGAGTTCTCACGTATGTTGAGGCTGGAGCAGAATGGAGAGTTTGAGCCGGCACGCAAGATACACCATATGTTTACCGATCTCTTCAATCTCCTGTTCGTGGACGGTAATCCTGCCGGTGTGAAGGCGATGCTCCATGAGATGGGAATGATAGAGAATGTCTTGCGTCTTCCTCTTGTGCCGACGCGTCTCACCACGATGCAGAAAATCAGTGAGTGTCTGAAGTTCAGACTCTGAACAACATATTTTGAATCTTTGGTTTAGATTATTGAATAAGTTCCTTAGGTTGGGTCTCATTTGTTGGGATTCAGCCTATTTTCATATTCGGCAGCATACTATTATAAGAATAGAAGGTCAGCCCTTATGTAGCTTGCAATAGTCTTACCTGACTGTAATGAACAAGACATAATCCAAGCAAGCCCTAATGGCCGATTGGGCTTAAACCCAAAACGGTCATTAGGCCGTTAAAGGTATATTTTTATCTACACCTGTTGAATAATAGCCTCTGTAATGTTTATACCTATTATTATAATAGCCATTTTCGTGACTATTCTTCTATGAGGTAGTCCACCTGTTCTATATCGGTATGCGCATTCTTCACGCCATGCGGAACGGATGCAATCTTGAGCGAGCATTTGTCGGAAGGTGCTGCAAGAATATCGTTGTAGTCTACCACCACCTTGAACTTGTTGGTGTTTATGGTTCTGAAGATGCTCGCGCCAACGGTGAAGACCACTTTAACCCTCGACGGGAATGTTCTCAACACCTTTCCCTCCGGCATGTTGAGCGCCGTGATGGGAACCTCTGCACTTTCCTCGGTAAGCACATCCGGATAGACAGCCATCCTGACACGGGAGGGCACGCATTTCACTCCTCTGATTTCCATGAGATCAAGGTCGCGTCTGATGGTGTCCTTGAGGTTTTTGATATTGATCCGCTCTGTGTAGATGTACTTTATGCTGTCGAGCATTTTCTGACTGCCGTACACATCCACCATATCGGGCGAGAATTCTATCTTCGCCAGATAATAGCTTGCGTCAGCCTGTATGTCTCCCGCAAGCCTTACGGGCAGCCGCTTGTGCATTCCGTAATTGTAGAAGTATTCCAGCTTGTCGGGCTTCACTCCTGTCACCTTCGACGAACTGTATAGTTCGGCATAGATCAGCTTGGTGAGTTCCGACGCAGACACGGAGCCATACCCCTTGTTCTTGATGTATGAAGAGAAGGGTATGTCTATCCTTTTCAGTTTGTCACCATATATATATGTACATAGAGTATAGCCTTTGTCTTTCACAGTCACCTTTATCGTGTCTTCGGTGTCGCTCGTCGGTACCACGTTTTTAGGTATGTTCACGATGCGCACGGGAATTCTGAGTTCTTTCTCATAGGTGTCGTTCAGGGCCAATAGCAACCAGAACGCTCCGCTCAGGGCGAGGAAGAACAAAAAAATCAGGAACTCCTGGTTCACGATATTGAAAAAGGAGTTTCTGACTATACTGTATATACTTTTCAGGATGCGTTTCATTATTTTTCCTTGCTGACGGTTGCAGAAGCTGCGACATCAGCAAATACAGAACCTTTGTCAACTGTTATAACCACGCCCTTTGCGATTTCGAGCTCGATTTTACCTGTAGCGATGTCCACTTTCTTGATGGTGCCGTAGATTCCTCCACCTGTCACCACCTTTGAGCCCTCCTGCAGCGAGTTCTGGAAATTGCGTATTTCCTTCTGCTTTTTCTGCTGCGGACGAATCATGAAGAAATACATGATGGCAAAGATCACCACCATCATTATAAGGAACTGCATGCTGCCTCCACCCTGTTGCTGGGCAGCCAAAAACATTGTTGTGTTCATAATTTATTGTTATGTTTGTTTTAAATGTTAATCGTTTGTCTGTTTTTTTTGTCAAGCGTCTTGCCTGTTTTAATGTCAAGCACTTTACCTGTTTTAATGTCAGGCGCTTTGCCTGTTTTAATGTCAGACGCTATGTCTGTTTATATGCCAGCCGTTATGCGTGCTGAATTACGGATGCGTCATCTTGTCGGCATCACCTTCATCATCTTGCCCGTGTCGATGAGGTAGCGGGCGATGGCGTCGAGCATTCCGTTGATATATGAACCGCTTCTCGGAGTGCTGTAGAGTTTCGCCAGGTCAACGTATTCGTTGATGGTCACGTTCACCGGTATGTTCGGGAAGTTCATCATCTCTGCAATGGCTATCTGCATTATCACCACGTCCATATAAGCCAGGCGCGAGAAGTCCCAGTTGCGCGAGGTCTCGCTCATGAAGCGCTGATACTGGTCGGCGTTGAGGATTGTGGCGCGGAAGAGCTTCACGGCGAACTCCTTGTCTTCCTCGTCCTTATATTCCGGCAGGAGCTCCTGCAGTTCCTTGTTTGCCGGATCGAAGCGCTTGATGGTCTTGAGCACGAAGGTGTCCACGATTTCCTTGTCGTCGTTCCAGTAGAGACTCTTCTCCTCGAGCATGGCGTCAAGGTTGTCGTTGTCCATGATGATTGCCTTGTAGAGCTTGCGCCACGCCTCGCGGTCGGCTTCATACGAGTCGGTCTCGTCAGCCACATAGTCGGCATAGATCTGGCTCTGCTCTATCTGAGTGAGCAGGTTTCTCACGAACTCCACGCTGTCGTCCCATGTCTGCTTCTGATTCTCGAGATACTCGTTGAGCTGCTTGTTCGCTTCGAGCTGAAGGGCGAACTTGTTGTTTGCAAACTTGCCTGAGGGCAGAGGTGTGCCTTCTCTCTTTGCACGGGAGAGCTCCACTTCATAGCGCAGGCGCGACTCTTTGGAAACAGCTACAATCAGGGACAGCAGACAATTATACAGGTCGTATGCCTTGGAGAGGCTGAACAGCAGCTCCTTCTCGGCATTATCCATGTTGTGGTTACCGTTTTGATAGTATGCGTAGGTTAACTGGACAATTTTTATCCTTATCAATTCTCTGTTTATCATCTTATAATATTAAAATGAACGTGTATTTCAAAAAAAACCGATGCAAAAATACTTATTTTATGCGGTACTTGCAAGAAAACCACGGTGTTTTATCTATTTTTATTTATAATATTTGCGTATTAAGCAAAAAAGAAATACCTTTGCACCGCTTTTTCGAGCACTACGTGAATAGAATTCTCGTGTGATGGTGAATTAAGCATTAATTATTAACAACTTAATTTAGAGTAACACAATTATGAAAGAAATTGAAGTAAAAGGCCAGAAGAGAACTGATTTGGGCAAGAAGGCAGCCAAGGCTATGCGTAAGGAAGGTCTGATTCCATGCAACCTCTACGGTGAGGCAAAGAACGCTGACGGCGCTCCTGAGGCATTGTCAATCGCTTGTCCTATGAGCGAGCTGAGAAAGATCGTCTACACTCCACACATCTACGTTATCAAGCTCGTCATCGACGGCGAGGAGCGTACAGCGATTCTCAAGGAGCTTCAGTTCCATCCGGTAACAGACGCCCTCCTTCATGTTGACTTCTACGAGGTTAACGACCAGAAGCCTATCACAGTGGGCATCCCTGTCAAGCTCAACGGTCTGGCACAGGGTGTACGCGACGGTGGACGTATGAACCTCTCTATCCGCAAGATCGACGTTACAGCGAAATACCAGTCTATCCCTGAGCATCTTGACATCGACGTTACTGCCATGACTATCGGCAAGAGCATCAAGGTTGGCGACCTGCACTTCGAGGGTCTTGAGATGGCAACAAGCAAGAACGTTGTGGTTTGCTCAATCAAGGCTACACGTAAGTCTATCGCTGCAAGCCAGGCTGAGGCATAATGCCATAGATTTAGCAAGAAAAGAAATTTATCACGGGGTGGTTCTGAATTATAATTTGGAATCACCTTTTTTTAGATTCAACCCAAATAGGTCATTAGGACTTGCTTGGATTTTGATTTCTTAGAAGAGTGGATCTTGTTTGGCTTTTAATCAGTAATAACGAGCTATTGCGAATTAAAAACAAGCAAAAGACGCCTTATAAAGAGCAAAAGACTGCAAGCGGTTATAAAATATCACATTGAACGGCCTAATGACCGTTTGGGGGTTAAAACAATACGTAATGGAAAAATTCTTGATTGTAGGATTGGGAAACCCCGGCAGCGAATATTCGGGAACACGACACAACACGGGATTCATGGTGGTAGATGCCATGGCTGAGGAGGCTGGAGCCTCTTTCGACGACAAGAGATACGGATTCGTGGCTGAGACTTCGGTGAAGGGCAGGAAACTCTTTCTGCTGAAGCCTACCACATTCATGAACCTCAGCGGCAACGCCGTGAGATACTGGATGAACAAGGAGAACATACCCATGGAGCACCTGCTCGTGGTGGTGGACGACCTGTCCCTGCCACTGGGAGCCCTCAGACTGAAAGGCAGCGGAAGCAACGGCGGACACAACGGACTGGGAAACATACAGTCGGTGATGGGCACGCAGAAATACGCACGTCTCAGAGTGGGAATAGGCAACGACTTCCCCAGGGGGATGCAGGTGGAATGGGTGCTCGGCAGATATGATTCAGAGGAAATGGAAACCCTCAAGCCGGCGATAAAGACTTCGTGCGAGATAATAAAGAGCTTCGCCCTTGCCGGCATTGACATAACGATGAACCAGTTTAACCACAAGAAATAAGGAAACATGCAAGAGTCTGCGAGAATAGACAAATGGCTGTGGGCGGCAAGGATCTTCAAGACCAGGTCGCTGGCTGCCGACGCCTGCAAGAACAGCCGCGTCACGATAAACGGAACGAGCGTAAAGCCTTCACACATCGTGAAATGCGGAGAGACGGTGAGCGTGAAAAAACCGCCGACAACCTATTCGTTCAAGATACTTCAATGTATTGAAAAGCGCGTGGGCGCAAAACTCATACAGGACATCTACGAGAACGTGACCGACCCGAAACAGTATGAGATACTGGAAATGAGCAGGATAAGCGGATTCGTGGACAGAGCCCGTGGCACGGGACGCCCCACGAAGAAAGACCGCCGCAGCCTCGACGCCTTCATAGAGCCTGCAATGTTCGGATTCGACGAATACGACGACGACCCGGACGACTGAAGCAAAACCGCCCGCAAGGGCAAGCTGCAATGAAAACAAACGGCAGGACGACCGTCTGGACGGTTGCCAGCCAAACCTAACATAATATAATCATAATAACATTTACCCAATATGAAGAACATAGCCATATTCGCATCCGGCAACGGAACAAACTGCGAGAACATAATCAGATACTTCGAGAACTCGGAAACGGTGTGCGTGGCTCTCGTGGTGTGCAACAACAAGAGTGCACAGGTGATAAAGAGGGCGGAGAAATTCGGAGTGCCCGTGGAAATAGTGAACAGAGAGGGATTCAAAGACAGCTCCAGAGTGCTGCCCCTGCTGGCCGGCCACAACATATCATACATAATCCTCGCAGGATTCATGCTCCTCCTGCCCGACTATCTCACGGAGACTTACAAGGACAGGATAGTCAACATACACCCGTCGCTGCTGCCGAAATACGGCGGAAAGGGCATGTATGGCGACAACGTGCACAAGGCAGTGAAGGAAAACGGCGAAAAGGAAAGCGGAATAACAATCCATCTCGTGAACAACGAATACGACAAGGGGCAGATACTGAAACAGTACTCCACCCCACTCTCGCCCGAAGACTCCGCCGACGACATCGCCCGCAAGGTGCACGCACTAGAATACGAACACTACCCGGAAGTGATCGAGCAGCTGCTCAGCCGCTGACAGCAGCCATAATTCCTGCCACAGGATTCCGCCACTCCTCCACACCGGAACCCACCTGCTCTATCTAAAGAATAAAGAAAACATGAAAAGAACAATCCTTCTGGCCCCGCTCATATCTCTCAGCCTGGTCTCCCGCGCCCAATACAACGAGATACACAAGGCTGGGATAAAGACGCTGCAAGTGGTGTGCGGCGACAAATGGCTCGCGCTCCCGATAATGAAACTCCGTTCTGACAACCCAAGCCAGAACAGGATAAACATATCATTCGACGACCTGACACACACATACCACCGCTACACCTACAGCATCACCCATTGTGAAGCCGACTGGTCGCCGTCGGAGCAGCTCTTCGCAAGCGACTACATAGAAGGATTTGCCGAAGACAACACAATAGACGACATCACGGAATCCATAAACACAAACGTGGACTACACCCACTACGCATTCTCCATACCCAACGAGAAATGCAGACTGAAGCTCAGCGGGAACTACAAGGTCACGGTTGCCGACGGAGACACGGGCGAAGAGGTGCTCACGGCATGCTTCATGGTGGTAGACCCGAAGGCGGGAATATCTATGGGCGCCACCACAAATACCGACATCGACACCAACCTCGCCCACCAGCAGATATCCATGAAGCTGTCGTACAACGCGCTGAGAGTGGCCGACCCCGAGACACAGATAAAGACCGTGGTGATGCAGAACAGGAGATGGGACAACGCCAGACGCAACGCACAGCCACAATACAAGACACCAAGCGGACTGGAATGGCGGCACAACAGGGAGCTCATCTTCGAGGCGGGAAACGAATACCACAAGTTTGAAACCCTCGCCACATCACACGCCACGATGGGGATAGACGAGATATCGTGGGACGGGGAGAACTACCACGCACACGTGTTCGCCGACGTGCCCAGGCCGAACTATCTCTACGACGAAGACGCCAACGGAGCCTTCTATATCCGAAACAGCGACAACATAGAGAACGAGAACACGTGCGACTACATGTACGTGCACTTCACGCTCGACAGCAAGGAAAGATACCCCGGCGACATCTTTCTGAACGGCGAATGGACATACAACCGCTTCCTGCCCGAATACAAAATGGAATACAACGAGGAGAAACGGCGCTACGAGGCCGCCATCCTGCTGAAGCAGGGCTACTACTCATACCAATACCTGATGGAGGGCAGCGATGCCACCATGAAGACCTCCCCGTCAGAAGGGAACTTCTATCAGACGGAAAACAAATACCAGGCGTTGATATATTACAGAGGACAAGGCGACAGGACAGACCAACTCGTTGGCTATCAGGAGATTCAGTTAAACCCAAACGGTCATTAGGCCGTTCTATTTAGCATTTTAATACTGCTAGCAGTCTTTTGTTTTTTTATAAGGCGTCATTTGCCTGTTTTTAATTCGCAACAGCCAGCTATTATTAAAAGCCAAACAAAATCCACTCTTCTAAAATTCCAAAATCCAAGCAAGCCCTAATGACCGATTTGGGTTAAAAGACAAACAAGATTCGTCCTTCCACAAGAGGAAGGCTTGTCGCTCCAAACCCCAAAGGCAGTCTGAAGCAAGGAGACGCAGCTCTAGTATCGACAGGACCGGCTATTATGAAAAAAGCTGAAAACATTTGGCTGTCTCGAAAATTATCATTACCTTTGGAGTAAATTTTAAAGCGACCGAAAGTGAAGAAAAAATTATACATACTACTGATATCCCTCATGCCGCTGGCAGGCTTCGCACAGAAGATAACGCTCGGCTCATGCGTGACCAAAGACGGAGGGCAATACAAAGGAGAGATGCTCGCGGGAAAACCCAACGGCAAAGGAAACGCAATATACAAGAACGGCGACACCTATGAAGGCGAATACGTGAAGGGAAGACGCCAGGGATTCGGCGTGTACACATTCTCCGACGGAGAGAAATACGAAGGACAATGGTATCAGGACCAGCAGCACGGCAAGGGAACATACCACTTCATGAACAACAACAAATACGACGGACTCTGGTTCAGAGACTACCAGGAGG
>OIYP01001381.1_pt1 | contig 11986 bp, 12 predicted proteins | sample 1588261 | NCBI WGS metagenome assembly OIYP01 (sample SAMN03283293) | human gut metagenome | biome: human-associated habitat; material: feces | host: Homo sapiens | place: Peru | collected 2012
ACCCACGAATAGTGAATTCATCGCCATGATTGCCGACAAGATCCGCCTGGATAAAAAGCGGAGAGCGTAAAGCAGCAGAAAGCCCGCAGGTATAAGCAAAACCGGCATTTTACGGCGGACACCGCAAACCGATAAACCCGCGAGTTTATTGCTATGGAATTATGAATTTCGTCATTTTGCCCAATAAATTATTCTGAATCAAACCTATAGACTTCCTGTGTTGGTTGGGTCCCTTGCACCCGGCAATACAGGAGGTTTTTTGTTATGTATCAGTACGATGTGGAAGCGTTCATGGGCGCCTGTGACCGCAAAGGCCTGGCGGCAAAAACAATGAAAAGCTATGAGCAGACATTGCGATTATTCGGCCTGTTTTTAGCGGAGCGGGGGATAACCCAGACCGAGGAAATACGGCACCCGCATATCGAAGCGTATATTGATACGGTACGCGAACGAGGCAAATATACGGTCTGCGCGGTACAGGAATCGGTCAGCCCCAACTACCCGGAGCGTCGGCGCGACTACGGCAAAAAGGTTTCCCCAGTGACGATCAATAACTATTTGAGAAATATGAAGGCCTTTTTTAACTGGTGTGTGCGGGAAGAACTTATCTGCAAAAACCCAATCAAACCAGACGATACAATAAAGGTAGAGCGCAAGCCTTTGGCCTTTGTGACAGACGCCGAGTTCAAAAAGCTGCTGGCCTGCCTGGACACTTCAAAGTTCAGCGAGTACCGCGACAGCGTTATCATGCAGACCTTGCTGGATACCGGGATGCGCTGCGGGGAATGTCTGGCCGTGACAGAGGACGACCTGAACCTACAGAAATTATATATGGATCTTCCTGCGGAAATTACCAAAGGCAAAAAGGGACGCTGTGTTTTCTTTTCCGCACGGACAGGCAAGACACTCAAACGGTGGCTGCAATATAAAGACCGCTACCGTGACAGCGAGTATCTTTTTTGCACGAACGAGGGTAAACCATTGCGGGTCAATAATTTTGAAGCAAACATTCGCAAGTATGCCCAACGCATCGGGTTAAAAGAAATTCATCCGCATTGTTTCCGCAACAACTTTGCCAAGCGCTTTTTGATGAACGGCGGCGATATCTATACCTTGAGCCGCCTGCTGGGCCACAGCAGCGTAACCGTGACCGAGAGGGCCTACCTAGATGTAGATACAGACGACCTGCACGACCTGTACCAGAAATACAGCCCAATGGAAAATATGGGGCTGTGAAAGGAGACTAAATGGAGAAATGGTACTATATGTAGAAATAGAACGAAGATAAGCGAAAAAACTTGACATTCTGCTGGAGGACCAAAAAGCAGGCAGTTACGCAGATGGCGTGGTGAGAAGGGTGCATACTTGATATGATGTAAAATGTAAGATAAGGTTGAAACTTGCCCCTGGTATGGTATAGTTATAGGTAAGAAAGCAATTCTGGAAAAGGGGGCATAAGGATGTACGTTACAGATGTGATCGGAGAAACTTATAAGCACTGGCAAACCGGTGTGGTACTGATCAACGCAGGCACGGGTACGGGCAAAACGACCTTTGTCGTAAAACAACTGAATGAGTGGGCCGAAATTACAAGTACCAAAATCTTGTATTTATGCAACCGCAGAGCGCTGAAAAGCCAGGTGATCAAGCAGGCTGAAGCGGAGCAGAAAGCGAAAACACTGGCGGAGGATGCCATGGAGGATGAAACCGGCGATGAGCATCTGGACATATGGACCTATCAGGCGCTGGAGAAAATGAAACTGTGCGATCCCGAAAAATTGGATCGCTTCCTACGACAGTACAGATACATTGTAGCAGATGAAGCCCACTATTTTATGTTTGATGCGCAGTTTAACCATGACACGGTCGTATCCTATGATGCATTGAAGGCACTGTGGGATCAGAAAATCGTGATCTATATGAGTGCCACGGCGGACTATATGTTCCGGCAACTTGAAAATATGGACGTTGTAAAAGCCGAACAACGGTACAATGTGGACAAAGATACCTGTTATGTGGATAGGTTGCAGATGTATTGGAATGATCATCAGCTGGAGTGCTGGCTGAATAGTATCCCGGATGGCGAAAAAGCACTCGTGTTTATGGAAACCACCGATGATGTAAAAAAGTGGCGGAACAAGTACGGTGATGCCGCTGTTGGATATTGCTCTGTGCATAATAAGAATGTGAAAAAAGCAGATGCACTGAACGATTTAAAAGCCTGCCTGAACAATGGAATCTTGCAGAAAAAGTACACATTTACAACAAAAGTTCTTGATAATGGTGTTGATATTAAAGATGAAGCGCTGAAGCATATCTTTGTAGAAACGTGGGAAATCGACGAAGCCATGCAGATGTTTGGCCGCAAGAGACCGCTTACAGAGGACGACACCTGTACATTCTATATCAAAGGGATACCTGCTGACCGCGCTGGACAACTGTACAAGCAAGTGATAGCTGACCTTGAACCTGGAGAGGCACTGTTTGCTAAAGCTAAGCATAGGCCCGAAAAATGGGAGGCGTTCCGTAAAAAGTCAGATGCCGAAAGGCGCCTGTATGATTTTGCATCTGTCAGAATTGTAAAAGACACTGCAAAGATTGAATATAACCGCATGGCGATGGCGGGTTTGCGGTACAAGAAAAATATCCTCAGCGATATACAAGCTGATGGGTATAGTAAAACGCTCAAGAAAAGAATGAAGTGGGGACTGCAAGATAAGGTGAAACCCTATATGCCGCCAAAATTATGGAGACAGGAGACTTGGACAATCATCGAAAATGCCATCAATAACGGGCTTCCGCTAAAAAAGGACTATGCGCAGAAACTGTTGATGGAATTGTTCCTAATCAAGCGTAAACCCTCCGAGGAAGAGGCCACAGAGCTTTTACGTGGCTATGATGTGACAGTAGTGAAGCAGAAATGGAAAAAAACTGAGATTCCGGAACTGCGGGATAAAATTGTCTGGCTATTCGAGAAGAAGTAACAATGGGCTTTTTTTGCGGATTCCTTATATGATATATGAAAATATGCCCTGGAGAATCCCCTTACCCTGTTGATAACTTACTAACCGTTACTCCTACATATAAAATTTCAACCGCAGGGGGCTTGTGCTTAAGATGGGGAGCCCTGCGACTCATCTTATGTACAAGGACACTGCAAACCGTGGCTTTATGAACCAAAAACAGCAAGCGCAGCTTGATGGATTTGGGGAATAAAGGCATGGTTACAAGCCCAGAGCCTGTCAGTAAAGTGATTTTGTAATAGCCGCGTCGGAATATTGGTGTGGTCAAAATTAGCCGGTCACTGTAATATAGAGAATCGGAAAAAATTGCTACATCTTGGAATGATAGCCGGATAGCAGGCATATCCGAAATAAGGTCTACCATCCCGAAAAGAGAAGGTGGTGATACGGCGCATCCCTGCGCGAGGACTCCACCGGGCACCCCCAGAAAGCCCCACCCGGTTCCCCTCACTTGTAGCGTCTGCCCTCTCCGAGGGGCGAGGAGAAGAGGCTGATAGGGAGAAAGTCGGCAGGCTGGTTATGTGTAGAGGCTAAAGGATTAAAAGGTGGCTACGAAAAGTGGATTCATCCATTTAACAGGGAAAAGGGCTGATCCGACAATAAGTTACTCTGTCACAATGTCAATCGTGCTGATTGCCTTGATGCTGCTATACTGCTAAGATTGATTTTTTCATGTCAATTCGATATAATCAGGAGTGAAGAAATGGTTGATGGTCGCGGATGAAAGCGCACAAGAAATTTTTGGCACATATCTTTCGTAAGGGAAGATCGGCTATGTAAAAAGAAAACACGGAGATTGAAGTAGCTCGAATGACTGCGGAGAACATCCAGTTTTTGGACATCTTTTTTGCGGTTTGCAAACGGTATAAAATCGACTATTACCATGCAACTCCTACGCAACGGGGATTTGTTGATGCTGTTGCTGCACATGAGTATGCTATGAAGCAGGCTCGTCAGCAAGGCCTGACCCGCGCGGCAGTACCACCGTTCCTGGGGGTTAAGCGTAGCGAACGCAGCAATAACCGCCCAGCCTAAATCACAACCAACATAGTAGCCTTGGCCTCGTGCAGAAATGTGCGGGGCCTTTGCTGTTTACAGGGGAGGTGATGACTTGATCTCTCAATATCTCGCTTTGGCCCAGTACCCATAGAATGGCAAAAAAATCACATGACATTACGCAGCAACGATAAAAATCACCGAACACTATTTATGAAAGCTGAAGCGAAGACAGCCTTGTGAGCAAATGCAAGACTACCAAATCGACAAATAAATAACGTGTGTACGATAAAATGCAAGCACTGGCACTTGTTATGCATTCACTGATCAAGAAGGCATATCGGACAAAATTAACGTCGAAAATTGGCAGTATGACCAAAAACACACTATAAAATATAGCAAAACAACGAAAATAAGTCCGGTGGAGTTGCGGCGGTGCTCCATCGGGCCTTCTGTTATATATTAACTTCTAAAATGCGTGACGCTGTAGCGTGTGCGGCTTAGTGTTTTCTGCGCCGCCGTTTCATCTCAGCCAGTCTCCCGTACTCACAAGAATACCGAAAATCCCAGCCGCTGATGTGATTGAGGTATCCCTCGGACACGGGAACGCCTTCGTCCTCGTAGACATGCTGCCACCAGATTTTCTTGCGCTGTTCCGGCCAGGCATCTTTGGGGCCAAGCTGATTGTACCATTCACCGCGTTGGTTGTTGTAGATGCCAGACCATTTGCGGCGCACAGCACGCACCTGAGCAGAAACATCATTATCGGTCTCGCTGGGGATACCGTAGCCTCCGCTGGAAGAAATATTGCTGTTCTCAGCACCCATCATGGCGGCAGAGCCAAATAGGCCAGCGACACCTAATACAAAAGCAGTTGCACTTAACATAAGATAGTCCTCCTTGTAATCAGTAATTGACAGCACACAGTTTGACAAAGGCATCCAAGAAAATCAGGCCAAAGATGATGATGTTGACGATCAGGCCGAAATCACTATTGTTTTTCATTTTGCGTTCTCCTTTTCAGCGGCAAGTTTAGCGGCGGCTTCTTCGCGGGTAAGGGCAGTCTGGCCGGGCAGTGGTTTGGTTTCGTATGTAAAATCCAGTTGGTACTTCTGAGCGTTAGCACGCAGTTCATTATCAAGGTCTACCCCGGTGAGCATGGAAGCATAGGCGTAGTTCATCTGGATGCCCATATCGTTACAGTCCTCGGAAATCAGTCGCAACATGGCTTCGTTCTGTGTGAGATTATACGCTTTCTCAACGTCCCAGATATAATGGCCGCGCAGATTGCGGTGATGCGTCATAATGTACTGCCAGGCGTCAAAGACTTCCTTCTGACGCTGGAATTTGGCGGGGATGGGTGTGGCGTTGTTGACGGCATTGAAGATGGGCGGCAGCGTGGCGGCCCCGATAATGTAGGCTGCGAAAAGTACGGTGGGAATGACCAGTGCCATGATGGCCAGGACGATAAGGGCGTTGGCTAAATACATAATGATGACCTCCTATTAGTGTTTGTGCATTGAAAAGGTTATGCGGAAGTTGTTACTTTGTAGCCAGACTCGCTAATGATCCGTTCCAACGTGGGTCTGGACACCCCAATCATGCCAGCCAGAGTGGCCTTGCTCAGCTCTCGCTGCTGGTACTGTGCATACAGTGCTTCGAATTCCGGCGGGACTGCTACCTTTTGTCGGCCTTTGTACACTCCGTTCCGCTTGGCAATGGCGATACCCTCTCGCTGGCGTTCCAGTGTGTTGGCCCGCTCAAGTTCATTGATGGCGGCAATCATAGTCAGCATCAGCTTGCCAGTTGGTGTGCTGGTGTCCAGGTGCTCTTTGTTGCTGATGAGGTGAACGCCCTTGGCTTGTAGCTGCTCCACCAGTTCCAGCAGGTCCTTGGTGCTTCTGGCCAGGCGGCTGAAATCATGGATGTAGACAGTATCGCCCTCGCGCACAAAGTCGAGCATAGCCTGCAGCTGTGGACGGTGCGTGTTCTTGCCGCTGATCTTTTCGGTAAACCACTTGTCGATATTGTGAGGGTGCAGAGCTTCCACCTGCCGTGCCTCATTCTGTTCGGCGGTGGAGACTCGTACATACGCAACATTCATAAAAAGGCACCTCATTTGTAAAAATAGGGTCTTAGACTTGCCTTGCGGTTTGTAAAAAAATAGGAAAATGGACCCTAATTTTACAGAAAATCGCGGCTTTTCGATTGTAAAGATAGGGTACACTCTATTTTTCCACAGGATAGCTTGGGTCTAAGGCAGTAATGATTCGGGCGGCACATCAAAGTAGTGGGTAAGGGCGAGCAGAGAAGTGGCATTGGGTGTTCGCTGCCCATGTTCCCAGTACTTGACGGCGCGGGTGGATACGCCAACAATAGCAGCCAGCTTGGATTGCGAGAGGCCGCGAGATTGACGCAGAGCTTGCAAATGGCTTTGCTTGTTGGGTGGGGAAGTGGTAGTGGTATATTTCATGGGCGAGTACCTCTTTTTTAAAAATAGATACATAATAAATGACCTACTCTCACTCGGTCGTGCATCTCTGTTCAATTGGTTTAGTCGGCGCGGATGAACTGCTTACCGCAATCGCCGCATATCACATTGACATCTCTGGTGGAGCGGATAATCGTACCACAATCCGGGCAAATCCAACGGCGGGTAGAACTCGGGCGCTTTGGCGGCTTGATGCCTGTACCATTTGCCGCGCCGGGTGTACGGCTTCCCGTTCCAGTGCCGGTCATATCTGCCCAGGTCAGGCCCTCGGACATCTGGATAGCTTGCCAGCCCTGAGCCTCGATGAAGTCCAACAGTTCCAACGATGGGCTTGTAATGGTCCAGCCGTACTTCTCGTGGTGGTCAATAATAAGACCGTGGGCTTCTGCGATGGCCTTGAATCGCTTGTTGTGGTAGCTGTTGCCAGAACTACTGGTGTCTTTTATGCCGTGAGTCAGGGCGTAGAGGTGTGCGCACTCGTGGCACAGCGTTGCGGTGGTTTCGTCTATGGGCCTGTCCAGTGTGGCAGTGCTTATGTTGATCTCGTAGCGCCGCTCACTGCCCGCCTGCCAGGTCTTACTGCATGTGATATGGCCGTAGGCGTTGGGGGTCTTTTTCAGTGTGATGATAGGCTCGGGTAGCTCATTATTATAAAAGTGGGCATTGATGGCGCGGAACATCTTCTCTAACTGCCCGGCGGTACGGCTTGTGCGGATGGTCTGTTTCATGGATGAACAACCTTTCTACTTGATAAATAGGCCGGGCGGGTGTATACTATATCTACAGCCCGCCCCGGCGGGTTTACGTGAAGTCCTTTACAACTCGCTTTGGTCGGTGCTGTTGCAAGGGGCTTTTCTTAGTTGATGGTCAGGCGCTGACCTGTGACGACTTTGGAATACTGGGTAAACAGAGCCGGGGCCACGGCCTTGATAGCTTTGCTGTCCAGGCGGGTGCTGGTGAAGTCCGACAGCTTGACTTTATGGCATCCTACCTGCAGGTCGTTGGTATTGCGCTGGGCCATCTCTGCCTTGATTTGTGCCTTGATAGTTTCTTGCTCAGCCTGTGCGGTTTCAATCAGCTGGGCAGCCTCTTTGTACTGGATGATGAGGTCTAATAAATTGTCAATGCTCATGGTGTACGTCCTTTCTTTGTGTGTGGTGGTGGTCGTGGTCAGGTGAACTTGTGTTCCCTTGACTGTGACTAGATTATACTATATCCACGGATATAAATCCATGCACAAAAGGTTCACTTTCCCAAAATGATAAAATATACGATTTATCGTAGAAATAATAATGTGGGAATATATCCGTGGATATAGTATTGTTGCATGCTGTTTATGAAGGGGTAATAATGCAGGACCAAAGTATTAAAACAAGTGCCGCGCAACGTGCAGCGAGCAAGCGGTATAAAGCAGAAAAAACGGTATCTGTACAAGCATATTTGCCGCCAGTATATCGTGACAAGTTGGATAGAATTGCTGAAAAGGCTGGAACCAGCAAGGCACAGGCCCTAAAAACGGCTATAGATGCGCTCTATGCGACTATGTTTGATGAACAACTAACAGAGCAAGAATAAACCACACACAGCGCCGCCTATAATGTACCTGTACATTATAAAGCGACAAAAAGCACCAGCAACAGAGGCAAGTCTGCCCGGCTGTGCGTAGTGTCTCCGTCTGTCGCCCCCTGCTGTTCTCAGGTGTACCGGGGGCTGGTTAAAAATGGCTTTGCCGATCTGAATACCCAGCGGGCCCAAGTCGTTCCTTCGCACTCTCGGGGGTCGTCGTTTTGACCACCCCTTATCAACTAAATAAGCATAAAAAATAGCTCCTAACAGCGTAAAAACTGTTGGGAGCTTTTCGTTTGTATGGGGCTATGGGCAACGTACTCAAAAATGAGCCAGTTCACTGGGCCTTGGCCTTACAGCCAGCCGGACTTTCGCTCAAAAATGAGCTAATCACTGGACCTTCGCTTGTCACTTGTCGCGGGCATCCTTAACGATATACATAGTGTTGGCGAGAACGGTCTCATCTACCAAATAAAATGTTTTCCCCGGTGGGTAATTTATGTCTGGAGTATGCTTGATTATGGACAAATCGTTCTTGCACGACCCTCAAACAAAGCTTGAATGGGATAATATTGCGTGCAAAATGCAGCGGTGGCAAGAGATTGCTTCTTGGTGCGCAAGATATGTGCGGTCTTGCGGGGCGGCAGATGTAGCTAAAATTGCTGTTTTGTAGGTAGCGAGTCGAGCGAACCGTGACTAGAAACGGCTTTCCTGGTTCACAAGAAGTTACTAAAAATGGTGTCTCCATACATTTCGTAGAGACCGCAAAAGTTACAACTTATTACGAACATAAATTACATAATGGGGAACGTATTGCTAAGGACATTCGTAAAGTCACTCCGTAATCCAGTCCTCTCCGAAATCCTGGTCCTCCGAGAACAAGTTCTCTGCGAACCAGTCTTTCTACGAGTCCAGTATTACTACGTGACTTTACTCATGTCTTTGCGGCCTTGTTCGTGTTCGTTCTGGTTTTCGTCCTTGTTATGGTTTAGGTCTCGCAGGGGTCCGGGCTCTAAGAGGTGTCATCGTACATAGGTGTCATCCTTTTCTTGTCATGGTTTACAGGGTGTCATGGGCTTGGTTGTGCCCTTGTTTACGGAAATCGGCCTGAGAGGGCTTGTACGGGACTTGCTTGGCTCAGGAATAAAGTTTGTCGTCTTTAATGAAGAACGGCTTGTAGGGCTTGCCAGGTGCCTTGTAGCGTGTCATTGCCGAAATCATGCTCGCGTTACAGGTGGTCCCGGGCTTCTCAGATCGTCTGTGGGGCGGCTGTGCGGCCTTGTACAGGGGTCACTAGGCTTGGCAGGGTAACTTGCTTATGTAAAGGTACAGGCTCGCAGAGGGGCTTATTGGCGGGCTTGTAGGGGTCTCTATCAAAGGTTGATTGCGCGTGCAGTGGCGGCTTGCTGGCATCCGGGCTTAATGAAAATGGTTCTATATGGCTTTGCACAACACAATTGTATCGATACTGCGCTGTTTTGCGTCCTGAAAACGACAACGGTGTTACGCATTGTAAGGGGCCTTGCGAGGGGGGTATCCTTACTTGGCGGGGGGCTGCCACCTGCTATGGTTGAATTGTTAGCGGCTTACATGGTAGGTATCCGCACCTTATAATGGCTCCCCGGCGGGACAGTAGTAGCCATGCGTACCGGTATATAGCTATATGGCGGGCTGTGTAATGATGACGCATTTTAATCGGCATTGATTATGTACTTTTGGTGCTAGTAGCGTTTGGCTTAATATTAAAAAGTTTATTCCAAGTGTGTTTGATGCTGTTCTATGAGTCTCCGGCATGACGGCGGTCTGCTGGTCAGGGGCGGCGAGAACGGAGTTGCCGTTATAGAGGGACTCCATCACATCCCAGACAAAGTCCATGAATTTATCGGCTTTGGGCTGGCGGGAGAAGCGGCAGATTTCCATGACGCCGCGGAGAGTGTAAACACGTGTGTTATAAGGTTTTCCGTCAGTAGCCCTCAATTTGAGGGGTACTGAAAGTACGTCAAGACGATCAGAATTGCGAGAATGTACATTGTCGATGGCCTTTTGAGGGTCAGCGTACTCAAGTGGTTTTCCAACCTGTTCACGGGTCATGTAAAACTCACCGGAATCATTCTTATAGAAGTCACAAGTCAGAGTTCCGAAAGGCTTCTGAGTGGCGAGGGCGAGGGCGGTAGTCATTTTGGATTCGTCCTTTCTCCCGCAACTGTCGTCAGATTGACGGTAGTTGACAGTGTGCTCAACCCTCTTCGTTTTGAGGAGCCTTGACAGGAAATCAAATCAACAATAGACAAACTAATCACTGTTCAATGACCTCGACGTTCAGACTGAACGATGACCTCACGCCCCAAACTGGGGAGTAAGCTATCCTTGTTGTGTTTATTGATGCTCTAAGCATATGGAGTAACGATTCGTGACGGCATAAAAGTAGATTTGACACGGTAGGGGGCTTGTTTTAAAGCTACCTTAAGGCAAGCAAGGGGGTCGTTTTTTGCGACATCCATTGGTAGGCAATAAAGGGGTATCATTTTGAAACCCCCTTGGTAGATGGTAGGAGTCACCAAAACGGTAACCCCTTGGTACTGACTAACAAAACGTTATTGAGTTTATAGGCATCCAGTACCCGTCAATCTGTCTGTCGCTGAAATTGTATTCAACAAAGGGCGGAAAATAAGTGCCCTCTGACCACTCAGCCCCCCTCAGAATAAGGTAGGCTGCTATGTGTTCAAGCACTAAAAAACGGGCATATTCCTACATTTTAGGAACATACCCGTCTGGTGGTGTAATTGTCATATCTTAGGCTCTTTTTGAAAATGGTGTAAATGGGGTGCTGGGTACGGATTGTTTGATGAAATAACAATGAATATATGTTATATAATTGCAATTTTAAGGGACAAAAGGGGTGTTTTACGCAAAACCTATATTTTGTTCAAATTTTATACATGAATGACATACATACGGAAAATCACACAATCAAAATGGCAATTTTTATTGTGAATGTGACAAATTTGTATATCAGTCCACTAAAGGTGGATGCGATTGTTGAAAAAACTGGTGTTTTGTAGTATTATACATATAGGTATAAAATGGCTTATACTAAAATAGATATTCTCCACTCATAATCATAGAAAGATATTTAACAAACCAAGAAAACTGAGTGAACAAAAGTAGAACTAAACTTGCACAATGCAAAAGCCTGTGGGAGTGCAATGCAATGATATAGCAGTATGAAAAACTTTTGCTGCTCACCCCACTGGCACGGGGAAAGCCACATCACCGTTAAACTTATCGAGAATCACTATAAAGCAATAATTTTGTACCTTCCAATCCATGCGTGCTTACACACATTTCTAATTTGCATGACGAAATGACAATGGAGAAGGTAACAGCGTTGATGCAAATCGATTTGAAATCATCGAGCAAGTCCAGGATTGCCGTGTACTGTTCAAGCAGATGCAACGCAGCCTAACTTAGACCGAGGACCACTACTATGCACAAGCAATATTTATTATTTGGAACACGAAAATCTGAATGTGTCAATCAGTTAAACAATGACTGCCACATCTACGAAAAATCCGGCACAGGCACAAGGGCGCTTTCCGCTGCGCGTAAAGCTATGCTGGATAATTTGGGGATGCAGTGGCCGTCAAATCCACCCGAAAAGCGAACTGCATAGGCTACAAGAAAGATTGCGGAGACAAGAAACTAGTAGTTCGGAATGGCTGCCGATTTTTGCAAGTGCGCGCGAAATTTGTCGAATGGCTGAATGCGAAAAAGGACACAACGCAAGCAGTAAAGGGGAAATAGTGAAGATAGCAATGTTCGGTGCCACAGTAATAATACGCGGCTGTCATAATAGGGACAAGGGTACGGCAGAGAACGAAAGGCTCCGCAACCCGAAATTCATATTTTC
>OIYP01001386.1_pt1 | contig 11962 bp, 7 predicted proteins | sample 1588261 | NCBI WGS metagenome assembly OIYP01 (sample SAMN03283293) | human gut metagenome | biome: human-associated habitat; material: feces | host: Homo sapiens | place: Peru | collected 2012
CTGCTTTGCCCGGGAGACCTGTTTCAGATCGACGACGGCTGGGAGCCAAAGGTGGGTGACTGGCTGGAAACGGATGCACAGAAATTCCCCCACGGGCTGAAAGGCATGGTGGAGGAAATTCACGCCGCCGGATTTCAGGCTGGGCTATGGCTTGCACCCTTTGTGTGCGAAAAGGACTCTGCCCTTTTCCGGCAGCACCCGGACTGGCTGCTGAAAGTGGACGGTGCGCCGTGGTGCTGCGGCAGCAACTGGAGCAGCTTTTATGCGCTGGATCTCGACAACCCGGCAGTGTTGGACTATCTGCGCCGGGTGTTTGACCGGGTGCTGAACGACTGGGGCTTCGACCTTGTCAAGCTGGATTTTCTGTACGGCGCTGCCCCCTTTGGCAACGCCCGCGAGAGCCGGGCGGGCAGAATGTACCGTGCTATGGAGCTGCTGCGCAGCTGGTGCGGGCAAAAGCAGATCCTCGGCTGCGGCGTACCGGTGATGCCCGCCTTCGGGCTGGTGGATTACTGCCGCGTCAGCTGTGACGTGAGCTTAGACTGGGACGATGTGTGGTATATGCGCCTGTTCCACCGGGAGCGGGTTTCCACAAAGCAGGCCATCAACAACACGGTATTCCGGCGGCAGCTTAACGGCCGCGCCTACGGCAGCGACCCGGATGTGTTCTTCCTCCGGGAGGAAAACTGCAAGCTGACGGCAGAGCAAAAACGCACCCTTGCCACGGTCAATGCCCTGCTGGGCAATGTGTTCCTTACCTCGGATATGCCGTCCCACTATATAGAGGCGCAGAGGGCAGAGTACCGCCGTCTGCGCGATCTGTTTGAACATGCAGAACAGGCGGAAGTAGCGACAGAAAATGATGGGATCACTATCCGGTATTCTCTGGATGGGAAACGTCAAGAACTGCGGTGCAGTGCTAATTATAGAAAATGATGAGGGCGTAAAAATCTGTTTCACTCTTTTTCGTTGGACAGAGGATTCTTTATGTGAAACGCAACGAATGTCTTTATCAGAAAAGTGGCTCACGCCGAAAGCTGTATAAATAAGGAAAATGATAAGCCGCCAGTGTACTATGTGAAGGGCTTCACATGATACGCTGGCGGCGTTTTTTGGGGAATATCTAAACCCTTGTGCTGCATTCGATAGATGCAGGCTTGCCATAAAATCTCAAATCCATTCTGTTTTGTTTATTTCTTCCGAAACTCTCCGTACAGCCACTCTGCCAGTGCAGACATAATAGCCTTATACTTGCTGGTGTCCTCAAACAGGGAAGAGAAGGTGTCCTGCGCTTCGAGATAGCTGTCCTGTGCGGCAGTATCAAAAGCCTTGGGGAAGATGCTCTCGGTGAAGATCTGCGGGTCGGAGCTGCGCGCCAGCTTTGCCAGCTTCGGGTCGGCCAGCAGACGGTCATGCAGGGCAGTAAGCAGCACCCGGTCGGCATTGGTGAACTCACCCTTGAACTTCTCGTTGATCTTCAAAATGATCTCGTCCAGCGGCTCCTTGGGGTCGTGGCCGAGAGCACCCTTCTGGGTGGCCGGCTCGTAGATGCCCTTGGCGTGCTCCAACTCGATGGCACCGGCAAAGGTCTTTTGCAGCTTGTAATACTCCAGCTGCAATTTGCCCTCCAAGTCCAGCGGAGAGACTTCGTCCGGCGGCAGCAGCTTGAGCAGGTAAGCACAGAATACGTTCTCCTTGTGCAGCTCTTCATCGAACATCCGCGCCACCTGTGAAACGTAGCCGTACCACTTGACAAGGCTGCGCAGCAGGCGGCGGAACTGGTACCGCTCGGCCTGCGTTTTCTGGTTGTAGCGGTCTGCCACCGGCTTCAAGACGCTGCTCATGCGGCCCACGGCATTTTTATCCTGCTTGGTGCTGCGGAAATACTCCTTGGCAAAGGCTTCCACGTCTGCATCGGAATAGATGGCAAAGCTCCGCAGCTCCTTCTGGGTCTTGTAAATGAGGTCGGTGTTGACCTCCTGCTCCAGAAAGGTTTCCTGATAAAACGGCCGGAATGCCTCCCGGATGTCCTCTGCCTTGTTCACAAAATCCAGCACAAAGGTGTCGATTTTGCCGGGACAGGTACGGTTCAGACGGGAGAGGGTCTGCACCGCCTTGACGCCCTTCAGCTTTTTGTCCACGATCATGGTGTGGAGCAGCGGTTCGTCAAAACCGGTCTGGTATTTTTCTGCCACGATGAGCACATTGAAGTTGTTGTGGAACTCCTTTTTGGTCTGGCTCTCTGCAATGTGACTGCCATCAGCGCGGACGTTCAGGGACTGCTCCGTGTACTCCACGCCGCCGTCCGGTACGGCACCGGAAAATGCCGCTAAGATCTGCACATCGTCATAGCCCTGCTCCGCAATGTAGCGTTTGACCTCGTGGAAGTACCGCACCGCCGCCAATCGGGAGGAGGTGACTACCATCATCTTGCCCCGCCCGCCGATCTTGTGGCTGGTGGTCTCCCGGAAGGTCTCTACAATGATCTTTGCCTTCTGGCTGATGTTGTAGGGATGCAGTTCCTCGTACTTGCGGATGAGCTTCGCCGCCCGGCTGGCGGGCAGGTCGGGGTTGTCCGGGATGGTCTTGGCAATCTTGAAGCAGGTGGAATAGGTCATGTAATTTTGCAACACATCTAGGATGAACCCTTCCTCAATGGCCTGTCGCATACTGTAAATATGGAAGGGGTGGTGGCTGCCGTCCGGGTACTCGGTACCGAACAGCTCCAGCGTGGCAGCTTTTGGGGTGGCGGTAAAGGCAAAGTAGGACAGGTTCTTGTGCCGCCCGTGGGAGGTCAGTTCCTTCACCAGTGCATCCTCCGGGTCGATCTCGTCTTCCGCTTTGCCCTCCAGCTCGGCATATTCCCGCAGCGCGTCCTCGGTGTCGGCAAGGGCGGCTTTCAGCTTCAGGGCAGAAGTGCCGGTCTGGGAGGAGTGCGCCTCGTCGATGATGACGGCATAGTTCTTCCCGGCGGTCTTGTTCACCTCGGTGTAGATGACCGGGAACTTTTGCAGCGTGGTGATGATGATGCGCGCGCCGTTGTTGATGGCGTCCCGCAGGTCGCCGGAGTTTTTGTCCTCGCCGATGGCTTCCACCGCGCCCAGCGTATGGTCGAAGCCGGAGATGGTCTCCTGCAGCTGTGCGTCCAGCACAGTGCGGTCAGTCACCACGATGACGCTGGCAAACACCGGCTTGTTCTCGGTGTTGAACAGGGAGGCCAGCCGGTACGCCGTCCATGCAATGGAGTTGGACTTGCCCGACCCGGCACTGTGCTGGATGAGATAGTGCTGCCCGGCACCCTTCTGCCGCACATCCGCCACCAGCTTGCGCACCACGTCCAGCTGGTGATACCGGGGAAAGATGAGGGTCTTGCCGTCCTGCAGGCTCATGAACTTTTGCAGGATGTCCATCATGCTGTCCTTCTGGAACACTTCTTCCCAGAGGTAGGCGGTAAGGTAGCCGCTGGGGTTGGGCGGGTTGCCTGCGCCGCCGTCCCGCCCGGCACCGTTGGAGCCCTGATTGAAGGGCAGAAAGCGAGTGTCCTTGCCCGCCAGCCGGGTGGCCATCCACACCTCGGTCAGGTCTACGCAAAAGTAGCCCAGAATGCGCTTGTTGAACTGGAAACACACCTCCCGGGGGTCCCGGTCGTGCATCCACTGCTGCTTGGCGTTCTCCACGGTCTGCCCGGTGAACTGGTTCTTCAGCTCAAAGGCGAACACCGGGATGCCGTTTACCGCCAGCACCATGTCCACCGAGTTGTGGGTGGTGTCGGAGTAGAACCACTGCCGGTTGCAGGTGATCTCGTTTTGGGCGTAGCGCTGGGCGTCCTTCTGGTTCAGTGCGGACTCCGGCTGAAAATAGCACACCCGGAACCGCCGTCCCCGGTGCTTGAACCCATACCGCAGCACCGAAAGCAGTCCGTCCGCATCGCAGGCATTGTTAAAGGCCGTGCAGAACTTCCGCACCGGGTTTACCGTGTTCTGCTTTTCAAAAAATGCCCACTCGTTGGGCTGGGTCTTTTGCACAAAGCGGATCAGGGTATCCACAAACAGCCCCAGCTTGGGGTCGTAGCAATCCCCGTTGCGGGTGTAGCCCCCGGCAGGGGAGAGCAGCGCCGCCGCAATGTCCGATTCAAACTGCTTTTCGGTGGTGTTGAGGGGCATGGTTAGACCTCCTTTTAGAGAATAAAACTTTTATCACAAACGGCTTTTAACGTTTGGTCATCTACTCCAGCGCGATGCAAGATTGAGCAATAAACAGTGGCAATAAGGTGAAAGGCGGTTATAACAATATCTGGACTGAGTAAACTATAAGTTCCATGTGTGCTTGCACTGCGAAATTCCCGAAAAGATATTACATCCGAGGAATCAATAATTTTTCGATAAGAAGAATAACGCGTGACCCCCATAGTAATGTCTTGGTAAGACTCAAATAACAAAACATCCCTGCTTTTGCTCGGTAAAGATAAATCTTGAAATCGTTTCGTAAGTTGACTATGGATAGAATCTGGAAGAACACCATTTTCATCTTCATCTTTTTGGATGACCTGTTTGATTTTTGTAAGAAGATTAGAGAGGCGTTGAGCTGCATCGTAGAGCTTTTTGGACTTGTTATCCCTGATTTCAGTTACACGCATTTCTTCACATTCTAAAAATGTGGCGATTTCTCGTATATCAATGGGTGCCAGAGAACCGGATCCTTTATCGGATTTTGGAATGAAATCCAAGTGTGTTATCGGGTTGTAATCGGTAGTGTCGTAGAACATAGAAAAAAGTTTGAATACAGGGTCGCCAATCTCATCAATACAAATGCAGTGGCGAGACTCTTTTTGCGTTGGCTCAAAGCCATAATTTATAAATACAGTAGCGTCAGTAGAGTAATAAGTACACGGAGAAATACCGCTGTTATCGGAATGGTGCTTTCGTTGAAGTGTGATATTGCCAAATTCTACATTGTCACGAAACGATAAGAAAGACATAAGTTCTCGTGCTTTTTCAATATGAAGCAAAGCATCGTCTAAATTTATGGGGGTGTCAAATTCGAATCGAAAATACGGGTTGTTCGTACTGATTTCAAGTTTTCGAGATTGACTATGCTCGCAAGTAAACCAACCGATTTTGATAGTTACCGATTGATTGCCCAATAGCGACTTCTCAGTTAGTTCGTACGTATCATTCTTTATGATATAATTATTATTTGAATAGCTTATATCAATCAATCGATCAGAAAAAAGACTGCTTAAAATTCCACCACGTAATTCGATTGCGTCGAAGCGGTAGCCGAAGTTTTCGGCGCAAACAGAATCTTGAATTACATAGGTCGATGTTCGGAAAGTGCATTTTGGAACGGAAAAATTATCAGGACAGTTTTTGGCATAAATAGCGATTGCGTTGCCCTCATTTGTGACCCCTGTGAGAAAATTACCTTGTTTTCTTAATGTGAAATGAGAATTAGCAGTATTATATGTTTCGTTGAATCGGTTGGTGACTTTTTGCGTGATATTATTCATGATACAAAAAGAAAAGTCATCAACATAAAAAAAGGCAGAACCTTTTTCGCATTCCAATACACCTGTTCTAGGAGTATGAGGATCTTTCATAATTTTACACCTCCCTTTTCCCGGTTACAACCTCATAAATCAAACTTTTCTTGTAACTTTCCAATTCTTTTACCAGCTGCTCCTTCTTTGCAATCAGCTTGTCAATTTCGGCGCACTTGGCGTCAAGGTAGTTGGTAATTTCTTTTTGCTCGTTTAATGCAGGAACGGGCAGAAGATAGTTGCATATCGTAGAAATATTGACATGTGGAGCTGTGCTGCCGATTGTATCTAAAGCACCCTGCATATACACTGTTTCGGAGTTAAGAGCATACATAGCATACTTGGGATAGAGCAACCGAGTATTGCAACGAAACTGCATTACACGTTGTCCAAGACAATATTTATTACTTTGAGGAACGAGACAAGCGAGACCCCAACTTCCTTCACGTCCATAGACAATATCATCTTTGTCTAATGTCAAACGACGAGTGCGTTTTTTATATTCAGCTTCATCAAGGCGGTACATATATTCATCACAGCGCAAGGATGCTAGAGATTGGTCAGAAGTTCGAATTACTAAGTAGTTGCCTGTAAATGTATAAATGGGGGTTTCATGTGGACAATCAACGATAATATCCATTAAATACTTAAGCTTGACATTCGGGCAGTTCAGCGTTGTCACAGCCTGCGTAATAACTGCCTGCTTGAGCTTTTTGTATTCCTCAATACTGGAGCGAGTCTTGGAAAGCATGGTGTCAATCTCAGAACATTTTGCCTTTAAATAATCCGAAATCTTTGTCTGTTCATCCATTGACGGACAATGAACTGGACAATTACGGATAAAACTAGGAGAAATTCGCTTTAGTCCACCAGTGCCTGTCATGGTTGAGCAAGCTCTTGCCACAAATGCTTTATTTTGAAGCCAGTAGAAGAGATAGCGCGTGAAAATGCTTTTGGGACGAAAAATAAATAGTTCGGAACTGCCAAGACCAAAACCGGAAAAAAGATTATTCATGATAGCGATATTGCCGTTTTCAAAGCAGGGCGTAACCTTTGCCATGGCAATATCACCATTCTGAAATGGAGTTAGCGTATGCGAAAGATTTCCATAAAGTGCAGAACGATTTTCAAAGTCGCCATTTTTGACGCACTCCATGGGAGTATATGTGATTTCAGATTCATCAGTTAAATAACTGGTATCACAAGTGGGTTCAAAATCTGCGAGGTACTTTAAGCGGGTGACTTCCCACCCCTCCGGGATCTCCCCAATCCATTCAATGCCGCTGTCTTTCATTTTCCGTGCCATGGTCAGCCCTCCTCGTTCTCAGCAGCGGCCATCAAACGGTCGAAGTCGCTCTGGTAGAGTTCATCCTGTAACACGCGATACTGTTCAAACTCGCTTTCAGCAAATGCTTTAGCAATGGCGGCGGTAACTTTGCCTTTGTCGTGGAGGATTTCAGCATCATTGAATTGCAGAAAAGCATCCAATTTGGAAGCCCAGTCGGCCATGGTCATAGGAATATGTCGGCGCGCCTGTCGTGTGGCATAGTCGAGATACATCGTCACAATTTCATTGAGCTCGTGAAGCTCATCGGAAGAAAGATAATTTTTTGCGATAGAAACGTCTGCTTTTACGATTTTTCCGTCAGGGGCATTTTTCCAAGTTGTCAATCCCATGTGTTCTTTGGTATGGTCTGCTCGTGCCATGATGACTTCCGCAGCGGTGTTTCCATGGATGGCATAGTGCATCTTGTTCTGAACCGTGGCAAAGAAGTCTTTTGTGGTTTTGCTGTCAACAGAGTAATCGACGGCAGTGGCATAGATGTCGGTGATTTTTTGGTAAAATCGGCGTTCACTGGCACGAATTTCCTGAATTTCAGAAATCAGGTGTTCAAAATAGTCTTCATCAAAAATCTGGCCATTGATAAGGCGGTCTTTGTCCAGCACATAACCCTGACGTGTAAAAGTATCCAATACTTTAGTGGCCCATTGCCGGAACTGTGTTGCGCGCGTAGAGTTGATACGATAGCCTACGGCGATAATCGCTGGGAGAGAATAGAATTTATAATGATATGTTTTACCGTTATCTGCAACTTGTGCAAAATTTGCACAAGTTGTGGTTTCATCTAATTCACCTTCTTGGAAAACATTTTTCAAGTGCTTTGTTATAACACTTCGATCCACATCAAAAAGCTGTCCAAGAGATTTTTGTGTCAACCAGACCTCATGGTCTTGCACACGCACTTCAATACTGTCGCTGCCGGAATCTTTTGTGAAAACCAGAAAATCAGCGGTACTATTGCGAATCTGCATCCTTTTCTCTTTCATAAATCAGCCCTCCTTATGGAAAAGCTCTGCCAGCCCGGCGGAGATATCCTGTTCCAGTGCGGTGATGCGCGCCACGATATCCTCCACGGCTTCCGGTGCCTGATACTCGTAGAAATAGCGGGTCATGGGGATCTCGTAGCCCACCTTGGTCTTGCTGTGGTCGATCCATGCGTCGGGGGCGTAGGGCAGAACTTCGCGGGCAAAGTAGGCGTCAATATCCTGCACCAGCGGCACGTTTTCGGTGTCCCGCAGGCTGGTGTCCGGCACAGGCTTGCCGCGTTTCAGGATGACGTTGCCCGCCTCGTCCCGCTGGGGGCGCTCCACCACGATCTTGTTGTAGCCGAACTCCACGCTCTCGAACACCTTGCTCTCGCAGTAGATGCCGTTTTTGTCGCCGTACACCTTGCCGTTGGCAAACTCGCCGTAGGCGGTGACGATCAGCTCCCGGCAGGCATCGGTGATGTCGTTGCGCTTGGTGCCGATGCTCTTGCGGCGTGGCTCGAAGCAGTGGCTGGCGTCAATGAGCTGCACCTTGCCTGCACGGTGGGCGGGCTTATCCTTGCTGAGCACCCAGATATAGGTGGAGATGCCGGTGTTCATGAACATATCGGTGGAAAGCTGGATGATGCAGTCCAGCCAGTCGTTTTCCAGAATATACTGCCGGATGTTGCTGGGCCCGCTGCCGGCATCGCCGCTGAATAGGGGAGAGCCGTTCTGGATAATGGCCATCTTGCCCTTGTTTGCCAGCTTGGCAAGGCCGTTCAGCACAAAAAGCTGCTGACCATCGCTGATCTTGGGCAGACCGGGCGCAAAACGCCCCATCTCGCCCCGGGCGGCCTCGGCTTCCACCGCCTTTTGCTCCCGCTTCCAGTCGATGCCGAAGGGCGGGTTGGAGATGATGTACTGGAAGGTGAACCCGGGGAACTGATCCTCCGACAGGGTATCGCCGAACCGCATATTGTTGGGGTCGCCGCCGCGGATCATCATGTCCGCCTTGGCGATGGCAAAGGTGGAGGGGTTGAACTCCTGCCCGAAGCAGGTCACCTCAATGTCGCTGTTCAGCTCGTGGATGCGCTCCTCCATGCAGCTGAGCATCTGGCTGGTGCCCATGGCCATATCGTAAACGGTCATGCTGCTGGTGTCGAGGTCGGCTTCAGACAGCAGCAGGTCGGTCATCAGGTAGATGATATCCCGGCTGGTGAAGTGCGCTCCGGCTTCCTCGCCAAAGCTTTCGGAGAACCGCCGCACCAAGTCCTCAAAGATGTAGCCGCAGTCCACGGCGCTGATCTTGTCCGGGCCAAGATAGCCCTTCTCGGAGCCGAACTCCTTGATAACGAGGTAGAGGGTGTTGCTCTCCACCATCCGCTTGATGATGTTGTCAAAGTCGAACTTTGCCAGCACGTCCTGTGCGTTGGCAGAAAAGCCGGACAGGTAATCCCGGAAGTTGGATTCAATGTTATCCGGGTCTGCCAGCAGGGTCTCGAAGGTGAACCGGCTGGTGTTGTAGAACTGGTAACCGGAGGCCTTCTGCAAAAAGCCGTCGATGACCTGCAGCTTTTTCACCTTCTCGTAGGTATCCAGCACCGCCTGATGGGTGGGCAGCAGGCAGTCGTGGAACCGCTTCACCACGGTCATGGGCAGAATGACCAGACCGTACTCGTGGGGTTTGAACGGTCCGCGCAGCATATCGGCTACGTTCCAGATCATGGCGGCTTTTTCGGCAATGTTGGCACCTACGGCGGTGATCTTATCGTTTGGCATACGTTGCTCCTTGTTTTTTGTGATAGGTGGACATCCTGATTTTACAACAATGGGTGTCCTATAAATTGGATAGCAGGATGCTTTCCTGAAAAATGATTCTCGCATCTATTGTACCACGGATTTTGCGGAATGACTATATTTTGCCAAAAAGAAATGCCCGCCTGAAAATCAGACGGGCGGGTGGCTGATAATGAATTTTGAGAGAGCTAAATGTGTTTATAAGCTGGCAGTGCCTGTACCCTTGGAAAGCGCAATTACACATTCCACATGTGTCGTCGCTAGAATCGGAACACATGGATTCAGCCTCGTTAGATGCATGGGAACACAAAACGGCAGGGGAGCGGTTTTCCTTGCTATTCTTGCGAAGCGGTTTGAAATTCTTGCCGTCTACGCTGTTCTTGAATCCAGTCTTATAGACAAAGACAATCATGTAGGGGTCTTTGTTCCCATCACTATCATAACCGCCCACGATTACTTTTTCAACTATACTTTCAAAAATATGGCGGTCAAAAGTGTCCAGAACCTCGTTCTGTTCAAGGGTCTGCCGGAATGTGGCAACACGCTTGCGCATGGTAGTTTCGGTTTCGGCTGCATCTTGCAGGCTTTCACATTCTTTTTGCAACTGCTCAATCTGGCTGGACAGGTCTAAATACTTTCGGTCATAGGTTTCCTTGTCGATGGCATCTTCAAGACGCATATCAACCAGCTTGTTTTTCTTGACTTCCAGAGCGTGAATGTCCTTTTCCGCTTTTGCAAGACGCTTGCCCGCGTTGCTTTCGGAAAGGGCTTCTTCCGTCCGTTTCATAAACTCGTCCAGAACATCCTTGTTGTTCTGGCACAAGAGGCGATAGGATTCTACGAAAGCCCGCTCAATCGTCCTTTCATCAACGCCCTTGCTCTCCGGGCAGAACTTTTTTCCTTTTTTGGTGGAAACAACACATTGCCAGATAGCTTTATTATACTGTGAACTGCTATGCCAACTCCTCCTTGTCAGGGTGCCACCACAGAAACCACATTCTATCATGCAGCTAAAAGCGTATTTCCGACTGAACTTTTCACGTTTGCCGTCCACGTTAAGGCTGCGGGGCTTTGCACGCCGCCGCAAAATTTCCTGTGCGGCTTCAAAGACTTCTTCCGAAATAATGGGCTCGTGGTGCTCACGAATATAAAATTGATCTTCCTCGCCGAAGTTGTACAGACGCCGTTTTGAAATAGGGTCAACGGTAAATGTCTTTCCTAACAAAATGTCGCCTTTGTATTTTTCGTTTTTGATAATGCCGATTACGGTACTGTCTGCCCATTTGGGACTGCCGCGTTTGGTTTTATAACCTAAGTTTTCAAGTTCTTTGGCAATAACCGAACCACCGGCACCCTCCGTGTATCGCTGAAAAATGTAACGGACAACAGCCGCTTCTTCTTCGTTGATGGTGATGGTTTTGTCCGCTGGATTGTAGTCATAACCTAAACAGCCCTGAAACCCGACCAGCTCACCGCGCTGCATCTTCATCTTCAAGCCCTTTTTGACATTTGCAGAAATATTTTCGACTTCTTGCTGTGCAACAGAGCTTAAAATTACAAGGAGCAGTTCACCGTCCATAGTAAGGGTGTTGATGTTTTCTTCCTCAAAAAACACAGCCACGCCTTTATCTTTGAGCATCCGAACATATTTCAGAGTGTCAAGCGTATTTCGGGCAAAACGCGAAATGGATTTGGTAATCACCATATCCACGTCACCGTTCATACAGTCGTTGATTAAACGCTGGAAATCCTCGCGCTTTTTTACCTGCGTACCCGTGATAGCTTCATCAGCATAGATGCCGGCCAAAGACCATTCCGGCTTACTTTTTATAAGTTCGGTATAGTATTTGACCTGCGATTTGTAGCTGTTCAGCTGATCTTCGGTATCGGTGCTGACACGACAATAGGCGGCTACGCGCAGCCTTTTTTCAAAGTTCGTACGCGCTCGTGGAGAGAGCGTGTTGCGCGCTTTAATGACTTCAACGTCTTTCATGCTTGACCTCCTTGTTAAATGTGTTCCTTTCATTGCGTTAATCATAACGCCAATGCGACACAAAATCAAGAGGATAGTTCGGAAACCACACGATAATCTTTCATTAAGCGCTGTTTGATAAGGGAATACTCTCTATCGGTTATGAGCTTTCTTTCCAACAGCTGCTTCAAAAAAGCAAGCTGAATGCTATAACGTATCAAATTTTGTTCTTTCAAAAATATCCCCCTTTCACAAAATAAAAAATGAGCCAACGGATGGCTGCTGGCAGCAACCCACGGGAATCTCGCCCCTGCATTCCTCATGCAGCCCTACTCATTGCCTGC
>OIYP01001388.1_pt1 | contig 11933 bp, 10 predicted proteins | sample 1588261 | NCBI WGS metagenome assembly OIYP01 (sample SAMN03283293) | human gut metagenome | biome: human-associated habitat; material: feces | host: Homo sapiens | place: Peru | collected 2012
GACAAAAATCATTGGGCAAGTTATCAGCTTGGCAGGATCTATCTTTTCGGTGCAGAAGGACTTACAAAGGATAAGGAACAAGCTATCGAATGGTTTACTAAGTCCGCAAATGATGGCAACGAGTATGCACGAGATATGCTGGACAACATATCGAAGTTTGAGAATGATCTGCTTGCGAATACGATTTTTAGTTTGTTTGTTAGTCTTAGTAGGTGTATAGAGGACGACTATGAGCAAAAGTACAAGTCGGTCAGGCAGACGGTGGACAGCAGGCTGCGGAGAATGATAAGACAGAAAAAGCTGTCGATTGGTATCAAGGACGAGCAGGCTCAGAGCTATGAGTAATAATATTAATTCCGGAATATATAGATGTTTGAATGGCGGATTGTTTGGTGACAATTATTGCAAAGCTAAGCGTTTATACACGGATGTAAGTGATTTTATAACATAATTAATAAAAGGTGTATTGATTTAGTGCAAAATGTTTGATATAATGTCATACAAAGGCGGTGAAGGATGTGCTTAAAATCGCAGTTTGTGATGATAATGAGAGCTTTTTAGAAACATTAAAAAAAATAATTTCAGAGAATGCAATAAATTATTTTAAAGATGTAAATGTTCAAGGTTTCAATAACGGTCAAGGTTTATTGAATCAACACAAGCACATATTTTTTGATGTGATTTTTTTGGATATTGATATGCCTGAATTCACAGGCTTTGATGTTGCAGAAATATTAAGAAAACAAAGAAGGGATTGTTATATAATATTTGTTACAAATCACAATGAACTGGTGTACGGAAGCATGGAATTTCAACCGTTTTACTTTATACAAAAGTCTAGCGTTTCAAGATTAAATAAAGATGTTGTTAATGTTTTAAACAAGCTTTCTGTTTATTTAAAGCAGCACCAAAAAATAATTTTGAGCGATGAAGAGCATGGGCGAATCTGCATTCAATACAGAGACATTTTGTATATTGAAAGTGACAATCATCATGTGAAATATTGTATCTTGGATGATTATGGTTCACAGATTCATATTAAAGTACGTGCAGTTATCGGTGACCTTGAAAGTGAGCTTGCGGAATACGATTTTTCGAGAGTTCATAAAAAGTATCTTGTTAATCTTAGTCATGTTTTTAATTTGGATATGAAAAATGACGAAGTTATTTTTAAGCAAGGCTTTAGGCTTCCAATGAGTAGAAAGTGCAAACACACGGTTGATACCGATTTTTCAAAATATTTGAGGGAAACGATATAAATGAGTATAATATGGATTGCTTTTGAAGTGATTATAAATTTCTATGAAGGTTTTATGGAAACTTATTTTATATATAAGTTTTTGCCTCCGAAAACAGAAAACACTAAGAAAAACATTATTGCTTTTGCATTGTGTTTCTGTACGCTCGGATTACTGATAACCGTAATGAATTACTTAACGATTTTTGAGGGCATTTTTGGAATTGTCTGCTACTTAATGGCTTTGTTTCTCTATGCCCTAGTGAACAGAAAAGGCAGTATAATAAAAAAACTGTTTGCAGCCACTGTTCCTCTTGTTATGATTTCTTTAATATCTATAATTACGCTTAATTTTGTTTCATCAGTAAATTCAATGTCAATAAAAGAAATAGTTACGGAATCCGGATTTGCTCGTTTTACGGTATTGATTTTTGCACAGGCATTATTCTTTATTTCAGTAAAGTTGATGCTGAAATTATTGGCAACGACTTCTGAGAACTTTAATGCAGTTGAGTGGATCGCTATTATATTAATACTTGCAATATCCATTATTATGATGTTCTTGCTTCATTTGATAGCTATTGATTCAACTCAGAGACTCTATATAAACTTATTGATTTTAACGATAGTTGCAGTTAACATTATAATCTTTTATATGATTGATTCTATTTCTGTGAAAAATAATCAGAAAAAAGAACTGGAACTTTTAAAGATCCAAGAGCAATACAGTCACCAATATATAGAGAATGCAAGTCAGCAATATGATTCGATAAGAAAGATTAGACATGATTTGAAAGATCAGTTGTCCGCTGTATATACAATGATAGCTCAAGGACACGCAGATGAATCAATGAAGTACATAGAGAAATATGTTAACGTTATATCAATCAGTGAAAGCTTTGTAAATACAGACAATTATATTGTAAATGCTATTATAAATTCTAAGTTTGCAGTCGCAGCGACAGAAGGAATCAGAACAAATTGCAGCTGCATTAAGAGCTTTGATGGTATAGATGATATTGATATGCTTCATATTTTAAGCAATACGCTTGACAATGCTATAACGGCTAGTGAAAAAATAACTGACGAGTCAGAAAGGTTCATAAACCTTGACATCAGTAAAACAATGGACATATATAGAATAGTAGTCAGAAATGCAATTAATGAGTCTGTTTTAAAAAGGAATCCGAGCCTTAAAACAACAAAATTAAATGCCCATAAGCATGGGTGGGGAATTAAAATAATACGAGAGATTGCAGAAAAATATCAGGGAAGATGTGAATTTTACGAATCGGATAAAGTGTTCACATGTTTGATAACGTTAAAATCAACTTTACTGTAAAACGTTAAAATCTCTTTATATTGGCAAGTTTAAGTTATAGCAAATTGAGAGAAACAAGTTAAATTTATAACGAAAAAGGGAGCTGTTACGCCGGTTTTTATATGGTGGACAGTTCTCTTTTTGTATTTCACGACAAAAACTTACACGTCACGCCAAATTTCTTGACTTGAGTGTAAATAAATTGTATATTATAGTAAATAAAAGACTTGGTGGAAGTAATGAAGAGATTAGTATCGATAATTTTGAATTTTATGATATGGTTATAAGTGCAAGTGCATATACTAATCTTGAGAAGAGCGGTGCTTATTGTACGGCCAATAAGTCCTCTGGTAGTGTAACTGCTTCAACGTCTACTAAAGACGGCTCAAATAAAACAATTGGTGTAAATATTGTACTTTATTACAAAAAGAACGGTAACACTTTGAATATTGGAAATGGCAATGCCAATAAAAGAGCTGTAAGCACAACCTGCTCCACACCTTCCGGCGGAACGTTTAAAAGTGCGACAATAACACATAAATTAAACAACGCTACTGTATATACAGGTTACTTGGTATAACGGATAATTCTAAAAAATAATGCCGCACTGACATATAGTGATATTTCCGTGCGGTATTATTCTATAGAATATGGAGATAACCGAAATGAAAATTAAAGCATTGATCGTAATGACCATGACCGCCGCTGCCCTACTTCTGCCATCATGCGGAAAACAGCCGGATAAGACCTCGGACGCAAATGTAAACGAACCCGTCGAATTCGGGGCGAATATAACCGTTTCCGACAGCTACGCTTTCAGGGAAAACGACGGCAGACTTTACCTCTGGGATTTGAAAACCAACAGCTATGAGATTTTCTGCACACAGCCCGATTGTAAGCATCAGACCGCTGCAGAAAACGCCGATACAAAATGCTCGGCTGTCGCTCCAAAAGAGGGGTACTTTTATAACTATGCTTTTCTTTATAACGATACGCTATACTCGATATGCACGGGCGAGCTGAACGAGTTTCTTATTTATACCGCCGATACCGACGGCATGAACAGAAAGCTTGCGTTTACCGCGGAACTGTCGCTTTGCACCATGGTTAATCCTGTGCTTGACGGCGGCAGACTGTTCTTTGTCGGCTCGGAATTTGAAATGAACGATACCGACAGTGTTGGATTGCGGGAGAATTATTCGCTCTGTTCGGTTGACCTTTCCGATTTTTCTTTTGAAAAATATATGGACATCGGCACTGCAAACGAAACCGTGATCGGTAAGAAGAGTCTTTTGCTGTACAAAAACAAGATATATTTCCAGCACAGCGAATATTCCGAAAACAGCGTTCATTCCGCTGTCGAATGCTATGATATCGACGGCTCGGAGAGGATGACGGTACTTGAAATGGAAGATTCCGTCAACGTCTGGCAGTGCAACGGCGGTAAAATGCTTTATGTCGTTTCCGACGATGACGATTCCCATTCGCAGGTCTGCTCCTATGATCTCGACGGCGGTGGGACAGAGGTTTTGTTTAAACGGGACGGCTATGTCAGCGATGTCTGCATGATCGGAAACAGGGTGTTTTATATGTACAGTACTGCGGACGGCAAAAGCGAGATACGCAGTGCAGGAGTGTTCGATACGTCGGACGGAAAAGACCTTACGACCGAATTTGACGGCGATGTTTACGTATCGGTTCTGGGACACACGTCAAACGGGCATTTGATACACTATCAGGACTCCGAACGCGACAGCTTCGGACTGCTCTCCGACGAGGACTTTTGGAGTCTGAAATTTGAAAATGCCGATTTTAAATTTGAGCAGTAAGAGGGGAATGAGCAATGGGTAAGAAAGAATATTTAGCCTGCCTGATCTCGCTGGTCATGCTCGGTCTAACAGCGTGCTCCGATAATGCAAACAAGACCGGCTCGGAAGTAAGCTCAGGTACTTCATCAGCCGAAGAAAAGGATTACGGTTACGGCTTTGACAAGTTCGGATTTTCGCGTTTTGACGTTGAAACGGCAGAATCCCTCACTTATGAAAATAAAACAAAGATCGTATATCTTACAAACTACGATACGACCTTTACAACTACTGACGACGACCCGAGAATATACGATGAAATTTACATTGAAAACACTGTGAACGAGTATCTGGATAAAAACGGATATGACTTTTACGTTGATTTTGTAATGAACGGCGAGTTTGATTTCAAAACGGGCGAGCTGTACCCAAACATGGACGTTTACGAAAGTATGCTCAAAAATAACGAGCAGGTCGATATAGTCAACACGGGGCTGGGCATGAGCGCGCTGGGCGGTTACGGAGATACCTTTAATCTGTTTGTAGAAAGGGGTTATCTAGAACCTTTGAACGATTATTTTCAGACCGACAGCGGAAAAGCGTTTTACGACGGGTTCGACGGCATAGTCTGGAAGCAGACGACCTGTGCCGACGGTATGATATACGGAAAAACCACCGACTATACGCTTGCTCAGCCGCTGGTATTGTTGCTTAACGGCGATGTTTGCAACGAATACGGGGTAAATACAGACGATATCCAAAGCCTAGAAGATCTCGAGCCGTATCTGCAAAGCCTTGCGGACGAGGGGAAACGTGGTCTGCTGCTCGACAGCACCTGCGAACTGTATTATGAGATGGCGGGATTTTGCAGATACAAGGGCGTGTATATCAACGCCGAAACGGGACTGGCGGAAAATATTTTCGAGAATGAAAAAGCCTTGAAATATCTCAAGACCGTATATGAATATTCGCAAAATGGATATATATCAAACAACGTCGATATTGCGAACGACGCTTATATTTGCAGCCTGTCGCCGGCAATGCCGCTTTATTATGATTCGTCGAAAATCGTTTCAAGCGGATATTTGCAGCAGGAGGAACTGAACGGAGTCGTGGGGATATCGTCCTCTAGCAAGAACAAGGAAACGGCGTTTGAACTGCTCGCTCTGCTGAACACGGACGAAGAGCTTGCGAACATAATTTACAACGGCGCAGAGGGACGAAATTATGCGGTCAAGGACGGCGAAAAGTACCCGAACAAGAACGCTCTGCCGTTTTACGACGTCGCCGCGACAATGACTAATTCCATTATCGCCGAAAGCAATTCGCAGGACAATCAAAGCAAGCGGGAGGATATTGCGATATGCTGGGAGCATTCCGAGGTATCTCCGTTTTACGGTTTGGAGGTATCCGACGATCTTGCCGAAAAATTGGAGAAAACGGCGGCGGTCTATGACGATTTTTACGGTCTGTTCTACGGCGATTACGGCGAATATCAAAGCCTTGACGAAGCCTTGTTCGCAGCAAATGAACAGCTGAAAGCCGCAGGAATAGACGAGGTTTTAAACGAGCTGAACGAGCAGCATGGAAAATTTGATAAAGAATAAAACCGGAGAAAACAACATGACTCTCACCCTAACAAACCTCACCAAACAATACGGCAGTTTCACCGCCCTTGAAAACTTCAACTACGAGTTCACCGCAGGCGTATACGGTCTGCTCGGGCCAAACGGCGCAGGCAAGTCCACGCTTATGAATATCATCACCGACAATCTGAAACCGACCTCCGGCTCAGTAAGATTTGACGGCGTTGAAACAAGCAAAATGGACGCCGATTTCCGCAAGGTTCTTGGCTTTATGCCCCAACAGCAGGGGATATACCCGAACTTCACGCTGGAGCGCTTTCTCTACTATATGGCTGCCCTCAAGGGTATGAAAAAAGCTGACGCAAAGCCGCAGATAGAAAAACTGCTCAACCTTGTCAACTTGCAGGACAGCAAAAATAAACGACTTGGAGGTTTTTCAGGCGGTATGAAACAGCGCGCACTTATCGCGCAGGCGATGCTCGGCGACCCGAAAGTAATTATCCTCGACGAGCCTACCGCAGGACTTGACCCGAAGGAGCGTATCCGCATAAGAAACCTCGTGGCGCAGATCGCTTTTGACAAGATAGTCATAATCGCTACCCACGTTGTTTCGGACATCGAATTCATCGCAAAAGAAGTTCTGCTGATGAAAAGGGGCGAGATAATCGACAGCGGTGCGCCTCATATCCTCTGCGAAAAGATCGACGGCAAAGTGTTCGAGATAACCGCCGACGAGAGTATGCTGGACGAAATTTCCGCAAAATACAAGGTGGGAAATATCTCAAAGGACGAGAAAAATATCTACGTCCGTGTTATCAGCGAACAGCCGCCAACTTACGAATGCAAAACCTGCAAGCCCGACCTTGAGGACCTCTACCTCTACTATTTCGATTGAGGGGGCGAGCTAATGATCTTCGTAAACGAACTGATAAAAGCGTTCTGCAAACGCACAACTATTGCAATTTTCGCCGTTCTGCTGCTCCTCAACGGCGTTTTGCTGTATATAAACGAAACAAAACAGACGCTGGAATACACCCCTGAGCAGTACAAAGCCGCTTATCAGACCCTCGAAGGGCTTGACACTCACGTTGCTTTTGAGCGAATTTCACAGAAAAAGTCGGAGCTTGAATTGATACAAAGGCTGTCATTCGGTGAGGATATTTCGCAGGAAAACTGCAATGCTGAGGAGCTTTTGAAGAGCTACAAGACGAAGAGCTACCTAGAATTTACCGACGATATTTACTCCGAGATAGAGCTGACCGACCGCATTTACGAGGAGGTCGCCGCCTGCGAAAATTACGACAGCTACCTTGAAAATATCGACAGCACCGCGCGAAAAATGACGGGCATTTCGCTTTTCGCCGACCCCGATAGTTTCAGCTACAAAAATATCGCACAAACGCCTGCGGACTTCGCCTACCTCAAAGGCTCAAAGCTCACCGCCGCACCCTCAAAGGGCGTTTCAATGGCAACGGGTTTCCTCGCCACCGACCTTATCGCAATGCTGACGATAATGACCGTGGTGGTGACGATAGTCACCCGTGAAAAAGAGCTTGACCAGATAACACTTTCTAGGACGACATACAAGGGCAGAATGCCGCTCGGTATCGCAAAACTTTTCACCTGTTTTGCGGCGGCGATAGTGGCGGAAATTCTGCTTTACGGAGTAAATTTTGCAGTTTCATATTTTACATATGGTTTCGACGACCTGTCAAGGCAGATACAGTCGGTATACGAATTTAACGGCAGTAATTTAAAAATATCCGTACTGCAATATTTCGCACTTTTCTTCGGAGCAAAACTTGCAGTTTACTGCGTATTTGCGGCGATAATCTACCTTGTGACGGTGGTATCCAACACCGCTGTAAAGGTCTATGGCATACTGATCATCACCATAACGGCGGAAGCCGTGCTTTATTACACCATACCAAGCACGAGCTATCTTTGCCTGCTGAAATATGTTAATATTCTTGCATACGCCAACACCAAAGACCTCTTCGCAAGCTACCTCAACCTCAACATTTTCGGCAAGCCGGTCAACTATATGGCGGTGTTTGTCAGCTCAGCAATAGTGTTATTGCTCATAATTTCAATACTCTCCGTGCTGATATTTTCAAAGCAAAGGGTAATAAAAAGCCGCACAAGAAAATTCAGCCTTGCAAAGTTCAGTATTTTCAAGGGCAGGACAACAAACCTCTTTTTGCAGGAGTGCTACAAGATCTTTATCGGCGGCAAGGCTCTGCTGATTTTGATAGCATTTGCAGTCATCACCGCAGTTTCATATTCTCCTATCAGCGAGAGTTTTTCGTCCGCGGACGATGTGTATTACAAGCAGTATATGCTGAAATTTGAGGGCGAGTATACCGCTGAAAAGCAGAAAATGATAGACGCTGAGGAGCAGAAATTTGCCGACGCACAGATGAAAATGTCGGAGGAAATGGCAAATTCAGACGGCGACGGCATTTTGATAATGATGAAATATCAGGACATTTTAGCGCCGCAGTACGCCTTTGACGAGGTGAAACAGCACGCCGAATATTTGAAGAAAACCGATGGCGGCGAGTTCGTTTACGACAGCGGTTACAAGCTGCTGACAGGCGGCGAAACCGCGGGAAACAAGGACTTGACGCTGGGTCTGACGGCGGTGGCGATGGTGATACTTTGCCTGACATATGTTTATGCGGTGGAGTATCAGACGGGTGCGAACGTGCTGTTGAAGACCTCGGCGAAGGGCAGAGAAGACACGTTTCTTTGCAAGTTCGGTATCGGCGTTATCATCGTGACGATCATTTTCGCGCTGACCTATGCGCCGTACTTTTACAACGTCCTAAGCGCGTACGGCACGAGGGGGATAAACGCCCCTGCCTGCTCAATAGAAACACTTTCAAATTTTAATATTTCTATCAAAAGCTATCTTATTCTCATAAGCCTTGGGCGATACCTCGCTCTGCTTTGTGCAATGCTCATCATCTATTTCCTGTCGGCAAAGCTTAAAAGCGTTATCTCAACTTTCCTTGCGGCGACGGCGGTGCTTATTTTGCCGATATTGCTGGCTCTGCTGGGGATAGGGGCGTTTGAGTTTGTGGGGCTGGATATTCTTTTGGTGGGGAATTTGTAAAGGGCAATATCTTGATAAAAATATTTATTTAAAACCACGCATCCAATACAAGCTTTATCTAAAATGACAATGCTTGTATAATTCAAAGTGATAAAGGAGAAGAAAAAATGAAGTATGTAGTTGCACCAGCTATTAATGCTCAAAGGTTGGTTGTTGTTAATTTTGAACGAATAGTTAATGAAATTGGTTCACGACAACTCGGAAGAGGCAGTAACTCTGCCAAAGGAATACGTTATTTGCGATCAACACTAAATTGTTCAGGTACCGAAATAAAGAGATTATATAAAGCGGTTTGGAAAATTAGAAGAAATAATTATTTGAATTTTGGTATTTATGTATTTAAGTATACAGAAAATTGTGATAAAATACTTAAAGCTTTAATAGACTGGATAGCGGAGCTTAACACCAATAGCGATCTCTATAAAAGTATTGGTTTAGATAATTGCTATAACAAAAATGATTATTTCCAATGGTTATTTTCACAACAATATGTTCTTCTGAGGTGGGTTAAAGATACTAATTATCAAAATCAAAGAGAACTTGCTACATTAATTTATAATAGTCTACCTCCTCGATAATTATTTTTTTCATTAAAGCATATAATAACTTTGAGGTGTTTAAGCATGAATTATATAAAGTTTACTGACTGGCAAGAATTAGGACTGAAAAAAGATGTTGAAGAGATATGTAGAAATACTAAAACCAAACAACCATTAATAATTACAACTTGCATTGAAATTGCTTTGGCTACGGCATCTTTAATGTATCAGTATATTGGTGATGATGAACGGCTAAAAAAATTTTTAATTTATATAACCATAATAGCAATACCTATAACTTTATTTATAGGTTTTTTTATAACGTTTTTTTATAAAATAAAAGATATTAGAAAATCATCTAAAGGATTCATTAATGTGTCAGATAAAATCAATTCATTTGATAACAAAGTTTGTAGCTGGGCAATGATGAGTACATCGTATGTTGACATACTAGAAAATAATGGTAATAACATTGACGATGATCAGATACTTTTCTTATATCAAGAAATAAACTATTATATCAATAAGTGTATAGATGAAATATACTCAACCCTGCCAGTTGTGGGAAAAGTTTATTCAAATGATTGTGAAAAAGTAAGATGTTATAAATATATCTCGTTAGCGCGGTTATATAATATAATTCACATTTTGAATTATCATAGACCTAAAATTGAAGATAACACCGGTCCCAATATTATTATAAAAATTGGGGATGATAATAGCAATTCAAGTTTTCAAGTTTCAATAAGCAACTCTTCCGAAAATAATGAGATTATTAATTTCCAAAAGAATATAAACGATGCATATGATAGAAACTTAAAAGACTTTACAGATATAATAAAGCTATATTTTCCTGAGAGCGGTTTATTTAGATAGAATAAGGATTGAGATACGACTAGAAAGATTAATTAGATCAGGAGTATAACAAAAGCTTTTGAAGCCGAAAGTTATACTCCTTTTTCTTTATAGACCTTTTTGTTTTAAAAGCAGAAAGGTCTATTTTTATGCCCATTTTTAAATACTGGCAGCAATACATAGCCAAATACCCATAGCCTTCGTTTTGATTCAGAACAAGAAAATCAAAACGGAGGAATAAAAATGAGCAAAAACATAGTAAGTGTTTATGACACTATAACCAAAAGATACGTTGAAATTGAAGTAAGCGAAAAGATCCGCACATATTACAATAGAACCCAATGGAATATAGATGACAACAATAAATCGTTCTATAAGCACGAGATCCAGTTCTCTGCGTTGAAAGGAAACATTAACGGAGAACTTGAAAACTTTCAGGAGTTCCGAACAGAAAATGACGACGTCGAAAGAAGAGTGATACAAAATATTAAATTTGAAAAGCTGTATAGCTGTCTGAATGAACTTTCTGAGGATGAACGAAGGTTGATCTTTGCCATATATTTCGAAAATAAAACGGAAAACGAGGTCGCTTGTTTTCTACATACCACTCAGCAAAACATTAACAAAAAGAAACGTAGGATTTTGTGCAAGCTTAACAAACTTTTGAAATCGCAATAAAAAACGGTTGTTAAATACCAGACTTCTACCCCTATACAAGTGTAAGGAGAATAAAAGCTCCAAGTAACTTGACAATAGAATATCAACTCTGCAACTACGTTAATCACACGGTCGGTATGAAATCTCGGCAGCCACATGAACCATACGCCAAGACCTCAAATGAGCGAGCGATAAATATGAAGTTCAGACCTTTGAATAGCTTTCAAAGTCGGCAATGAAACGTGTGAGGATAATGATACTTCCAAGTGAGGGCTGATAGAGCGGGTGAGAGTCCCATGAGATCGATACGCTGTCGATCGCTTGCAGAGTTCCGTGCGTGATCGGATAAAACGCTTTTTCAAAGCGTTGAATAAATATCACGGAAAACGTCCGAAACAAGATAGAATCGGACGAAGGCAAAACGAATTTACGTTATTCCGCACCGCATATCTCACGGTGCGGATATAACTCAAGTGCAGAAGCTTTTTCTGCATTTGAGTTGTATATAAAAAGATTGGAGGGAGAGAATTTGTTTGATCAAAAAGATATTGCCGATTGGGAAAGGATTCGCAAAAGGTTTCTTAATGACCCTGGAAAAAATATTTATGTCAAAGGAGAAGAATGCCGAAAGTGCGTATGGTCAAATACGGAATCGGGTAAAATATTTTGCACAAAAATGTGCAGGAAGAAAGGCGATAAAATATGATGAAATACGGGCAGGCAGAGTATCTCGAAAATATAGCAAAAGCTTTTGTAGAGCATAAGCTTGATAAACTTCTTAAAGAAAGCGAAAAGCAGAATTACATCAACAGAAA
>OIYP01001392.1_pt1 | contig 11900 bp, 9 predicted proteins | sample 1588261 | NCBI WGS metagenome assembly OIYP01 (sample SAMN03283293) | human gut metagenome | biome: human-associated habitat; material: feces | host: Homo sapiens | place: Peru | collected 2012
CCTTTGCAGATACCAGCAATTCCTCTGCTTCATCTATTTTATCATAAGTCTTGTACAAATGGTTCTCTAAATCTGTTTTTCTTCGCTGATAATGCTTATCCTCATAATCAAGAGAATCCATATCTGATAAAATAGTATCTTTATTATGATATAGCTTTCTTAATTGTATTTTATAGTTTTCTATTTACTGATCTAATGCACCAGTATCTACTTCCATATTTATTTTGTTGCGGATTAAATACGAAAATTTAGGATTACTAACCAGCTTACTAATCACCTCTGCAACAGAAGCATCCAGCATTTCTTCATGCACCTGTTTTTTATAATCACACTTATGACCTCTAGTCATATTTCTGTGTTTGCAGCCATAATAATAAAAATCCTTATAGTTACTTCCATCCTTGCGTTTCTTAATAGACTTGTTGCCATACATTCCAGCACCGCAGACAGGACATTTCAAAATTCCTGATAATAGATGAATCTTTTCTCTCTTGTCACGATTGACCTTTTCATACTTTTTAGCCTGTGCCGCCACCTTGACCTGAGCCTGCTCCCATACTTCTTCTGATACAAGAGCTTCGTGCAGACCATCTACTAACAGGTAATCGTCTTTCTTAACCTGCCTATACTCATTTCTTGTACCATGAACCTTTTCTGTCCTTCTCCTGCCATAAGAGATTTTGCCACTATAAACCGGATTCTGTATAATCCTTCTGATAAGAGCAGCATCAAATAACGGATTTTTACCATTCTGTCTGGCTATCTTATGGATTCCATGATTTTCAAGATACTTTGCAATTCCATTTGCACCCAAATCCGTATTTACATATTGGTCAAATATCATTCTGATAGCCACTGCCTCTTCCTCATTCGCTTCCAATTTTCCATCAATGAGAGAATATCCATACGGTGCAAAACCACCGTTCCATTTACCCTCCCTGGCTTTCTGCATCCTGCCTTCCATTGTCTGAACACGAATGTTCTCACGTTCAATCTCTGCCACTGCTGACAGAACAGATATCATAAGCTTCCCGGCATCTTTGGATGAATCGATTCCATCCTCTACACAAATCAGATTCACACCAAAATCCTGCATCACTTGTAATGTTGCAAGTACATCTGCTGCATTTCTTCCAAATCTGGAAAGTTTAAATACAAGCACATAAGATACTCCATCTTTTCCTGACTTAATATCCTCCATCATCTGATTAAAGGCAATTCTTCCCTCTATTGACTTACCGGATTTTCCTGCATCCTCATACTCACCGGCAATTTCATATTCATTATAGTCGCAGAACGCTTTCATTTTTGTTTTCTGTGCATCCAAAGAATAGCCATCTATCTGCATGGTTGTTGAAACACGGGTGTATAAATATACTTTGATTTTTTCTTTCTTCAATTTATATATCACCTCCAGGAAGTGCCGAAACCGCTGATAAATTGATATTGGCTAATGTATCCATCTGCCTGATTGCCAAATTTCTAAGCAATATAAGTCTTTCTGATTGAGGTTTCCCCTGCTCAATTAAAATAGCATTATAACTTTCCATATTTGCCAATACCAATAACTGATTTAAATTTGCATCATCACGCACATTCCCCTTTTTACCCGGATTATTATTTTTCCATTGCTTTGCAGTCTGACCAAACAAAGCAACATTTAAAAGATCTGCTTCACTAGCGTATGTACAAGCAATCTGTTCCGGTGTCAGCTCTGGTAGAATCAAATTTTCCTTCACCGCATCCGTGTGAATACGGTAGTTCACCTTTGATAAAGCCCTGTTCAAGTTCCAGTCCAATGAAAGTCGACTGTTTTCATCTTGTTTTAACCTGCGGTAATCTTTCATAATATACAGTTGAAATTCCGGAGAAATCCATGTAGCAAATGCCATTGCAATATCGCTATGTGCATAAGTTCCTCCACCATATCTGCCTGCTTTTGACACTATTCCAATAGCATTGGTCTGTTCAATCCATTTGGTTGGTGTCATAACAAACCTGTTTAATCCCGCCTCACTTCTAACCGCCTCGAATTGCACACGGTTAAAATCCGGATTGTGAAGTTCTTCCCAAACCGCCAAAAACTCAACTGTATTCCTGTTTCGCATCCAGTTCTGAATGACAAATCTTGGATCATTATCATTTCTGTATTTTGCGATATCTGTCAACGAAATATATTCATTTTCAAAATCCTTCGTGTAAATTCCAATATCAATACCCTTTGCATGAATAATTTCTCTAACTATTTTATTTGCCATCTCTATTCCTCCACCATGCTTTCCATTTGCTCCAGTTTCTGCAATGCCTTCATATATGTCATCAATCTTTTATATTGTTCGTCCCCAAGACTGTGAATCTGCTTTAATATCTTAATGTCCGACCTGGTAACTTCATAATCCATATCTGTATCTTTATACTCCGGATCAATTCCTTTTCCCGTTAAAAGCTGTTCGGGAGTAATCTCCAATGCATCACATATAGACAACAAGCAGTCCGCTTTGGGATTTGTCTTTTTCTTCTTCCAGTCACTGATGTTACTCGTTGCAATCCCGGTTCTTCTTGAGAGTTCCAACTGCGTTATGTTCTTCTGCTCCATCTATTTCCCCGGCAGTATATGAGATCAATCCTTTGAATTTAGGAATTTTTTCCATACTGTTATCGCCAAATCAGTCTTTCTATAACCGTCCTGCCTTTCCATAATTTTGAAATCTGTCCTTAACCTGCTTATCGTTTTAATTTTCGATATTCGCCCGGAGTAATTCTATAGCGTTCCTTAAACGCTCTATTAAATGTTCTCTGGCTATCAAAGCCACTATCCAAACAGATATCAAGAATTGTATCTCCCGAATTCACTAGCCTTGTACATGCATAGCTCAATCTGGCATCATTAAGATACTGATTGAAATTACGATGAAATGTTTTAGAAAATACTCGTGACAAGACATACTTACTTACTCCAAGATCATGCGCCATCTCCTCTAGAGAAAATTTTTTCCTAAAATTTCCCGACACATAAGATACTGTTCTGTATATCAAATCATCACTCCCCACGCAACTTTTTTCCACCAATTCCATTTTTCCTATACATCTTGCCAGCACAATTTGAACATAAGCTTGAACAATCATAGGTTGGTTTTCTTCCATTTGGATAATCGCCTGAATTGCATTATAAACATCTGGTTCAATCTGCCCCACTCCCATCTCAAGTGTTCCTTCCGTTACGCACACAATCTCCAATGCATTATGTAAATGTGGAGATACATGTTTTGACACTCTTTGCGCCGCATATACCTCCTCCTTTGTTTCCTTAAACGTCAAATGCATTGATACATCTCCCCTTTATTACTCAATTGTTGATTTCCTCTGCAACATCTGTCTACATTTTCTTTTAATTTGGCAAGCATTCTTATCCATCGTGACCTATAATAAATTTGCAAACAAGGAAAGGAGGAATACAAAATGAGCAGTTTCAAAAACTATATGAACAACCTTTTAGCTTTCTATGAAGGATACTTTGAACATGTATATCATGCATAATCGAGCTAAAAGGACTATTTGTGAAAAGTGAATATTGAAAAAACAGACCACTTCACAAATGTGAAATGGTCCTTTTTTTATATGCAGTCCAAAAATCGCTGAAAAGCTGCCTTACCTTCCGGTGTTCTCTTATAAACACCTGCACATTCCAAAACTTTTGCAAAAACAATTCCTATTTCCTTTTGCACGATTGCATGAATATTGTCGTCTGTGATTTCATAGTTTGGCAGCCATTTTTCTGCCCAATCCGCATGCGTTTTGGTCAAATCGCTTTCCCGCAGATCCTCATTCTGCAGAATTCTACGTTCCAGCTCCGCCATTTCCATTTGCAATCTAGCTGGGAGAACTGCCAGTCCCATCACTTCGATCAAACCAATATTTTCTTTTTTTATATGGTGATATTCCGGATGTGGATGATACACACCTAACGGAAACTCTTCTGTGGTAATATTATTTCGTAACACCAGGTCTAATTCAAACAGATCTCCTCTCTTTCTTGCAATTGGTGTGATCGTGTTATGAGATATTCCTTGCGTTTCGCTGAAAATAAATGCATTTTCATCTGTATATCCACGCCAGCAAGACAGGATGCGGTCAGCAGCCCCTACCAATGACTCTGTGTTATTCCCTTGTAGACGAATAACAGACATAGGCCATTTCACAGTTCCTGCATGAATATCCGGAAATTCTTTTAATGAAATTTCTGTCTCATAAGGTGCTTTAGCCATTGCGAACTCATATTTTCCCCCTTGAAAATGATCATGGCTTAATATGGACCCACCTACAATTGGCAAATCTGCATTTGAGCCTACTGTATAATGTGGAAACTGTTTTACAAAATCCAATAATTTAGCAAAAACTGCTTTATTAATTTTCATTGGAATATGTCGATCATTGAAAACAATACAATGTTCGTTATAGTACACATACGGCGAATACTGTAAATTGTACTGTTCTCCACACAATGTAATCGGAATAATTCTGTGATTTTGTCTTGCCGGATGAGAAATATATCCGGCGTAGCCTTCATTTTCCTTGCATAGCAGGCAACTCGGATACCCCGATTTCTTTGCTTTTCCCGCCTTTGCAATATCACGAGGATCTTTTTCCGGTTTTGATAAATTGATGGTTATATCCATTGCACCAAATTCTGTATTTGCTGTCCATTTCTCATCCTTTGCAATTCGATCTTTTCTAATATAATTTGTTGCCTGGCTAAACTGATAATAAAAATCTGTTGCAGCTTTAGGGGATATATTGTATTTATCCCAAAATTGCCTGCGAACCGCAGATGGGTATGGTGTCAATATTCCCATAATCTTTGTATCAAACAAGTCCTTTTCCGTAATTGTTTCTTCCCCCAGCATACCCTGCCGACATGCATATTCCAACATATCATTTAAAACCTGTGACAATTCTCTTTCTGATCTAACCTCTTTCGCTGTTCCTTCATGCTCTGTCAATTGAAATAATTCCAGAAGGCGATTCGTCACATATACTTCATCTTCCGGATCAACCAATCCCTGCTTCAATCCATACGCCACAAGTTCATTGATATACTCATTAATCATGACACTCCCCCCTTTACACATTCTGATATCCATTTGGATGACTTTTATGCCATTTCCATGCCGTACCGATAATTGTTTCCAAATCTGCGTATTGTGGATTCCATCCTAACACTTCCCTTGCTTTTGCACTGGAAGCAATCAACATAGATGGATCTCCTGCTCGACGCGGTTCTTCCTTCGCCGGAATTGGATGTCCTGTCACTTTTCTTGCAGTTTCCACAACCTCTTTTACCGTAAAACCAACTCCATTTCCAAGATTGAATATATTGCTGTCATTTCCATCACAAAGATACTTCATTGCAAGAATATGAGCCTGTGCAAGATCGTTTACATGAATATAGTCCCTGACACAAGTACCGTCCTTTGTGTCGTAGTCCGTTCCAAAAATAGAAATAAACTCTCTCTTTTCATTTGGCACCTGCAAAATTAAAGGAATAAGATGTGTTTCTGGATTGTGAGCTTCTCCAATCCTTCCATTAGGATGAGCCCCACAAGCATTAAAATAACGCAAGGACACAAATCTTAAGTTATGTGCATTTGCCGTCCATTTAAACATTTTTTCCATAGATAATTTTGTTTCACCATAACAATTTGTCGGAAGTGTACGATCCGATTCCATAATAGGAATTCGCTCCGGTTCTCCATATGTTGCCGCCGTAGAAGAAAACACTATCTTATCTACGCTATGTGCAACCATACTCTCCAACAGCACTTCTGTACCACAAAGATTATTACTATAATATTTCAATGGTTTTATCATACTTTCGCCCACTTGCGAATTAGCTGCAAAATGAATAACTCCATCAATATTTTCTTTATCAAATACAGAGTCAATAAAAGCCCGGTTACGAATATCTCCTTCATAAAACTTTGCTTCCGGATGAACCGCTGCTCGAAATCCTGTTTCAAGATTATCTACAACCACCACATCCTTTCCTGCCTCGATCAACTCATAAACAGTATGTGAGCCAATATATCCAGCTCCACCTAATACTAAAATGCTACCCATAACCATTCCTCCTTGTCTTTTTTAAGTATCTTACATCACTTGAATTCCACCATATTTGCGAATTTTAAGTACATCACAAGCACCATCTCCAAACACCTTTTCCATCTCTGTTTTATATAATGTAACAATATCATTTGGTACAAATGCCTGTATTGTTCCGGCAAAGCCACCACCATGCACCCTGTTTGCTCCCTGCACGCCTAAAATCATATCACTGACAGCCAATGCAATAGAAACATTCTGATGTTCCACATCACGGCACACATACACATTCTGCAAATACTTATAAGAAGAATCACCTGACTCTTTAACTAATCTTAAAAATTCTCCAAATCTATTCTCTCTCAATGCTGCCACTTCTTTTTGCACTCGCTCATTTTCACACACATAGTGAATTGCTCTAAGTGCTGCCCGATCTCCTGCCTGTTCTCTGATGCGCGGAAGATTAGTAAGTACTTCTTTTCTCGTGACCTGTCCAAGCACTTCTTTTCCCAAACAAGCTGCTGCTCTTTTCATTTCTTCCGGAATTGCTGCATAATCCGATGTCAAATCCGCATGTGAGCCTTTTGTATCGGTAATACAAAGACTATATCCGTATCCATCCAAGTCAAACTCAATCCGCTCCACCAATGGTGCCGCCGGATTCTGAAAATTAATATGTGCCAAACTTCCAACGGAACACGCCATCTGATCCATCAATCCACATGGTTTCCCAAAATATACATTTTCTGCAAATTGCCCAATCATGGCTATTTCAATAGGCGAAATCTTTCCATCATTAAACAGTTCTGACAGGATTGTTCCCATCAATGTTTCAAACGCTGCTGAAGAAGACAATCCAGCTCCTATCAGCACATCACTGGTAACAACAGCCTGAAAACCACCTATCTGATATCCATATTCTTTTGTTTTTGCCAACACCCCTCGAATTAATGCAGTTGTTGTTGCTTCCTCATCCTCTCTCCTACATAGATCATCCAGATATATCGTGATCATCTCATATCCTGCAGATATAACTCTGACACACGGTTCTTCCAAATTTTGTACAATAGCTATTGCATCATTGTTAATGGAAGCTGCCAGCACCTCTCCACATTGATGATCTGTATGATTCCCACCAATTTCACTTCTGCCCGGTGCACTAAAGACAAAGACTTCTCCCTCTCCAAAATGTTCTGTATAACTCTCTATCGCCTTAATATAACGCTCTCTTTCATACGCTATTTTCTTCTCATCCACATAAATATCTTTCAATGTTTCATCATACATTCCATTTTTTATTTTTTTTATCAAATCATGTGTTACCATAAACCCATCTCCTTTTCTTTCCTCCATAGGAATCGCTCCTTCACTATTTGTTATTTAGAAAAAATTTTATCCTTTTACAAACGGAATTAATTCAAACTGAAACTGAAATGTTTCCTCATCAAACCGATATTTATCCATGACATCCGGTCCGCAGCTATTTGAACCAATTCCATTCATTGCATAATCCATACAGAATACGGTGCTATCCGATTCTTTCAATTCATAATTGTGCGATACCCGTTCCAACTCCTCCTGTGTATAAACAGAAGCGTTAAACGAAAATGGATTCTTTGAAACTGCTGCAATTCCACATTGACCATTTGTAAGCTCTACATAATCACAGTCATAATGGCTTCCATTCTCCTGTGGACGAATATAATCTTCATGCATCTGAGCCACCTTCGAACGGAACAATCCATGACAGGAAGCCTGGTGTTTATCCCGGTAGCTTTCCTGTGGTCCCATTCCAAAATAAGTAATCTCATCCATTTTCTTATTCAAAAACATCCGAATTCCAAACCTTGGCAGATCCGGGAATTCTTTATCTTTTACTGCCTCTATAACCGCCTCTATTTTTCCGTCTTCATTGATCTTCCATGTCATTTCCACATCCAAAATCTTTTGTACGGTATCAGCTACTACTGCCAGATGCTCCATGATCAGCACACCGTACTTGTTCTGAAGCACCTCTATACGGTATGCTCTGGTATAGGCAGCATCATAATGTGCCTTTTCCCATTCCAGTTTTATATACATATCGTTATCCGTCGGAGCCCGCCAAATATTCAATTCCATTGGATGGTTAATATAACTTCTTCCGGCAAACTGCATGTCCTCAAACAATCCGGTACGCTTATCTAAAACATAAGTAAAATCCTTTGCCTGTAACACGATCTGCTTATCGTTTTCCTTAACAGCAATGGTTCCGATTACTTTTTCCTGCTCCAGCCACTTTACAGCCTGTCTGTTTCTATCATCCTCATTTGCAAGCTTCATTTCATCAAAACCTAATTCATACCCCTGTTCAAGCAACGGCATTTCCTTTTTCAACCGGTAAATAAGCTTCAGATAAATCTTACCGGTATTTGGGACCTGCAGCTTCAACTCCACTTCCGCATCGCTATGGGGTGATGCAACAACATTTGCCAGTTTTCCTTTTTCCACAGTCAAGCCATCCTGTGTCATTTCATAGAAAATATCCACATAATCCTTCAAATCATCAAAATCCATATAATTGTGAAGAACCATCTGTCCGTTTTCTTGGTCATAAGATACGATTCTCACCGGACGATAGACATTTTTATATTCCAGCAGTCCCGTATGCGGCGTACGATCCGGATAGACCAGCCCGTCCATACAGAAATTGCCATCATGAATGTTTTCTCCATGATCCCCTCCATAATAATATCTGGTCTTTCCATTTTCTGCCGTTCCATGTGCGATTGCATGATCACACCACTCCCAGACAAACCCGCCACACATCCGGTCATCCTTATGAATCATCTGAAAATAATCTTCAAAATCTCCCGGTCCGTTTCCCATACTATGGCAGTATTCTACCAGCAGAAACGGTTTGCTTCCGTCTTTTTTCAGATAATCCTCTATCTCCTGCAGTGACGGATACATCCGGCTGTAAAGATCCAAATTGTCATAATCATAGGTAATATCATAATTACGGTATCTTGCACTTTCGTACTGCGTGATCCTGTCCGGATCAAACTTCTTTGTCCATGCAAGCGCCTTTTCAAAATTACATCCATACGCACTTTCATTTCCCATAGACCACATTACAATGCTTGGACGGTTTTTGTCTCTCTGTACCATAAGCCGGACACGGTCCACAATTGCCTTTTCCCATGCCGGATCATCTGCAATCTTTTCATTCCAACGGCGAAAACGGTTCTGGTCTGTATCCTCCTTCCGGTACAGCATAAATGGTCCATGTGCCTCAATATCCGCCTCGTCAATCACCATAAATCCATATTCATCGCACATCTGATAAAAATATGGTGCATTTGGATAATGACTGGAACGAATAGCGTTAAAGTTATGCTGCTTCATCAACATTAAATCCTTTTTGATCTGCTGGACACCGATCACAAATCCTGTCTCCGGATCAGAATCATGGCGGTTGACTCCACGGAATTTAATCTTTTCTCCGTTAAAATAAACAACCTTGTCCTTAATTTCAATCGTCCGGAAACCAATCCGATCCACGATCACTTCATCCGGCATTGTCAAAATAACCTGATACAAATAAGGATTCTCTGCATTCCATAAAACCGGATTTAACACGGTCAGTTCTAACACACCATTCTCTGCTGTTTCCCCTCTTGCTACGACTACTCCATATTTATCTTCTATAGTAACTTTCGTTTCCACTGGTTCTGCAAAATGCATATCCAATTTCACAACAACGCTGTCTTTTTCTACATCTGTCGTAATGTAATAATCTCTGATTGTCTTTTCCGGTCTTTTCAGCAAATAAACATCTCTGAAAATGCCACTCATCCGAAACTTATCCTGATCCTCCAAATACGATCCATCACACCATTTGAGCACCAGAACCGCTAATGTATTTTCCCCTTCATTCAACAAGTCTGTTACATCAAATTCACTGGTAGCGTGAGGCACCTGACTGTATCCGGCATAAGCACCATTTACCCATACATAAAAACAGCTATCGACACCTTCAAAATTCAGAAATGCTTTTGATGCCTTTTTTTCTCTGTGATATTCAAAGTTATGAACATATGCTCCACATGGAATATCCTGTGGCACATATGGTGGATCGAATGGAAACGGGTAACGAATATTCGTGTACTGATGCGTGTCATAACCATTCATCTGCCATACACCCGGAACAGTTACCTGATCAAACCCGGAAACATCATAGCCTTTCTCATAAAATGATTCCGTTACGTCATAAATGCTGTTATAATACTGAAACTTCCACTCTCCGTTTAACAGCTGAAAACGATCCGATCTTTCCCGATGCTCCACTAGATCATTCATACGAACTGATGCCGGAATGTAATATGTCCTCGCCGGCATTGTCTTGTCGTGCATAACATTCAAATCTTCATAAAAGCGTGGTACGAGCATTGTGTAATCCCCCTTTAATATATATTTTTTTATTCATCGCATTAGACAATCAATAAAATACCTTCCGTGTATCATTATCTTCCGTCCTTGTATTACCTTAAAACCATCATACATTTTTGCAAAGAAAATGTCTATAAACAGAAATGGACAAAACATGCACAAAATGATACGCTAAAGTGAATGCAGTTTTAGTTCTTCTCAAATATTGACTACATGTAGTCAGATATTTGGAAATGGTTAAAACTATATGAGCGCAGCTCTCATCGAACAAACGTAGGTTTTGAGATGGTATTCACTATATAACTCCGGTTCACCATTGACTGCTAACAGTCAGACATTTCACTTTCCAAAGGAGGACTCAAAATGTATATAAATTCCGGTTATCACAACCACTCCCTTATCGACTTCAAAGACAAAAGCCGACCACTTATTGTAGGCAGCTGTGGCACCTATCGCCTATCCTCACACCCAAAGCTTCCAACTTATCGTCCCAGAGGAAGACTTGACTTTCAAATCATCTATATAGCAGCCGGACGAGCTCATTTTCATTTTGACAACGCAGATGACGATACTGTCGTTACAGCAGGAAACATAGTACTTTACCGCCCCAAGGAATTCCAGAAATATGAATACTATGGCATTGATAAAACAGAAGTTTACTGGGTGCATTTTACCGGAAGTGATGTAAAGAACATTTTAAGAAATTATGGTTTCCCGAATGACCAGCGTATCTTCCATGTTGGAACATCTCTGGAATACGAACGTATTTTTAAACGCATTATTTCAGAATTGCAAAGATGTCAGGATGATTACGAAGAAATGCTGACACTACTGCTACGCCATTTGCTGATTATTTTTCACCGGGAGCTTACTCGTAAACATGTACTAAAAAACGAATACCTCGATCATGAAATGGACACTGCAGCGTCCTATTTTAACGAAAACTATAACCGTGATATCAACATCGAAGAATATGCTGTTTCCAGAGGAATGAGTGTCAGTTGGTTTATTCGGAATTTCAAAAAATTTACCGGTACAACACCTATGCAGTTCATCACCTCCATCCGAATCACTAATTCCCAGATGTTATTGGAAACCACAAATTACGCCGTAAATGAAATTGCACGCATTGTCGGTTATGATAACCCACTGTATTTTAGCCGACTGTTTCATAAACAAAAAGGCTGTTCACCATCTGAATATCGAAAACTTTTAAAATGAACCAATAAAAGAGGCTCTTTATAAAATGCAAGCAGCCTGTATGCTTCATTACACACAGGCTACTTAATCAAATTTATTATATATCCCAGCAATACTTGCTATCCCTGATACCTTATTCTTTCTACCAGCGTTTCCTTTTTCAGATTACT
>OIYP01001393.1_pt1 | contig 11887 bp, 10 predicted proteins | sample 1588261 | NCBI WGS metagenome assembly OIYP01 (sample SAMN03283293) | human gut metagenome | biome: human-associated habitat; material: feces | host: Homo sapiens | place: Peru | collected 2012
CTATTATGTAACGCCGCAGGTGTGGGCCAGCCGCCAGTACCGCGCCAAACAACTGGCCGGGCTGACAAAAAAAATGTTCGTCATTTACCCCTTTGAGCCGGAATTTCACAAACAGTTTGGCGGAAATGCCGTCTTTTTAGGAAATCCGCTCCTGGACTATTTACCGGCCCCGCAGGATAAGAATTTTAATGTAGCCGACCACAAAAACCACGCTTGGAAACTGGGTATGCTTCCAGGCAGCCGTATGGGTGAAATCAAGCGTTTAACACCTGTTTTTTACCAAACTTTTAAGCAAGTATTAAAGGAATTTCCCAACACACAGGCGTATATGTTCTTATTGCCGGATGCGGACGAAAAAGTATTTTTGGATTTAATCGGCGAAAAACCGCACGAGAATTTTCATTTCGTAAAAGACAACCATTACGCCAAACGTGCGGAAATGGACTTTTTGCTGGCCTGTTCCGGCACAGCCACCTTGGAAAACGCTCTTTTGGGTATTCCGATGGTGGTAGCGTACAAACTCTTTTGGCCGACGTACGAAATTGCCAAACGAGTGATTAAAGTGCCGTACATTTCTCTTGTCAACCTGCTTGCGCGCCGCGCACTGGTAAAGGAACTTATCCAACAGGACGCCAACGCAAAGTCCCTCGCCGCCGAAACAATGGCTATGTTCCAAAATCCGGACAAACTGACCGCCATGCGTGAAGATTTATTAAAACTGCGCGCTTCTTTGGGCGAACCGGGTGTAGCCAAGCGGGCCGCAGCGGAAATTTTAAATGATTTAAAACACGAGTAAACCTATGCAAAACGCTCCCGATTTACCGGCCTTGCTCCGCAAGTTTAAAGAATACAACCCCAATCAGGACACCTCTTTGATTGAAAAGGCCTATCACTTTGCCGAAAAAGCACACGAAAAGCAAAAGCGTGAAAGCGGCGAGCCGTATTTTACGCATTGTTGCCACGTTGCCAATATTCTAATGGATTTTAACCTGGATGCGGACACCATTTGCGCCGGGTTACTTCACGATACGGTAGAAGATACTTCCGTAACCTTGGACGACCTGCGCCGGGAATTTAATCCGGAAATTGCCCATATGGTACAAGGGGTAACGAAAATCAGCGATTTAAAATTTTCCTCCACCGACGAGGAAACCGTAGAAAATTGGCGCAAAATGCTTATCGCCGTGGCCGAAGATGTGCGCGTTATTTTAATCAAACTCGCGGACCGCACACACAATATGCGTACGCTTGATTTTATGCCGCCGGACCGCCAACAGTTTAAAGCCTACGAAACCATCTCGCTCTATGCACCGTTGGCCCAACGGTTGGGTATGTTTACCATTAAAACGGATTTGGAGGACTTGTCCTTTAAATATCTCCACCCGCTGGAATATGCCGACATCAAGGCCCAAGTGGAGGCCCGCACAGCCGACCGGCAAGCCGCATTGGAGGCCTTTAAAAAGCAATTAGAACCCGCCCTAAAAGCCGACAATTTGGACTTCCGCATTTTGGCCCGCGCTAAAAACTATTACTCCATTTACCGTAAAATGCAAAAACACCATTGCACCTTTGCGGAAATACAAGATTCCCTTGGTGTGCGCATTATTACAAAAACGTTGCAGGATTGCTACCGTGCCCTGGGACTCGTACACAGCGTATTTAAACCGATTGCGGGTACATTTACCGATTATATTGCTACGCCAAAAGCCAATATGTACCAAAGCATTCACACCACGGTTTTATCCCCCACCGGCGATATTATTGAACTACAAATCCGCACCGAGGAAATGCACCGCACCTGCGAATACGGTATCGCGGCGCATTGGCGCTATAAAATGGGCAATGTAAAACCCGACAAAAACTTTGATGAAAAAATTAACTGGATTCGCCGTTGGATTGAGTGGCAGCAGGACTTAACCGCACCGCGTGAATTTTTGGAAGGTTTTAAAACTGACGTAAATTTACAGCAAATCTTCGTGTTTACACCGCGTGCGGACGTAAAATCCCTGCCGGAAGGGTCCACCCCCATTGATTTTGCTTACGCGATTCATACCGACATTGGGGACCATTATGTAGGAGCCAAGGTAAACAACCGTATGGTGCGTATGGACTATGCCTTTAAAACGGGCGACGTGTGCGAAATTATCACGCGCAAAAACGGTGCACCCAAACGCGATTGGTTGGAATTTGCCAAAACCGCCGGTGCCCGCAGCCACATCAAACGCTACCTGCGCAGCAAAGGAGTAGAACTGTGACCGAAATAAAAACTTGCCCGCATTGCCATAACAAAGCGGACGAAACAGACAATTACTGCCGCTTTTGCGGACGCAGTTTAAAGCCGGGGCATAGTTTCTTCTATTCCCACTCCGGGATTATTTTGCTAGCCCTTGTATTGGGGCCGTTTGCCTTGCCAATGGTGTGGCTGTCCAAAATTATTTCCACTCCCGCCAAATGGATATACACCCTGTTTCTCATACTTTTGGGCGCATATTTAGTGGTGGCATTTTATCACGCATTTTTGTTGATACAAGACGCCACGCAACTAATGCTGAACGGCGGCTTGCCGGCCTTTTAATTTTTCCCTCTCTGGTGTGCCTATATTTTTGTACAATATAGAGTACCCTTTTAATTAAACAAGGAGAAATAAATGACAGACAACGAAGTAAAGCATAACGTTACCAAACACGGTCAACCGAAAGCGCTGTATATGCTGTTTATGGTTGAAATGTGGGAACGTTTTAACTATTATGGAATGAGAGCTCTTCTGTCGCTCTTTATGATTAGTACCGTAATTGGATTTACCAAAGCAACTTCCAGCAAAATTTACGGTATGTTCACGGCCCTAGTGTATTTAACCCCCGTCTTGGGCGGATACCTGGCGGATCGTTATATCGGCAAACGCCACTCTATTACCATTGGTGCTATTTTAATGGCTATGGGTCAATTCACGCTGGCGTCTTATGAACTCATTAACCCGATCCTCGCATTGGGTACGGGTTTAACGCTGATTATTATCGGAAACGGTTTCTTTAAACCCAACATCTCCACCATCGTGGGTGAACTTTATGAACCCAACGACCCCAGAAGAGACGGCGGTTTTACCATTTTCTATATGGGCATTAACGTAGGTGCGTTTTTTGCGCCGTTTATCTGCGGTTTCTTAGGCGAACCTACCGACCCGATGAACGTATTGGAAGCCTATAAATGGAAATACGGTTTTATGGCCGCCGGTACGGGTATGTTAATCGGCCTCGTGTGGTATTTGGTTTCCCAAAACAAATACTTGGGCCACATTGGCTTACACCCCGTAACTAAAAACGACCAGGACGAAGACCCCGAAGAAAAAGCCAAAGCCGAAGCCGCCAAAAAGCCGCTGACGGATGAAGAATGGGATAAAATCAAAGCGATTTTCACTTTCGTATTCTTCGCTATTTTCTTCTTTGCGTTCTTTGAACAAGCCGGAACGTCTTTGAACTTCTTTGCCAAAGAAGCCACTAATTTGACCCCGGTTTTACCGATTATTGGGCAAATTACGCTTAAAGCGTCTTACTTCCAGGCAGTGAACCCCATTTTCGTGGTTCTCTTCGCCCCGTTGTTTGCCAAACTGTGGCTTAAAATGGGAACGAAAGACCCCTCTATTCCGAGCAAATTCGGTTGGGGCTTGTTCTTGCAAGGTATTGGTTTTGCCGCGGTTGCAATAGGTGCCGCCTTGTACCAAGCCAACGGCCCGGTCAGCGCAATTTGGCTGATTTTGGTCTATCTGTTCTGCACGATGGGCGAACTGTGCTTGTCCCCGGTAGGGCTTTCTATGGTTACCAAACTCGCTCCGCTTAAATTTATGTCCCTGTTTATGGGCGTATGGTTGACGGCCAGTTTCTTTGGTAACTTGCTTGCCGGGTGGTTGGCCAGTTACTATGAATCTTGGAGCCTGACCACGCTGTTCTCCGTTCCGGCCGTTATGTCTATGCTGTTTGGCGTAGTCATGTGGATTATGACGGGCAAAATCAAAAAGTGGATGCACGGCGTACACTAATCTTTGATTAGATAATGTGAAAACCCCGCTCAAACGAGCGGGGTTTTTTAGACATAAAAAAGCGGAACGCAAAACCCAAACACAGGTTGCGTCCCGCCCATTACTAACTAAAACAGCCCCTATTCCTCGGTTTCCGGCTCCTCGGAGGGTTCTATGTGCAGACTGGCCAATAGCATATCCACCAGGCGGATATCGCTCGGATATTGCACCAATTCACGCGCCTTTAAAAGAGACACCCAACGGATTGAAATAATTTCGGACGCATCGTGCTTGCCAATGCGCCCCAGTTTCTTCATCAAATACCATTGGACCATCTTTTTGACGTAATTTCCCTGAAAAGTAAACGCGTACTTCACCCGAATCATCGGCCGGACAATAACGGCTTTATAGCCTGTTTCTTCCAATACTTCGCGCAGCGCGGCCTGACGTGGCGTTTCCCCTTGTTCAATGTGTCCTTTGGGAAACGTCCAAATCTTTTTGCCTTTCATATTTTTGACTTGGACGAGTAAAACCTTGCGCCCGTCCAATATCACGCCGCCGCACGAAAATTCGGAAACAATCATACGCCCTTCTCTAAGTTATATGCCGCGTTTAAAATTTTTTCTTCCTGCAAAATCGGCCCGTAAAACTGTACGCCGATAGGCAAACCGTTTTTATCCTTGCCAAACGGCACGCTGATACCGGCAAGCCCGCCGATATTGCCCTGGCAGGTATAAAGGTCCGCCAGATACAGGGCCAACGGGTCCTCGTCGTGCGCGCCCAGTTTAAAGGCCGTCGTGGGCGAGGTGGGCGTCAGCAAAATATCCACCTTTTCAAACGCTTTTTTAAAATCGTCGCGGATGAGTTCGCGCACCTTCATCGCCTTTACAAAACACTCCTCGTAACGGCCGGAGGTCAGTGCGTAAGTACCGATAATAATGCGCTTTTTTACTTCCAATCCAAAAGGCTTGCGGGAGCCTTCGTAATAGGCGTTTAAATCTTGGGCTTGTTTATCGGCGTACCCGTAACGGATACCGTCAAAGCGGCCCAGGTTAGAACTGGCTTCCGCACTGGTGATAATATAGTAACACGGAGCCGCATATTTGGCGTGAGGCACTTCCACTTCCACCAGTTCCGCACCCAACTCCTGCAAGCGCTTGGCAGCCGCGTCCACCTTTTCTTTAATATCCGCGTTTAAACCGTCCAAAAAACCCTTGGGAAGCCCTACTTTTAGGCCTTTTAAACCGTCCGTAAAAAGTTTTTCATAAGCAGGAACTTCTGCGTCCAAGGAAGTTGAATCGTGCACATCTTTACCGGCCAACACTTCCAACACGCGCGCAGAATCAGCCACCGTTTGGGCCAGTACACCCACTTGGTCGGCGCTGGAAGCAAAAGCGATAACACCATAGCGCGAAATACGGCCATAACCGGGCTTAATACCCACCACCCCGCAAAAACCTGCCGGTTGGCGTACGGAGCCGCCCGTATCGGTGCCCAAAGCCACGGGAACCATCCCCGCCGCCACAGCCGCCGCACTTCCGCCAGAGGAACCGCCCGGCACGCACTCCAAATTAACCGGATTTTTAACCGGACCGTAAACGGAAGTTTGGTTGCTGCTGCCCATTGCAAATTCGTCCATATTGGCACGGCCGATAATTACGGCATCCGCGGCCACTAATTTTTCCACCACCGTAGAGGTGTAGGCGGCCACATAATTTTCCAACATTTTGGAACAGCAGGTAGCCTTGTGCCCTTTGTAAAGGATATTATCCTTAATTGCCACCGGCACACCGGCCAGCGGCCCCAGTTTTTCACCGCGGGCTTTTTTGGCATCCACGGCTTTGGCTTGGGCCAGGGCATCTGCTTCAAATACTTCTACCAGAGCGTTAATTTGGGGGTTTAATTCGGCAATTTTTGCCAAAGATTCCCGGGTAATTTCTTCGGCGGTCTTCACGCCTGTTTCAATAGCGTTTACAATTTCCAAAGCGGTCATCATATTAAAGCACCTTCTTTACTTTCGCGCAGTCATCTTCCAACGCGCCAAATTCTTGGCGCAAAGCAGCGGCGCGGTCCAAGTCGCTGACGGGTTCGTCACGGCGGATATGCGCCGAGTGGTTTACGTTGGTCAATTTGACCGAGTCCGTATTCACGGCGGAAAGTTCCTTTACCCATTTAAACAGGGCTTCTAATTGTTCTTGATAAATAGCGGCTTCTTGTTCGCTTACCTGCATTTTGGCAAGTTTGGCGGCCAAGGCTACATCTTTTTTAGTTATTTCCATAAAATAGGGCTCCCTTTAAAAATATATTTTATATAATAATTTAGCCGTTTGGCTAGGCATTATGCCCGCTTGGCGGCAAGGGGGAAATTTATGGAAAACCAAACGCAGGAAAACAAACCCGTCTGCACGCCGGATAAACGCAACGCGGACGACTGCAAATGCAATTTAAATGGCACAAACTGCATTAACAGCCATTTTACGCTTTCGGTCATTGCGGTAATTATTTCGTGCTTTACGGGCTTTTTTACAATTCCGCTGGCGATTGCCGGGATGATTTTATCCTTGCGCGCGCAGGATTTGGCCCGCACGAACCTGCCGGATGAAGCCCGGCGCGTGGCTTGGTGGGCGGGGCTCTTTGGGTGGCTGACGGTAGGGATTGCCGTCGTACCGCTTGTACTGGTGTTATTTTTCGGCGGGACCTTGCTCGCTTTGCTGACGGCCATTTTGGCCTCGGCTTAATTTACTATACACGCTAACAGACAGGAGACTTTCAAATATGAAAAATAAAATAATACTATGCTGGATGTTGTGCTTGGCTTTACCCGGTTGGTCGGCTGTTACACTCCCTTATATTGAAAACTCCCCGGCCCCGGCAAACTTTTCTTGTTTTTGCCCCGAAATACTGGCAAAAGGACAGCCCGAAAAAGTTGTTCCCCCTGCGGAACTGGATGTTCGCTCGTGTGATGTATCCGCCTGGGATTTCAGTGGATATACCAAGGATGAACTGGCTGATGTACTGACCTTTGACAGCAAAACCGTTTTGCCGTCCAAAAACAAACTGCCCAAGGGATTTAATGCTAAAAAGATTTTAAAAAATGGCAAAAACCCCGGCTTACATTTACATAAATTGCATAAACAAGGCATTACGGGAAAAGGGGTTTCTGTGGCGATTTTGGACCAAAACCTGTTGACTACGCACCAAGAATACACAAAAAATTTAGTTTGGTACGAGGAAAATATTTGGTGGAAACCAATGGACAGCAGTATGCACGGCTCAGCAGTAGCCTCTATTTTGGTGGGGAAAACCGTTGGGGTGGCCCCACAGGCTAATTTGTTTTTTTTCGCGCCTGAATTCGGCCGCAGTTCAGAAGACCGCTACGATGCCGCACCCAATGCCCGTGCGTTGCGCCGGATTGCCCAAGTAAACAAGCAATTACCTGCGGAACAGAAAATCCGTGTGGTGTCTATTTCGCGCGGATTCACCCCAGACGATTTAGATGCAAAAGAGTTTGCCGTTGCAAAAAAAGCATTAGAGGATGACGGGATAGCCGTGTTTACCACTCAGGATGTTTTTACATTAAACCGCACACACTCGCGGGATAATCCGGACAAAGCCGACTATTGCCGCCCGGCATATTGGTTGAAAAAAGAAAAATTGCCATCTTATGCGGCTTTCCAAGACGTATTCGCCCCGACCGATTTCCGCGTAGTTGCCGCGCCCAATGGTAACGGAGATTATGTACATTATGCTAATGGCGGACTCTCGTGGGCGGTGCCCTATGTGGCGGGTTTGTATGCGCTAGGCGTACAAGTAAGGCCGGGGCTTACCAAAGCAGAATTTTTACAAGCCGTTGCCGCCACAAACGACACGCGCCAATGCACCTTTCAGGGCCAAGCGTTTACATCCAAACTTGTTAATCCGCAAAAATTAATCAAATTTTTGCAAAAATAACTATTCCTCAGGTTTAAAAAAGCCTGGGGTTTATTAAGAAGTATTTATAAAAGAACGCCCCGGATACTTTTGAAAGCACTCCGGGGCAGTTTTGGTGTGTGGAAATTTTACCAGCCATTTCTAACCAACTCACACTGATAAGAATCTATATGAAGCGTTGTGCCGCCGTAAATACAAGATTTCAGGTCACACCGCTGATTCGGACTAGAACAAGTACCGCAAGAAGTGCCATAATTTCTATTACTGCAATTAACATCCTGATCTCCGCTTATTATAAAAACCCAATCCCATTTATAACATATCCCGTCTGCCGCCGTCATAGGGACCAAAAAACAACACTCGGCCTTATGAGTGGATTTGTAAACAATATTAGAACAATCATCCGTCGGAATAGTTGGAATCGTCGGTCTGCCGCTTCCGCAATTTGCAAGTGCCAATAATTTCACTTTTTTATTGTCGCTCGTCGTACGCTCTTCCCATTTTAACGTGCAGTTGCTTAAACTCGCACCCGTGTTCACGTGCGAACTCGTCGGCTGCGGAATATCGTTCCCGGATAATGTAAACCCGTCCGTTGTGGCTTCATCATAAAGGCTTGCATCCTCTGAGCCGCTGACAGATAATTTATTCGCGCGCAATGTAGCCGCCTTTTGTTTTAAGCGGTTTACCGCATCTAACGTGGATATATACGAATCGCTTTTGACCGTTGTCGTTCCGCCGTTTACATACACATTATTTAAAAGTGCATTAGGCGTACCCGTATTGACTGCCTGATAATTATCATAAGTATTGGCCGCCGACCCGTGGATAGCCGTATTGGGCATATCAAGCGCAGAGCCGGACTCCCCCACCACAGCGGGAACATTATAATTTAAATTAGGTGAACTGGCACTCACAGTACCGCCGGAGCGGACCGTCATCGTGTTGGCTTCAATACCGCCTTTTAAATTGGCCTTATCGGCTACCTTTAAATAGACGTAATCTCCCATACGCGACGGGTTATACGATACTGCGGAAATCATTTCCGCGGCCAAAGGACACGCTAAAAACAACGCTCCTACAATTAACAATTTTTTCATAGATAACCCCTGTTGTATATTATGTTTATAATAGTATATTGAAAAAAAGTTAAAAAAGCAAGTAGCCACCCATTAAAAAGCCCCGTCCAAGCGGGGCTTTTTACAAAGTTATGCTTCCTGGGCGGCATTGGTTCCCATAGCGTGTTTGCGCGGGTAGCGCAGCCAAATGGCAAGTAACGCGCCAATGCCCAACAAATACGGATAATACAAATATTTCATAATGCTTACCGGGGAAACACCCGTCAAACTGGCGGCCATTAACAGTTGTGCCCCATAGGGAATAATCCCTTGCACAAAGCAGGAAAAAATATCCAACAAACTGGCCGCGCGGTTGGGGGCTATGTTAAAGCGTCCGGCAATTTCCTTGGCAATCGGTCCGGCCATAATAAGGGCTATGGTATTGTTAGCGGTGCAGAGATTGGCAAAACTCACCACGCCCGCAATGCTCACTTCCGCCCCGCGGCGGGTGTGCAATTTGGCAGTCATCTTTTGGATAATCCACGCCAAACCGCCGTTATAGCGAATCATTTCCAGCATACCGCCCGCCAAAATGGTAACAATAATCAGTTCGCCCATTCCTGTAATGCCGTTGCCCATAGCGGTCGTCCAGCCCCAAATATTAAAAGCCCCCGTCAAAATACCGATAAGCCCGCACAACACCGTACCGCCCAACAAAACAATCATTACGTTTACGCCCATTACCGCCGCCGCCAACACGGCAAAATAAGGCAATACCTTTACCCACGAAATTTCGCCGGGTATAAAGACATTTTGCACGCCGCTGCCCATTAAAATATAGATAACCGTCGTCAAAATAGCAAAAGGCATTACGATAGCAAAGTTCGTGCGGAATTTGTCGGCCATTTTGCACCCTTGGGTGCGGGTGGCTACAATGGTAGTATCGGAAATAAAAGATAAATTATCGCCAAACATTGCCCCGCCCACCACCACCGCGGCCATAAGGGATAAAGGCAAGCCTGTTTGGGCAGACAGCCCCGCCGCCACAGGCGTAAGAGCCACAATCGTACCGACGGATGTTCCCACGGAAACGGAAATCACACAAGCCGCCAGAAAAATACCAGCCGCCAATACATTACCCGGCAAAATGGAAAGCGTCAAATTGACCGTAGCATCCACCGCGCCCATCGCTTTGGCGGTTTGGGCAAAGGCTCCCGCCAAAATAAAAATCATTACCATTAACATAATGTTGGCATTGGCCGCTCCCTTGCAAAACAGTTCAATGCGGTTATGCACAGAGCCGCCCTTGCTCATCCAAACGGCTACAATAGAGGACAATACAAATGCCACCGTAATCGGCATTTTGTAAAAATCGCCCGCCACTACGGAAACGGCTAAATAAGCGATTAAAAACACACCCAAAGGCACTAAGGCCCAGGCATTAGGGGTAATGGTATTATTTTCGGTTTTCATAAGCGTTTTGCGGAAAGTCCGCTTTTTTATATTGTATAAAATATAGACCCTCTGTATCTTTTTAGCCGAAAATCATACAATACACTTATGAAAGCCGCTATTATTACCATTGGGGACGAGATTCTTCTCGGCCAGATTTTAGACACCAACTCCCGCTATTTGGCGCGGGGGTTGGCCCAAATCGGCGCGGAAACGGTAAAAATGCTGTCCGTAGCCGACGAACGCACCGAAATTTTACGCGCAGTAGAGGAAGGTTTTTCAAACGCGGATATCGTGTTGGTAACGGGGGGATTAGGCCCGACCAAGGACGATTTAACCAAAAAAGTTTTGGCGGAATACTTTGGCACTACGCTTGAATTTAACCCGCAGGCTTATGCGTGGCTGGAAGAAATGTTCGCCGGACGCCCGGAACGGATGAACGAATACAATAAATCCCAGGCGGTTTTGCCAAAAAGTTGCACACCCTTGCACAATTTAAAGGGCACAGCCAGCGGAATGTGGTTTGAAAAAGGGGGAAAAGTGTTAGTTTCTCTGCCCGGAGTGCCGTTTGAAACGGAATATTTGTTCCCGGCGGAGGTTTTACCGCGTTTAAAAGCCAAATTTAAGGACGGGCTTTTGCGCTACCGCATGGTTACCGTTTTTAATATCCCGGAAGCGGACCTTGCGATGAAATTAGCCGCGTACGAGGAAACGCTGCCCGCCGGAATCGGCCTGGCCTATTTGCCGTCTGCGGGCTTTATCCGTTTGCGCGTAACCGCAAAAGGGGAAGCGGTGGAAAAACTGGATACTTTTTTTGAGGCGCTTTTAAAGGCGCTTTCCGGCCTTACCTTTACAATAGCGGACAATGCTTCTGCCGAAGACGATTTTGCCCGCCGCCTGCGCAAAAGCGGCGTTACGGTAGCGTGCGCGGAAAGTTGCACCGGGGGCAATATCGCCCATTTAATTACGGCGGTGCCCGGTTCCTCGGCTTATTTTTTAGGCGGTGTGGTATCGTATGCTAACGAGGTTAAAAAGCGCATTTTGGGCGTTAGCGCGGAAGATTTGCAAAAGTTTGGGGCCGTAAGCGAGCCGGTAGCCGTGCAAATGGCGCAAGGCGTGCGAAAAATAACCGGGGCCGATTTTGCCGTTTCCACCACGGGCATAGCCGGGCCGGACGGGGGAACGGATGAAAAACCGGTCGGCACCGTGTGGATTGGCGTAGCCGGGCCCAAAGGGGCGTATGCGCAAAAATTCTTATTTGCCCGTACGCGCGAGCGCAATATAGGCAAAGCCTCTATAAAAGCCCTGCAACTGTTATTAGAAGAAATTGAAAAAAAATAACTTTTCCGTTATTGTTCCGTCTAGTGAAAAACACCCGGAGAAATTTCTCCGGGTGTTTTTTTGCGGATAATTATCGGGCAGCGGGCGGTTCCGGCAT
>OIYP01001394.1_pt1 | contig 11875 bp, 8 predicted proteins | sample 1588261 | NCBI WGS metagenome assembly OIYP01 (sample SAMN03283293) | human gut metagenome | biome: human-associated habitat; material: feces | host: Homo sapiens | place: Peru | collected 2012
GGTCACGATGCTAAGGACTCAACTTCTGTTAAAAGACCTGTATTCGACTTTTCAACTTGTTTTGATGGCGATTTAAAGGGTATGAAGATTGGTATTCCAACTAACTACTTTGGCAAGGGTCTTGATGAAGATGTTAAGAAGTCTGTATTAGAAGCTGCTGAAACATTAAAGAAGTTAGGTGCTGAAATTGAAGAATTTGAAATGAATATTGTTGATTATGCAATTCCTACTTATTATGTTTTAGCTTGTGCTGAGGCTAGTTCAAACCTTTCAAGATATGACGGTATTAAGTATGGTTATAGAAAGAGAGATTGCGAGGACTTAATGGAAGTTTACTTAACTTCAAGAAGCGAAGGCTTTGGTATGGAAGTTAAGAGAAGAATTATGCTTGGTTCTTTCGTTTTAAGTTCTGGTTATTACGATGCTTACTACAACAAGAGTTTAAAGGTTAGAGGTCTTATTAAAAAGAGCTTTGATGAAGCCTTTGAAAAGTATGATATGATTTTATCTCCTGTTGCTCCAACAACAGCTTATAAGATTGGCGAAAATTCTTCTGACCCTCTTAAGATGTATTTAGGCGATATTTATACAGTATCTGTAAATCTTGCAGGTATTCCAGCTGTATCTGTACCTTGTGGTTTTGGTTCTAACGGTATGCCTATTGGTATGCAGTTAATTGGTAATGCCTTTGACGAAAGCAAACTTGTTAGAGCTGCTTATGCCTTCCAGAAGGAAACAGATTTCCATACTAAAAAGCCTGAAATGGTGAAAGGAGGAAATAACTAATGAATTATCAGATGGTAGTAGGCTTAGAGGTACACGTTGAGTTATCTACTAAGTCAAAGATTTTCTGTAGCTGTACAACTGAGTTCGGTGGTGAGCCTAATACTCACGTTTGCCCAGTTTGTTCAGGTATGCCAGGTGTACTTCCTGTTTTAAATAAAAAGGTTGTTGACTTTGCAATTAGAGCTGGTCTTGCAACTAATTGTGAAATTACTAGATATAATAAGTTTGATAGAAAGAATTATTTTTATCCAGATTTACCAAAGGCTTATCAAATATCGCAATGGAGCGTGCCAATAGTAGAAAATGGCGAGTTAATAATAAATATAGAAAATGATGAAAAACGCATATGCATTACGCGCGCGCACCTTGAAGAAGATGCCGGTAAAAACACGCACGAAGCAGGGCATAGCTTAGTTGATTTAAACCGCTCAGGCACGCCGCTGCTTGAAATCGTAAGCGAACCAGATATGCGAAATAGCGATGAAGCAGTGGCTTATCTTAAAAAACTTCACAGCATTTTGCGCTTTTTAAATATCAGTGATGCGAATATGCAAGAGGGCAGTTTTAGGTGCGATGTGAATGTAAGCATTAGGCCAAAGGGCGAGAACAAGCTTTATACGCGCGTGGAGATAAAAAATCTCAACTCATTTCGCTTTATCCAAAAGGCCATTGAATACGAAGCAAGCAGGCAAATCGCTGCTTGGGAAGATGGCAATTATGAGCGTGAAGTAGTCCAAGAAACACGCCTTTTTGACACCACAAAACTAATCACAAAACCTATGCGAAGTAAAGAAGAAGCAGCTGAATATCGATATTTTCCAGATCCTGATTTATTGCCTATTGTCGTGCCTGATGATTTGATGAATGAAGCTAGTAAATTGCCAGAATTGCCAGATGAGAAAAAAACGCGCTATATAAACGAGTTAGGCTTAAAGCCTTATGATGCTGGCGTGATTATTAGCACTTATGAAATGGCGCGCTATTTTGAGGATTTAATAAACGCTAAAATTTCGCCAAAATTATGCGTTACTTGGCTTTGTGTAGAACTTCTTGGCAGGCTTAAAAACGGCGTAACCATAGAAAATAGCCCCGTAAATAGCACAAAAATGATAGAGCTTTTAGGGCGAATTGAAGATGGCACAATTAGCGCAAATGCCGCTAAAAAGGTGCTTGATGAATTAATAACTAACCAAAGCGCAAGCGTAGATGAGATTATAGAAAAACTTGGGCTTAAACAAGTAAGTGATGATGGGGCGATTGACGCGATCGCCGAGGCTGTTTTGGCGGCAAATGCGGACAAAGTGGCTGAGTTTAAAGCGGGCAAGGACAAACTCTTTGGCTTTTTTGTGGGGCAGGTGATGAAAGAGGGCAAGGGTGCATTTAACCCCACAAAGGTTAATGAAATTTTGAAAGTAAAACTTGGCTAAATTTGAGGCAAAAATGAGTGAAATTCAGTTTAAAGATACCATTTTACAAGGCGATTGCGTTAGTATTCTTAAAACCTTGCCTGATAAAAGTGTGGATTTAATCTTTGCTGACCCGCCGTATTTTATGCAAACAGAGGGTGAGCTTTTACGCACGAGCGGAGAAAAATTTAGTGGCGTGGAGGATTCGTGGGATAAATTCGAGTCCTTAAAACATTATGATGCCTTTTGCAAAGCGTGGCTTAAAGAATGCCAAAGAGTGCTTAAAGATAGTGGCAGCATTTGGGTAATAGGTTCTTTTCAAAACATTTTTAGGCTAGGTTATATAATGCAAGATTTAGGCTTTTGGATACTCAATGATGTCATTTGGGCAAAGCCAAATCCCGTGCCAAATTTCAAAGGCACAAGGCTTTGTAACGCCCACGAAACGCTGATTTGGTGCGCTAAAAATAAAAATTCAAAATACACTTTTAATTACAAAACGATGAAATTTCTTAACAACGACAAACAAGAAAGAAGCGTGTGGAATATAGGAATTTGCATAGGTAATGAGCGTTTGAAAGATATAAGTGGCAAAAAAGTGCATTCTACACAAAAGCCAGAACTCTTGCTTGAAAAGGTGATTTTATCAAGCTCAAAGCAAGGCGATTTGGTGCTTGACCCCTTTTTTGGCACAGGCACGACAGGAGCGATTGCTAAAAAATTTGGACGACATTTTATCGGCATAGAACAAGATGAAAGCTATGTGAAAATCGCAGCAAGTCGCATTCGTCAAGTAAATGTCGTGCTAAATGACATAAGTTTAGGCAAACTTGAAACCAAGCCCCCAAGAGTGAGCTTGCAAGAGCTTTTAAATGTGGGTTTGCTCCAAGAAAGGCAAAAACTTTATGACAAAAACAAAAAATTCATTTGCACCTTGCTTGATAATGACAAAGTAACTGACGGAGAAGAAGAGTTAAGCATTCACAAAATGGCAGCAAAGCACTTAAATAAAAGCAATCATAATGGTTGGCAGTTTTTTTATATCTTTGAAAATTCAAATTTAGTGCCTATTGATTCTTTGCGTTATGAGTATAATAAAAGGATAGAAAATGCTTAATGAATTAGAAAAAATTGTTTTAAATTCAATTGATACCATTATCAAAAACACAACAAGCGATAAAAAACTCCAAAAAATTCATAAAGCACACGAGGTAAAACTTCATTTTATACCGATTAAATATAGGGTTTTTGGTGGAATTTTACAAAGTATGAATATCCAATTTGGAAATTTTATCGAAGAGTTAATGAGGCAACTTGTAGCAAATAGTGGTTATGAAATTTTACAAGAATTTAGTGGAAAAAAAAGCAATAAATTTAAAATTTCGCCTTTTGCTGACGGACTTATTGATAGTTATATCACAAAGGCACAAAGTGATATAAATTTTATTTTACCCAAAGAATTTCACTCCCTAAAAAGCTCAATTTTAAAGGATAAAAGCGAAAGCAGTATTAAAACAGACCACGATATTGACTTGCTTTTTAAAGGCAAGAATGAACAAATTTATTATGTGGAGATTAAATACAATGACGACCACGACACCGATAAATTCATAGCACTTAACCGCAAGATAATAAAAACTTATGCGTATTTGGTGCGTGAGCTTGGCGTGGATATTAAGCCTGTTTTGTTTTATTTTAATAACAAAAAAATGAAAGGCAATATCTACTTGCCCGAAGATGAGTGTATTTATCGTGGCGAACGCTTTTTTAAAGAGTTTTTAAAATTTGATTATGGTAAATTGCAAAATATCTTTGAAAATTTTGCCGAGTCAAGCGAAAATGTCGCTCAATTTAATAAACTTTACCAAGATATAATGAAACGAGGCTAAATGAGCATAGCAGTTATCGGAGCGGGGAAATGGGGGCAGGGTTTGCACTTTGCCTTTTCGCAAAAGCAAACTTGTCTTATCACTTCGCCGCACACAAAAGACTTGCCAAATTTTGTAAGCATTGACGAGGCGCTAGAATGCGAGTATTTGGTTTTTGCACTCTCAGCACAAGGAATCGCGGCGTGGCTAAAAGAGCATTTTAAAAACAAAGGACAAAAAATTTTGCTTGCCTCAAAGGGCATTGACACGGCGAGTTGCCGCTTTTTGGATGAGATTTTTTTGGACTTTGTGGATAAGCGCAATTTTTGTGTTTTAAGCGGTCCGAGCTTTGCGGCTGAGGTGATGCAGGGCTTGCCTTGTGCCTTGTGCGTGAGTGGCTTTGAGCGCGCACTTTGTGAAGAGTTTGTGCTCATGAATATTTCTAAAGACCGTTACAGCGATATGGTCAAGCCTGCCTCGAAAAACAGCCGCTGGGCGGTGAACCTGCTCAAGGCTTTCGTTATCGGCGGGGGGATATGCGTTATCGGGCAGGCGCTTACCTCGCTTTACGCTTACCTCGGCGCGGACGAAAAAAACGCGGCGACTTGGTGCTCGGTCACGCTCATCGCCGCTTCGGTGCTGCTTACGGCGCTCGGACTTTACGAAAAGATAGCTAAGCACGCCGGCGCGGGTACGCTAGTGCCGATCACGGGCTTCGCAAACTCCGTCGCCGCACCCGCCGTTGAGTTCAAGACCGAGGGCTACGTTCTCGGCGTGGGGGCTAAGATATTCTCGATAGCCGGCCCCGTTATCCTCTACGGCACTGCTGCTGGCGTTGTCTACGGGCTGATATACTGGATATTCAAATGACAAAATAACGACACAAAACCCGCTTCGGGCCTTTCGGCTCTGGGCGGGTCTTGCGCTATAATTTATAAGTGGGATGGGGCAAAGTTAATACGGAGGATAAGTGTCCTCATCTCATTGTAGAAATCAAATAGTAGAGATATTACTCTTCATCCTGAAGTGCGTCGTAGCCGACAGCGCCCGTGCGGACTTTTATTACGTCCTCAACATCGTAAATGAATATCTTTCCATCGCCGATGCTGCCGGTGTAGAGAGCCTTTCTCGCGGTGTTTACTACCGTCTTTACAGGCACCTTGCTGACTACTATCTCAGCCTTTACCTTAGGCAGCAGCTTCGGGGTTATCTTCGCACCTCTGTAATAGTGCGTCTGACCCTTCTGCGTACCGCAGCCCTGAACGTTCGTAACGGTCACGCCCGTAACGTTTATGCCTTCCATTGCGGCGATGAAGTCGCCGAGGCGCTCTTCCTTGAATACCGCAACTACCTTTGTCAGCTTGTTTTCCTTATCTACTGCGAAGTCCTTTACGGGAACTGCGGTGTCGAGGTCTTCAAGTCCAGCGATCTCGGCTTCGTCATATTCGATAGTTTCATGTGCGAATACGAAGTCTGCGTATGCAGAGGGCAGGCCGTGTTCGCAAATATCCAGACCCTTTATCTCCTCTTCTCTGCTTGCTCTCAGACCAAAAATCGCCTTGATGATGAAGAAGGTTATCGTGATGGTAACTGCTGTCCAGAGGAGGATAGCGCCTACGCCGACTGCCTGATATGCAAGCTGGCCGAAGCCGCCGCCGTAGAACACGCCGTTCTCGGTATCGAAAAGTCCGCAGGCAAGAGCGCCCCAAAGACCGTTGCAGCCGTGTACCGCTACCGCGCCGACGGGGTCGTCAACGTGAAGCTTGTTATCAACGAACCATACGCCGAATACTACAAGCACGCCTGCTACTGCGCCGATGATGGTCGCGCCCAGCGCGTCTACTATGTCGCAGGGAGCGGTGATGGCTACCAGACCTGCCAGCGAAGCGTTCAGACACATCGAAACATCAGGCTTGCCGTACTTCACCCAAGTGAAGATCATGCAGACGAGAGTTGCGATGGCGGGTGCGATGGTGGTGGTAACGAGGATAGAGCCGAGCTGGCTTACGGTAGTAGCCGCAGCGCCGTTGAATCCGTACCAAGCGAACCAAAGAATGAACACGCCGAGCGCACCGAGGGTGAGCGAGTGGCCGGGGAATGCGTTTACCTGAGTTACCTTGCCGTCCTTATCGCGCTTGTACTTGCCAAGACGCGGGCCGAGGATAGCTGCGCCGATGAGCGCCGAAAGTCCGCCGACCATGTGTATCAGCGCCGAACCTGCGAAATCGTGGAATACCACGCCGCCGAAGCGCTCTACGGTAAGCCAGCCGCCGCCCCATGCCCAGTGAGCTTCGATGGGGTAGATAACGAGCGAGATAACGCCCGAGTATACGCAGTAAGAGATGAATTTCGTTCTCTCAGCCATAGCGCCCGAAACGATAGTAGCGGTGGTGGCGCAGAAAACGAGGTTGAAGAAGAATGCCGAGTAGTCAAAATTGCTCCAGTCGGTAAACATCTTAAAGGTAGGCGTACCGATAAAGCCGCCGATGTCCTTGCCGTAGATGAGTCCGAAGCCGAGCGGCATGAATACCGCCGTGCCTATGCAGAAGTCCATTAGGTTCTTCATTATAATGTTGCCTGCGTTCTTGGCGCGGGTAAAGCCCGTTTCCACCATCGCAAAGCCGCACTGCATGAAGAATACCAGCACTGCTCCGAGTAAGAACCATATGCCGAATGCGTCCGAGCCGAGCTGCTCAGATACCTGATCGACGATAGTTTGCAGATCATTCATATTATCATATCCAATCATAAAAAATTTTTACCGAAATAAAAAGTCGTGCGCCAATGCACCCTTACGGATACATAAACGCACGACATTGTGCCTAATTTAGTTTAAAGCTTAAATTACTTTACATAGAAGAGAAGCTGCTCGTAAGTAGGATACGGCCAGTACTTCTCGCCGCAGATAGCTTCCATCTGGTCGGCAGGCGCTCTCAACTCGCCCATCTTGGCGAGGATAACGTCGTGGTAATATCTTGCCAGCTCTTCGGTATCGGCAATATCGCCCGCCTTTACCTCTGCTTCTTCCAGCTCGTTCATAGCCTTGTAGGTGGAAGCCGCCAGCGAGGAAAGTCTGGTAACGAGCTCTTTTTCTACCGTCAGGTCAGCGCCGAGCGCAGTAGCGGTAGCGGCGGTCTCGCCCAGATCCTTAACGTAGCTCATAGCCGCGGGAAGAATATCCTTCTTAGCCATGTCGATCATGGTAAGAGCTTCGATGTTTACTATCTTTACATATTCGTCCAGCAGGATCTCAACGCGGGATTCCAGCTCTACCTTGCTGTAAACGCCGTGCTTCGAGAGCACCTCTACGTTCTTGTCAGCGAGGTATACGGGAACTGCGTCGGGTGTGGACTTGAGGTTCATAAGACCTCTCTTCTCAGCCTCAGCGGGCCACTCGGCAGAATAGCCGTTGCCGTTGAAGATGATGTTCTTGTTTTCGGAAATAGTTCTCTTGATAAGCGAATCGAGAGCGTCCTGGAAATCGTCAGCCTTAGAAAGCTCATCGTAGAACTGGTCGAGCACTTCTGCAACGATGGTGTTGAGAATTGTCATCGGGCCTGCGCAGGAAAGCTTCGAGCCGGGCATTCTGAACTCAAACTTGTTGCCGGTGAATGCGAAAGGCGAAGTTCTGTTTCTATCGGTAGTATCCTTCGGGAACTTAGGCAGTACGTCTACGCCGATCTCCATCTGCGTCTTAGCCTTGCCCTCATACTTGTGTCCCTCAGCCAGCGCTTCGAGAATGTCGGTAAGCTCGTCGCCGAGGAAGATAGAGATGATGGCGGGAGGTGCTTCGTTAGCGCCGAGGCGGTGGTCGTTGCCTGCGGTAGCTACGCTCGCTCTCAGCAGATCCTGATAATCATTTACAGCCTTGATAACTGCTACGAGGAATGTAAGGAACTGCGCGTTCTCAGCGGGGGTAGTGCCGGGGTCGAGCAGGTTTACGCCTGTATTGGTGGATACCGACCAGTTGTTGTGCTTGCCCGAGCCGTTTACGCCTGCGAAAGGCTTTTCATGAAGCAGGCACTTAAAGCCGTGCTTTCTTGCCGTTCTCTTCATGATCTCCATAGTGAGCTGGTTGTGGTCGGTAGCGATATTGGTAGTGCCGAAGATGGGCGCGAGCTCGTGCTGAGCGGGTGCTACTTCGTTATGCTTGGTCTTAGCGCAGATGCCGAGTCTCCAGAGCTGCTCGTCAAGATCTTCCATATAAGCGTTTACGCGGGTCTTGATAGTGCCGAAGTAGTGGTCTTCAAGCTCCTGACCCTTAGGTGCGGGTGCACCGAAAAGCGTTCTGCCTGTAAGGATAAGGTCTTTTCTCTTCGAGTACATCTCGCGGTCGATGAGGAAGTATTCCTGCTCAGGGCCGACGTTTGCGGTAACTCTTGTAACGTCGTCAGCGCCGAAGAGCTTCAGCAGTCTTACAGCCGACTTATTGAGCGCTTCCATAGATCTCAGCAGCGGGGTCTTTTTATCAAGAGCCTCGCCCGTGTACGAGCAGAAAGCGGTAGGTATGCAAAGGCTCTTGCCCTTGATGAATGCGTAAGAGGTGGGGTCCCAAGCGGTGTAGCCTCTTGCTTCAAAAGTAGCGCGCAGACCGCCCGAGGGGAAGGAGGAAGCGTCAGGCTCGCCCTTTACGAGCTCTTTGCCCGAAAACTCCATGATGATCTTGCCGTCGCCGATGGGCGAGATAAAGCTGTCGTGCTTTTCAGCGGTGATGCCGGTCATAGGCTGGAACCAGTGAGTATAGTGGGTGCAGCCCTTTTCTACCGCCCAGTCTTTCATAGCCGCGGCTACTACGTTCGCCACGTCAATATCGAGCGGCTCGCCCGACTGGATGGTCTTTTTCAGCGATTTGTACACCGACTTAGGCAGTCTTTGCTGCATGACGTTTTCGTCAAATACGTCGATTCCGAAGATCTCAGGGATGTTCATAAGAAATTCCTCCTATTATAAATTATAGATGCGTGAAACTTTGTCACATACATTTTTTGCAATAAAAAAAGGCACTGCGGACGTATCTTTCATCGTCCACAGCGCCATTGCTGTTTACAATACATAGTATAGCGCAACAAAACGTTTTTGTCAAGGCTTTTTTTGCAATTTCAGCATTTTCGGCGTTTCTGACAAACTCGCTGCCGCTTTTGCGAAAACTTTTTGTGAAGTTTACGCAATCGAACATTTAGGCATACGCCGTAGTCTGCTGAGTATAGCTGTAAACTATAAAGCTTTCCGCGTCGGGCGTTACGCCGCTCTGCTCAAAAAGCTGAGATACGGTAACGAAGCGGCAGCCCTGCTCTTTCAGCGCGGGTATTATCATATCCAGCGCCTGAACGGTCTGCTCGTTGCCCTCCATATCGTGCAGCAGTATAACTGCGCCGTCGCGCGCCTGCGCCAACACCTTTTCCGCGCGCTGCTGCGCCGTTACTTCGTCAAGCCAATCCTCCGCGCCGAAGCCTGCTATAAAAGGCAGCTTCACGGTGTCTACCATAGTTTGGTTCACCGCTATATACGGCGGGCGGAAAAACTGCGGCTGCCTGCCCGTTATCTCGGCAACGCGGCGGCTGGTTTCGTCGATCTCGTCGGCTATCTCCTGCGCCGTCATTTTCGTCATGTCGGAGTGTGTGAGCGAGTGGTTCTCTATCTCGCAGCCCAGCGAGCAGGCGCGCTTTACCGCCTGCGCCGACTTCTCGTTTATATTGCTGCCGACGAGGAAGAAAGTTCCCACCGCGCCGTACTTTTCAAGCACATCGAGCACGCGCGGAGTGGTCACGGTATTCGGCCCGTCGTCGAAGGTCAAGGCTATTATTTTGTCCTGCATTTTATCTCCCCCGTCTTACTTCATAAGCTCGCGCATTTCGCCGATAAGCTCGCCGAAGAGTTTCAGTGCGTCGTTTATCGGGGCTGCGGTGGTCATATCCACGCCCGCGCCTTTCAGCAGCGAGATGGGGTCTTTCGAGCAGCCGCCCTTTAGGAAGCCGATGTAGTCCTTAACTGCCTCTTCGCCGCCTGTAAGTATGCGCTGCGAGAGGGCTATCGCCGCCGAGTAGCCGGTAGCGTACTGGTAAACGTAAAATTCGTAATAGAAGTGCGGTATGCGCGCCCATTCGAGGTCTATCTCGCTGTCGATAACTACGCCCTCGCCGAAGTAGAGCTTGTTCAGCTCGCGGTAGGTGGAATTGAGAACGTCCGCCGTGAGGGCTTCGCCGCGGGCGTACATCTCATTTATTTTCAGCTCAAATTCCGCGAACATGGTCTGGCGGTAAAGCGTAGTGCGGAATTGTTCGAGGAAGTAGTTTATCAGGTAAGCGCGCTGTTTTTTATCCTGCGTATTTTTCAGCAGGTACTGCATAAGCAGGGCTTCGTTGCAGGTAGAGGCTACCTCCGCGACGAATATCTTGTAATCGGAGTAAACAACGGGCTGAGTGCTGTTTGAGTAATAAGAATGTATAGCGTGACCCATCTCGTGCGCGAGAGTGAACATACAGTTCAGCGTGTCCTTATGATTGAGAAGCACATAGGGGTGTACGCGCGCGCCTGCGGAGTATGCGCCGCTGGTCTTGCCCTCATTTTCGTAAACGTCTATCCAGCGTTCGTCGAAGCCTTTTTTGAGCACCGCGAGGTATTCTTCGCCCATTACGGAGAGCGCTTTGTAAACGGTATCTTTAGCTTCCTCAAAGCTTATCTTCATATCCACGTCGGAAACTATGGGCGCGTAGAGGTCGTACATATGCAGTTCGTCGAGCCCCATAAGCTCTTTGCGCAGGGCGGCGTAATCGTACATATAGTGCATATTATCATGCACGGCGGCTATCAGATTAGTGTAAACGTCGGTAGGTATCTCGTTGCCGTCGAGAGCGGATTCCAGCGCCGAGCCGTATTTTCTCGCCTGCGAGTAAAAAGCGAGGGTCTTTACCTGAGCCGCGAGGGTAGCCGCGCAGGTGTTTTTAAAGCCATCGTAGGTATGATAAAGGTTCTCGAAAGCGTTTTTGCGCAGGGTACGGTCAGCGCTCTGCATCATGGGGATATAGCTGCCGTGGGTAAGCTGGTGGGGTTTGCCGTCCTTATCGGCGGCGTCGGGGAATTTAAGGTCGGCGTCAGAGAACATTGAGAAGATATTCTCGGGCGACATACCCATATCACCCGCGAGGGCGAGCAGTTTTTCCTCAGCTTCGGAGAGCACATGAGCCTTGCGGCGGCGAACGGTATCGAGCGCGCGGCGGTAGAGTTCAAGTTCGGGCTTATCCTTATAGAAGTTCTCGAGCAGGTCGTCGGGGATAGCGATAAGTTCGGGCGTTTCAAAGCTGCCCGCGGAGTTTATAGCCACATAGCCGTTCATCAGTCGGGAGACCATAGCCTGATACTTAGCGTTGGCGGTATTTTCATCGCTTTTTCTCTGAGCGTAATTGCCGAGCGAGTCGCAGAGCACAGCTATCTCGTCCGAGAGCCGCAGAAATTCGAGCAGCGTTTCGGCGGACTCAGCCAGTCTGCCCTTATAGCCCGCGATGGTCTCGGGCAGTTTAGAAAATTTAGCAAAATCGCGTTCCCAATCCTCATCGGTGGGGTAAATATCGCTAAGATCCCAAGTATATTTCGGGTCGAGTTCTTCGCGTTTAGGTATTCTTTCTTCGGTCATGAAAAGCACTCCTTTTATAATAGTATAGTTTATTGTTTATTTACCGGATTTTTTTGTGTGCGGGGGGATAGCTTTTTGGGGCTTTTACTTAGTTCGTTCAAGGGCGTGCGCCCTTGAAGGTCGCTTTTGTCGGGCGACCTACTAGGAAAATCCCTCTATCGCAGGGATTTTCCTCTTTTAAAACA
>OIYP01001398.1_pt1 | contig 11837 bp, 7 predicted proteins | sample 1588261 | NCBI WGS metagenome assembly OIYP01 (sample SAMN03283293) | human gut metagenome | biome: human-associated habitat; material: feces | host: Homo sapiens | place: Peru | collected 2012
AGCCTTTGTTTTAGCCATTCTTTACAAAATTCTTTTATTCATGCGTACTTACTACTCTTATTCTTAAAGCATAAAAGCCTAGCAATATCTTTAAATCTTTAGATAGGCTCTTCTATGGGGTAAGATGGGGTATTAGCATTCTTTAAAGGCGGCAAGTTTTCGTAAGTTCGCATCATAAACTACCGCAAACTTTAATCGGTCCTTGTTGCAGTCAAATGAAGCCTTTAGGTGGCACAATAGTTTTGGTAAATAATCAACCTCAGATGGGCTTAGGTATACAAAGGAGCCCAAACTATGAATAAAAGCGCTAAGTACTTGAATAGGTGGAAAGCATTGACGAGGATAAGCGTGGCCTTTACATACGTGAGCATGGCTTATTCCAATCTCCGCATGAACCAAATCTCAAGTTTAATTTTTGAGGCTTAATTTCACATTTAAGCTCCGTGAGTCCTAATTTACATGTTCCTAGTGGCGCTTACGTTTATGCGCTTTTATTTGGCGCATGGCCGGGAGTGGTTTTGTTTGGTCCTTTTTCAAGGTCCCAACAAAACACCACCTATATCGGCGTGCAATATAGGTGGTGTTTGCAAAAGCTCTCAGGCTTTAAGCTTACGTCTTTACTAAAGCATAAATTTAATTAAAAATATCAAAGCTAGGATATAAGAAAATACGGAGTATTTTTTTAAGTTACCCAAGCAAATCCCCATTACAACAGAAGTGATAATTCCAATCCCGATTGCATGAGTGATTGAGCCTGAAATTGGCATAGCAATAAGCATTAATATGACCGGTAAACAAAGTTCTAGGTCGTTAAAGTTGATTGCTTTAAGGCTAGTCATCATCAAAGCCCCAACGAAGATCAAAGCGGCTGAAGTTGCAGCTGGCGGAATGATAGCTGCAAATGGTGCTAAGAACAAACAAGCTAAGAAGATACACGCAGTAACAACTGCTGTAAGTCCAGTACGTCCACCGGCTTCAACCCCTGAAGCTGATTCAATCAAAGTAGTCACAGTTGAAGTGCCTGTTAGAGCGCCGGCTATAGTACCAATCGCATCAGACATTAACGCTTTTTTCATGCCAGGCATTTGCCCTTTTTCGTCTAAGTGACCAGTTTGAGAAGCTAAACCGATAAAAGTCCCAATGGTATCAAACATATCGAGGATGACAAAAGTGATAACCAAAGTTACGATGGTGATGAGGCTTAAGTTAAAGAGATTACTAAAGTTTAACTGAAAGAACGTGTTATCTAAGAAGTCCGTAATAGGAGGCACAAAGGAAGCGGTGGCTAACGCGACAAAAGGATTAGCCCCAGTTAATAAGAAATCTATCACCCAATAGAAGATACTTGAAAATAGCATCCCGGCTAATACTGCGCCCTTAAATTTTCTTTTTGACATCACGGCCATGGAGATTAATCCCAAGAAAATAGTAACGACGGTTAAAGCCATGTGCGCAAAATTTCCACCCATACTTTCTTTAAGGCTATTCATCGAAAACGCCCCAAAGAAATCACGTAGCACCTGAAATTGTTGTCCATCGCTCGTATAAATAGCGGAATTCGCCCCAAAACCAATTTCTATAAGTAGAAACCCGATTGCAGGCGCAATCCCTAAACGAATTTGAGGCGGAATTGCGGTAATAATCTTTTCTCGGATATTGAATATGGTTAAAAGCAGGAACAAGATCCCATCAAAGAGTATAAGGCAAAGCATCGTTTGGTATGCTTCAAGGTAGGTTAAACCAGTAAGGGCCACCATATTGGCGGTAATAATAGCAAAAAAGTTGTTTAGTCCCATGCCTGGTGCCAAGCAAAATGGTTTGTTAGCTAAAAACGCCATACAAAACATGGCAATAGCAGAACTTAGGCACGTAGCCACGAAAATGGCATTCCACAGACTTTGGCCGTGAGAGTTAAAACCGGTTAGAATATTGGGATTTAGCGCAATAATATAGGCCATGGCCATGAAGGAGGTGATGCCTGCCACCACTTCCGTTCTTATATTGGTACCATTAGCCGAAAGTTTAAAGACCTTGTAGAGCATAGATTACCTTACCTTACCTTAAAAATTATTAAGGATCTTAAAGGATTGTAAAACGGCTTGCTAAATTAGCGTTATCCGAAATCATGTTGTTACCTGACTTCAAGTTTTTACTAGACTTCAAGTTTATGGTTAAGCTAACCGCAATGAAATAAAAACATTCCCACTTAAATTTATAGTTGAAAGGGTAATTGGTGCTTAACTTAAATTGTTGCCTGAGTAAAAAGTCTTAGAAAAAGCGCTTAGTAAAGCTGCCTTGTTAAAATAATACTGCCGATAATACAAACGAATAAGCTAACTAAAGTCCCATAAGAAACAACACCTGCTTTAAAGCTGCTACTTTCAAAGAGGTAACAACGTACGCTTTAGAGTTTCTAAGCACTGCTCATCCCAAGTACTCTTTAAGAGTCCCCAAAAAGAGCTTAAAGCTCAAACTTAAAACCAAGAGCTTAAGACCTAAGAGCTTAAGACCGAGAGTTTAAAGCTGAGAGTTATGCTTCTTATCAAAGCTTAAAAACCGTTAGATTTATGAGTTTGCATATCGCCTAAATTATACTGCGCGCTAATTTCTTTAGGTATGAGGTAAGTTGGTTTTTCGTAATTTGCCGTAAGTAGGCTCGAAAGCTAAGTTACGTTTATGCTTTAAAAGTGTAAAAAAAATGAGACGAGTGATTTTAAAAGCTTTTTACTGTCACTTTATAAAGCCTACCTCTAGGGGCTTTAAAAAATTGCTACCCATAATTTTACTGTTTTGATGGGAGTGAGATTGTGGCTCAGGATAATTTAGATTCATCATATACGAGTGCTTTCTTATTAGTGCTTAGTGGCGCTATTGTTTTAGCTGTTCACCTTGTAAACGCCAAGCCGCAAGATTTTTTGGCGGCTTTACCGCAAACATACTCTCTAAATGAAGCACAAATTAAAATGGTGGATGGTGCTTTACTGACAACACTAAATTCCTTAAACGTAAGCTCCACTAATGAAGATGAGCTAAGCCTAACTAAAAACACTTCATCTGATTGTGAGGTTAAAGCAAGCCTTTGTTATAGCAAACCAAGAGCTTTAATTTATGCGGTGCCTCTAGTTCCCCAAAACTTGTGGCTTAAGGATAAGGAATTTCAAGTTTTAACCGCAGACTTAAGTTCCGCTGTTCAAACAAAAGAGGGAAATCGCCCTAAAAGCGACAACTTAAAAAGCTTAACCTCCCCAAAATCAAACCCCATTAACTTAAGCGCAAAAATAGACTCCAAAAACGTAAGCGCCAAAACAAACCTAAAAGACGTAACCGCTAATGATTCCAACCTCATAGCAGAAGATTTAACCGAAAGGTTTGCGTTAAACGCGCCGCATGTTGCGAGCGCTGACCTAAACGCGCTCAACTTTGACCAAGAACTTCTTAGTTCATTAATTAAGAACTCAAATCTTTTAATTTCGCAAGATTTGTATAGCTTTGTACAAGAAATCACCCCAAACGCTCGCACTTATGTGGCGTGTTTATCTAAAGACTCGGCCCCAAAAACCTTAAGCCTAAATTTTGAGAGCATAGCCGTTAACAAAACCAAATCCAATATAAATGTAGAGTCCAAGGATAATTCTAACCATAGTTCCAATCGTATTCTCACTAAAAGTCCCGTTAATAGTCTCACTGAAGTTTTTAATCATAATCTCAATGAACATCTTAATGCTAGTAGCACTGGCTATATTGCGGAGCCTACAAGTGTTCTAAGTTTTAAAGCTTTAAGTGGTTGCAATCTTTATGTCGTAACGCCTACTGAGAAGTTAAGCCTTAAGGCGCGCCTTAGTTTATGGGAAGCGGTCTTAAAAAACCGGGTGGAGGAGCTTAAAAAACTAAAGACCCCGCTAATTATATTTTTCGGGTTGATAACTGGCGACGCATGGTTAAGTGTGCTGTTAAAACGACGCAAAATAAAAACACCTAACGCCCTAAAGTTTAAATTAGGCCTTATGGCCGTATTGGCAACTCCAATTGTATTTTTATGGATCTTTTTAAGCCTTAGCGTCCAAGCCCCGTATTTTTTGAGTTGGGCTTCAGGAAGTCTAGGTTTAATGGCTTTGGCGTGGCATTTATTAGTACGGTCTTTACCGATGTTTAAACCAAATCTCTAGGGCGCTTAGAAGCTGTAAGACGCTAAAAATTGTAGGATGTTTAAAAGATGCTAGAGGCTTATAAACACTTAGACGCTTAAAAGCCTTTGTTTTATTTGAAAATCTACTTGGCCTTTAAACTAAAGCGTTTTTGAGGCACAACCCCCAAAACTACCTAAACCTTAACCCCTTAATCGTAAGGAATTTTTATGGAAAGCATTGAATTACCGCGCGCCATTGATGAACCGCCAACTATCTTACTTTGGTCTGCTGATGAAATGGCGCCTTTAGTCTTAGCCATCGTGTTAGGAATGTTGATTGGGCAAGCTTTTATCTGCGTTCTAATCGGTTTTTTTATTTCACATTGGTATCGCCGACTTTTAAGTTCAAGCCAAGAAGGGCTATTGGTGCATCTTTTGTACTGGTATGGCTTAGGGCCAACCAAATGTCACACCTTGCCTAATCCCTACGTGAAGTATTTTTACTAAACCATACTTCTTTTAAAGACTAAATCAGCTGCCTTTAAAGACCAAATCTGCATCTTTAAAAAAACTGTTTAGTTTAAAGAAAACACTGCTCAATTTACAAAATACATGCTTGAACCTTGGCTTTAAGAACACGAGGTTAAGTTTAAGCCTTTTAGGCTTTGAGCGAGGAAAATTTTGTTAATAGGACTTAGGGATAGTGGGACTAAGTTTTAACCTTTCCAAATAAGTTTTGAGAAAAAATTATTTATGCTTTTTGAAAATTATCTCGCGTCATATCGCGGTATGCGCTTAACCGTATTAGGTTTATGTCTTCTTGCTTTAATCATGTTAATCGCAAACGTGATTTTAGCGTGTGCTTTAGCTTTTAAAAAGGATGCGGTAGTTCTCGTGCCTCCACGGTTAACAGAGGAGACAAGGCTGGTGGCGGATAGAACTAATGCCGGCTATGAAAAGGCTTGGGGGTTATTTTTGGCGCAATTAGTCGGTAACGTTACTCCAGGAAGTGTCAAATTTGTGCGTACAGCCGTTGAACCGTTACTTTCAGCTGAAGTTTGGCAGCAGTTTGTCAATGTTGTGGAGGTGCAGGCGGAAGAAATACGCCTTGACCACATCAGTATTTATTTTGAGCCAAAAACCGTCATCTATGAAGAAGAAAGTGGCAATATCTTTGTTTCGGGCTTAAGCATTATTAAAGGCCCATCTGGAAGTGAAAAGCGTATTCAAAGAACTTATGAATTTCGCTTTAGGATGGGAGACTTTCAGCCGTATTTAACTTGGATTGATATGTATGAAGGCGGAGCGCGTACGCAAAAGGTTAAAGCCCGTCTCGCCACGCAAAATAGACGCGAAATGGCCAAAGAGGAAGCTAAATAGCGGCCCAACAAAGGTCATACCCAAGAAGTGCGAATCTAAACAAGGGCTAAACCAAAAGCAAAAACAATAAAAATAAAAACAAAAGCTTATAGCCCCTCCCCAAAATAAAGCGTCATTGAGCTTTTTAAGTAATTAACGTTTCGGCAGGAATATTTTATGTTAGAGCAACAAATTTTAGGTCAAGATAAAGCATCAACCCCTAAGTCCTTGCGTTTAGGGCTTTTCCCTATTTGGGGTGCCTCACGTAAGGCCCGGATAAACTCAAGATTAACTTGTAGAGCCTCAAAACCTTGGGCATATGCCTCTAGTATCTGTGTTTCTCGGGTTCTGGCGTCCCCTGAAACCTTAAACTTTAAACGTAAAGCTCCATTTGTTTTACGCCCCCAAAATAATGAACAAACTAAGGTTTTATCGGTCCGTAAACTAAGTCTTGCGATTAGTGCCGCTTTAGCTATAGCGGTGCTAGGCTTAGCTCCTCAGGTGTCGTTTGCGCAAGGCAATGCAGCAAATGCGCAAGGCGTTAAGGTAAATCTAGAAGTTGAAAATTCTGCGCAAGATAACCATGCATTAGGTAAAGCTCCAAGTGTAAAGGCCTTGACTACTAATCCTAAAGCGCAGGCTCTAGTAATAAAATCATCTCAGGCTTCGTTAGAAAAATCCGTTCCTCAAGCTGAAGTTTTAACTCAAGATGCGTCTAATAAAGCGCATCCCACGGAGCAAGCCCAAAATGTTCTTGCGCCTCATGTCAAAGAACAAACAAAAAATTCGGCGGAGTCACCGAACACAGAACCTCCTCAAAATTCACTTGCGCCTCACGCCGAAGAACAAGCAAAAAACACTCTAGCCCCCCACAACAAAGAACAGACGCAATACATAGAACAAGTCCCTAATACTACCGAGGAGGCTCAAGCTTCTCAAGTCGCTCGGCCTTTACCGAAAACCCAAGGACCCGAGGTAATGAAAAATAAAGAGGAGTCGGGTTCTTTGGGACCTAAACTCGTTAGAGGGGAAGCCGAAACTCAAGTTTTAGTTAAGCCTGAAGTTTTAGCTAAGCCTGAGGTTTTAAGCCATAAAGAAAGGGAAGTTAAACCCTCCAAACCTCAAGTCAGTGCTCAAGGCCCTAAAATCCCCGCCTTTACGTATGAAGTTGCTCTAAACGAACTAAATCGCTTAGTCCTTCCGTTTAAAGATGCCGATATTAGCACGATTAGTACGGCGGAAATAAAAAACGAAGGGGAGGTTATTTACGTCCTGCCACATAATACTAAGCCCATTACGTTATTTGTGGGACCGGCTAATAACCCTTTAGTCGCATTAAAACTGACGTTACTTCCCCAAAAAATCGACGCGCAAGCCATTACTTTACCTTATGTTAAAGCCTTAGCTTCGGAAAACCCTGGTTATGAAAAGGCAAACGCTGACTATGTAAAGGGAAGCGTAAACCATGAAGCAGCGAACGCTACTACGGATCAAACGCGCCTCCCCAAAACACGTAATCTAGAAGCTCCAAAAACTAAAACTATAGTAAAGGGAAAAGAGATAGAGCCATGGAGCTTTAATTATGGGACTTATAGTGATGGCACTACGCATGCGGCGAGCGTTCCAACACGCCCACAAATTTTAAAAAACGAGCTTATGGACTTATGGGAAATTTTAACTTTAAGTCGAGTCGCGCCTTTACTACAAGAAAACATCTACGCCTATAAATGGAGGGCCGCGCCATCTTGGTCTAAGGCGCCAATTCAAGCCTCAAATCTAAACAACACGTCAAACATAAATAAAGACTCGCCTTTAGCTTTAGACCAAACGCCAGGGCTTAATCATAATTTAAAGACTGCGCCTATAAAGACCGAAAACCTAACGGCCCGCGTTTTAAATGAAGACTTAAGTTTCATAAAGGCCGTATTTAAGGAACTTAACGAGAGTAAAGCTCAAGAACAAGTTAAAAAGGAGTTTTTAAGTTTAGGCGCAGATTTTGAGAGTGAAGCTATAGATCATGACGTCGACCCTAAAGCTCGGTTTTTTCAGGACGTTGAGGCTAATAAAAACTTAGAAACCCGCCAAGCTCAAGGCAGGTTGTGTGTGATGGAGCCTTATATGGAGAGCGGGCTACAAGTTATGTCCGCGCGTTCATCTGAGCGTGAGGCCTTAGTTGAAGAAACCCGAGTAAGCTTAGATTACAGGGATAGTCGTTCTAATGATTTAGGTTCTAATGGCTTGGATTCAAATTACCTACATAAGAGAGGACTTGATGCGAGTGACCTAAGTTACAACAGCGCCTTTAGTTACGGCCCAAAGGGCGATTTTAAAACCTCTGAGCTATTTAAAGTATTAGGGAGCCTTTCTCGTCATGGTTTAGTTTTTACCTTGGTTTATGCCATAAACCCATATCCAAAAACCATGATTCCGCGTTGCTACCATGAAAATTTAATGGCTTTAAGCTTACTTAACTCAAGAAGCTTACCACCAAAAACGAGCAAGTTCTTTTTTATGGTGTCACTTCAGACTTCAAATCAGGAGTAGTAACTTACAACTTAAAACCTACCACCATAGCTAAAACCGGAACTTACGCAAGAACCAGAAGTAAAGCTAAAAGTAAAGCTAAAAGTAAAGCTAGAACCAAAACTAAAGCCCCTTTAAAAGTTAAACCTTTAGGCTTTAGTGGGGCTTAGAACCACGGCGTGATGGTTGGATCTAGACTTACTCTAATTAAAAAACAAAGTCGCACTTTAAAAGCAAAGTGCACTTTATAAGTTAAGACTTAATTAGCATGTCTTCCATTTAAGGAACAATTTTTTATGCCAACGAAGATTAAATTACCCCCAAAGATGAAACGCCTCTTAGTATGGCTAGGAGCAGGAGCCGCTGTTTCGGGTTTAGCTTTAATGGCGGGGCCAAATAACAGTACTAATGACCGCGATAAAGATAAAACGGTGAAACATGTTTTAACGGACTTTAATACTCGAGAACTTGGGGTTGATAGCTTAGCCTCAGGGATTAAACTTTTGCATGCGCGGGAAGATGCGCTTCGTCGCGAAATTGCAAGCATACATAAAGAAATGGAGCTTTTAAAAAAGAGTGCGGGGTTAATAGCCCAAGGGCGTGATCCGGGCCTTGAAAGTAGATTAAAAACGGCGGATGAGTTAATTAGCGAGCTTAAGTTAATTAGAAGCTTGCTCCCTAAAAATCTACGCGTTAATAGGTTAGAGGCTAAGGATGCTAATATAAATAAGGAAGGCTTTACGGTTAAAGGCTTTTCAGGGGAAGAGCGTTCTATTAAGAGCCAAGTGGAAACAAACAACACCCCAAAAAACACGTCAAATGCCAACATAAACCATAAGGCTCACGCTCAAGCGACACTTGCTACTAACGGCGGGCCAGAAAAAAGTTTATGGTCCGATGAAGGAGCGACGAGACTAAATTTGCTTGAAGCAGATCTTGAGGCTAATCAAGCTCATATTATTAGCATTAGAGCGCCAAGCGTTAATAGTTTAGAAAACGACAAAGGTAGAGGTGAAGGTAAAGCTAAAGCTATAGGTCAAGATCAGGCCGCGCCTAACGCCACAAGCTACAAGGAGCAGTCCAAAGCGCAATTAGAACAGGAAGCTCATGGTTCTATAAAAGACCAAACACGGATAAAAGAAGAACGTATGGCTCCGGATGCTTTAGGGCTATATATTCCGGCTGGGAGCATAATTTCTGGGTATCTAGTGACCGGTCTTGATGCTCCAACCTCCGAAAAAGCTAAAACCGAACCTTTTCCCGTATTGATTGCCATTGATAAGAGTACTTTATTACCCAACAATTTTCGGGCGGACTTAAAAGAATGCATGGTGCTAGCAGCAGCTTACGGTGATATGAGTTCTGAGCGCGTTTATATGCGCGCCGAGTCTTTAAATTGCATTATGGATTCAGGACGTAGCTTTGAGCTTGAACTAAGCGGTTATGCCACCGGAAGCGATGGCAAAGCCGGATTAAGAGGGCGGTTAGTTTCGCGGCAAGGACGGTTGATTGCTCGTTCTTTGACGGCAGGGTTTTTAGAGGGGCTCGCCGGAGCTTTTGATGTTAATCCGGTGCCGACTATAAACACCAGCGGAACAGGGCGCGTGGAATACGATAGCGTCTATAGTAGTCGCGCTTTGACCGGGGCTAGTATTAAAGGCACTAGTAAAGCCTTAGAACGCATTGCAGATTTTTATATGCGCTTAGCGGACAACATGTTTCCGGTTTTAGAAATTGACGCTTCAAGAAGAGTAGATCTTATTTTAACGCAAGGCGCCGGAGCTCCTGGTTTATTGCACCCAACTCATCATCGGTATCAAACCTTTGAGTAAGAAGTTGGTATCAAAATGGAGGTATATCCATCTTGCTAAGCAATGTCTATCGAGCAACGTTTGCAAAGCAATGTTTGCCCAAAGTGGATTTCTATAAAAGTTAATTGGTAAAAACTTCGGAACATAAAATTTTGTTTCTCAAAACTTTAGCGACCAAACGGTGTGGTTTCGCCGGGCTTAAGGTTAAAGCTTTAGCGCTAACAAGGTAAAAGGTTTTTAAGCATATGAATTTAAATAAAAACGCGCGCAACAAACTTAGACCTCTAACTGTGCTTTTAGTGGGAAGCTTGCTTCTTGGGTCCGGTTTTACTTTAAAGAGCGCGTGGGCATATATGCCTAAAGAAGTGCAGATCCAAAAACTAAGGACTAAGTCCGCGTCCCCACAAACTTCACGCGCGCAAAATAGAGAAAAAGATGCTACTTCTAGAAGTATGTACCGCTTTGAGGAACTTTATGCAACCACTAGAGATGATTTGGAGGAAGGATCTAAAGTAGGCTCGAAAGTAGGTCCAAATGAAACGGCCGAGCTTTTTATTCGTAAGCGCGAACTAAACGCCATGAACGAAACGCATGAGCAAAAGAAGGGCCTATCTTTTCAAGCCCATAACCCAAACCGTAACTCAAACCGGAACCATAATGGCTTTTACCTTGATCACGCTCGAGGCTGGTTTTGGTATGAACCAAACGAGGAAGGTAGTGAAGCTGAAAGAATTATAGCCCCAAGCGAAGCCCATGAAACGCTAAAAAACGAAGTAAATGAAGAAGTTTTCCCAAAATTAGAGGCCCCAAACCATGAGGAGCCAAAGCTAGAAATTTCCGTAGATCCTAAAATTACGAAAGCTCAAGAAGAGTCCTGGCGTGAGGAACTTACGCATTCTGGGTTAAAACTTAATGAAGGCCGTTATGAATTAGTTGATATCGACCAGGTGCGCGCGCGGGAACTAAAGATCCTCGTAGCCAAATCATTAGAAACTGCTCTTGATAAACCTACTCCTAATTCAGTTTATAACTACTTCTTTTTACAAAAGCTTGCTTTAGATAAAAGCCAACGCTTTGCCAATGAAGCACAGCTAACGATGCTACGCTCTCCTTGGCTTGATGAAATGTCCAATCTCCAAGTATCAACAGAAGCGCGCATCGTTTTAAACGAAGAAGTTTTAGCGCAAGAAAACATCGTGTTACAAGCTTTAACGAAGCGAGTAGGACTTATTTTTTACTATAAAGGGGCTTGTCGGTACTGTAAGCTTGCGGTACCTAATATCAATGCCTTACATGATTTAGGTTTTAAAATCATCGCCGTGAGCCTTGATGGGATGCCACTTCCTGGCCTTAAAGCCTTTAGAAGTGAAACTGCGGTAAATCCGCCGCCAGAACTTGGGATCACGAAAGTTCCAGCTCTTGTTTATCTTGATCCTTTAAGTAAAGAGCGCCCTTTAGTGCTCGCTTCAGGGCTTATTAGTAAAAGTGAACTTATGGCTCGCCTTATACGGGTGGGAAAAGCTTCCTTAAATGACGGGGCTTGGGTGCAAGATGTAGGGGAGCTTAGAGACTAAGCCTGGCCCCAAAATTTCCTAAACCTAGCCTTAAATTTTTACGAATAAGCTTTCCGAGCAAGATAAAAAATGCTCGGAAAAATAAGTCCAAATAAGAATAATGACACAAAGAAACAAAGAAACAATAATGGCTCAAAGTAAGATTTTTATCTAAATTAGATAATCAATAGATCAGATCCTCGATCCCAAAAACTTTACAGGAATCTTTGTTCCGAGGTGGGCTCTCAGATATGGGACTTGATTCTGTGCTTCTGCCTGTTGTCGTAGCTGATACCGAAATTGTCAGCTAGCTTCATAGTGGTGGCTTCGCAGGGTAGTTCGAACAGATGGGAAACAAAATCAACGGCATCTCCGTCCGCTTGGCAAGAGAAACAATGGAAACGCTTGTCTGTTAGTGCCAAACTGAAAATGTAGAAATTCGCCAAAGTGAAAATGTCGTTTTTT
>OIYP01001403.1_pt1 | contig 11802 bp, 10 predicted proteins | sample 1588261 | NCBI WGS metagenome assembly OIYP01 (sample SAMN03283293) | human gut metagenome | biome: human-associated habitat; material: feces | host: Homo sapiens | place: Peru | collected 2012
CACGGGCGAGGAGGTCTGCGGGCAGTTGAGAATCAGCCCGCGCACGTTGCAGTCATTGCGTGACAGGCGGCTTATCGGCTACTCGCAGATGAACCGCAGGTTCTATTACAGGCCGGAGGAGGTCAGGCGGCTTATTCCGCTTATCGGCACGATCTATCCCGATGGAAAATGACTCTGTTTTTATTAACCACTTAATCCGATGTTATGATGAACGAGAACAACGAGGTTTTCTCAATGGAGGACGAGCCGGTTGCCACCGCGATACAGAATATGCTCAAAGGCTCCAAATGGCTCTCCGCATTTTTGGAAAGTTACCGTCCGCCACTGGACGGGGAACATTACCTGACGGACAGGGAGGTGGCGGAAATGCTCCGGGTAAGCCGCCGCACCTTGCAGGAGTATCGCAACAACAGGATGCTGCCCTTTATCCTTCTGGCAGGTAAGGTGCTTTATCCCGAATCGGGACTGCGTGAACTGTTGGAGGCGAATTACCTCAAGCCGCTGGAATAAGGCGGTTGCATGAAAAAAAAGGAAACGGACAGCACCCGATGGTGTTGTCCGTTTCCTTTTTCGTTGTCTGTATGCGTGTTCAGCAATATCCGGTTTTCCCGTTCTGTATGAACATCACGTATGCCTGCCTCTTTTCCTTTGAGAGTGCCTTCTCCACCAGCCACATGCGGAACACGTGTGTATAGTAGGTGTTCAGCCGGAAGGCTACTGGAATGATGATTTCAAGCGAGTAAACATCCGCGTACAGGCCGTTTTCAAGCTGTATGTAGCGGCATACCTCGTAGTCGTTCAGCACGTCCGACTTGCGGACGGCTTTGATGGCGGCGTTCACTGCCGGGACGGTGGCATGGAACTCTTCGGCGATTTCCCCGGCGGTCATCCATACCTCGTTACCGGTTACGCTGACCGTCTTGTCCTCTATAATGATTATGTCACGTTTCATGGCGTCTCTGTTTTAGATGGTACATCCTGCAAATTCCTCGATTTGGTTCAATCTTGCGGCAAGGTTCTCCATGTCTTGGTTGAGCTTCTCTTTGGTTATCTTCGCGTATATCTGCGTTGTCTTTATACTCTTGTGTCCCAGCATGGAACTGACTGTTTCGATGGGTACACCGTTGGAGAGGAACACCGTCGTGGCTGCCGTATGGCGGCTCTGATGCCACGTGATATGCTTGGTGATGCCGCAACGCTTGGCGACGGCACGGATACCGGCAAGGCACGTGTTATAATGCGGAACGGGAAATATCCTGCCGTCCCCGCACAGTCCCCGGTATTTGCCGATTATGCGGTTGGCGATGTCAAGCAGGCGGATGTTGGACACCACGCCCGTTTTCTGGCGGTTGATGTTTATCCACTCGTGTTCGTCGAAGTAGGTGCGGATATTCTCTTCCGTGAGGTTGCGCATATCCGCGAACGACAGCCCCGTGAAGGCGCAGAACAGGTAGAGGTCGCGGTACAATTCCTGTTTGGCGTTTTTCAGTTTCCCCTCCATCAGCAGGCGGATTTCGTCTTTGGTCAGGAAACTGCGTGTCGTTTCCTCCTTCTTGATTTCATACTCGCGGAACGGGTCGCGCGTCAGCCACTCGTTGTTGATGGCGATGAACACCATCGTCCGTAGCGGGCAGACATACAACCACACGGTATTGGTACAACAATGCTTGTCCGTGCGCAGGAACATCTCGAAGTCGGAGATGAAAGCCGGGGTAAGCTCTTTCAGGGCGATGTCCTTCACATGGTAGCGGATGTCGAGGAACTCTTGCAGGTGCTTGTAAACGGTCTTGTACTTCAAGAGTGTGCCTTTGGCTTTCATGCCTGCTTCCACCTGCTTGGCATAGTCCTCGTTGTGTTGCTGGAACACCTGCATCAGCGTGTGATAGCGGTGTTCCAGTCCGAGAAAGGCGTTCTTCACCTTCTCCGCCGTGACGAAGTTGTCACGCTCCATGATTTCCTGATAGTGCCTGTTGATGCGTACCCGCATCTTGTCAAGCATACGGTTCGTTTCGAGTGCCGCCGTGCTTCTGCCCGTGACACGTCCACCTTTGGTGTCCCACAGTTTCGGATCGACAGTCAGTTTGCAGCTGAACTGTGTCTGGCTGCCGTCCACCGTGATGCGTCCCATGACGGGAACTGTCCCGTCCTTTTTCACTACCTGACGCTTGAGGTAGTAGATGACTGAAAATGTACTCTTCATCGTCCTTAATTTTTTTGGTTTCAAAATTAGTTGGTGAAGAGTCCGATGTCGGTACGCAAAACGGGGAGGAACGGCGCAATCTTTTTCTGTAACCAAATTTTTTGCGTGAGTTGTAGGTAACTCACTATTCCTTAGTGTCTTGTTTTGCTATTCGTACCCGTTTGTCGCATTATCGGGCATGGTTACGAACAAGTAACGTTGCGGCGTCAGGATTTGGCTTCGGCAGGGATTGTAATGGCTTCACGAATTTTCGCCACTTCAACCAAAACCCTTGTAACTCAATTCTATCACTATATCTTTCCGCATTTCACTTTTTTGTAGTAACTTTGTCGTCTATATTACACTCATAGTTTAACTATGAAGCATTAGTTCTAACCACAAAGATAATTAATTACTTCTATGTATACAAGAAATGAGTTGAGAAGTATGCCTTAAAATAAACATTAGACATAACATGTAGCTAAATTGCTTGCCTAATCTGTTCACACTATACATTGCCAATCAACCTTTTTACAAATAGTTAATTATGAGGACTACTTATGTGTATAAAAAGAAAAAGTCCTGTAAGTTTGAACTCACAGGAGTTTTGAGCGGAGAGAGAGGGATTCGAACCCCCGATACGTCGCCGTATGCCGGTTTTCAAGACCGGTGTAATCGACCACTCTACCATCTCTCCTTGTCTTCTGCGGCACGAACCGCCGCTTTTTGACGTTGCAAAATTAACGAAACCCGAGCAAACGGACAAATTATGACAAAGGTTTTTTGAGGGCATTTGCATTTTTAGTAATTTTGCAGCAAGTTAAGGTGCTAATATTTAGATAATAAGTTAGAATATAATGATATATCCCGATAATTTCGAGGAAAAGATTGGTTTCAACGAAATTCGCACTATGCTCAAAGGGCGTTGCCTTTCGGAACTCGGCGTGGAGTGCATCAATAAAATGGAGGTGCTTTATGAGGGCGATGAAATCCGTGAACGTCTTGAGCAGGTGAAGGAAATGCGCCAGATTCTCAACGAAGAGGACGACTTTCCCGTGGAAAATTTCATAGACATACGTCAGTCTCTAATGCGAATACGTCTTGAGGGCACACATCTCGAAGAGCTTGAAGTTTTTGACCTCAAGCGTTCGCTCTCAACCATTTCAGATATTGTGAATTTCCTGAAACGTGGTTCGTCAGACGAGGAAGATTCTTCACCTTATCCTGCCTTGTTGCGTTTGGTTGACGGTGTTGTTCTTTTTCCCGAGATTGTAAAACGCGCCGATGCCATTCTAAACAAGTACGGAAGAATCAAAGACAACGCTTCGCCCGAACTTGCACGCATTCGCTCGGAAATAGAGAGTGCCAAAAGGGGTATTTCACATTCTCTTCGCACCATTATTTCCACTGCGCAGCGCGACGGACTTATTGACAAGGACGTTACTCCCACCATACGCGACGGCAGACTTGTCATTCCCGTTGCCCCGTCTTTGAAACGTAAGTTTCGCGGCATAATACACGATGAATCCGCTACAGGAAAAACTGTATTTATAGAGCCGACCGAGGTTGTGGAATCCAATAACCGCATACGCGAATTGCAAAGCGCGGAGCAACGTGAGATTATAAGAATCCTAAAAGAACTGACCGATTGGATTCGTCCGCAAATAGGCAGCATTATACCGAGTTACCATTTCATGGGCGAGATTGACTTTGTACGCGCCAAGGCACTTGTTGCCGAAAGCATGCAAGCCGTACAACCGCCCGTTAGCGACAATCCTGTAATAGACTGGGTACAGGCTGTGCATCCCATACTTTCCGCTTCGCTCAAAAGACGTGGGGGAAAAGTTGTGCCGCTCGACATAGAAATAACTTCAAGTCGCAGAATTCTAATAATTTCCGGTCCTAATGCGGGAGGGAAATCGGTTTGCCTTAAAACTGTGGGGCTTTTGCAATACATGCTTCAGTGCGGTTTGCCGATACCGGTGCGCGAAAATTCAAAGACAGGCGTTTTCGACAGTGTATTTATTGACATTGGCGACGAGCAGAGCATTACTAACGAGCTCAGCACATATTCTTCGCATCTTTTGAACATGAAGATGATGATGAAGCACGCTTCGCCGCGTAGTCTGCTGCTTATTGATGAATTCGGAGGCGGCACGGAACCGCAGATAGGCGGTGCGCTCGCCGAGGCAATTCTCAAACGTTTCATTGCAAGCGGCACATACGGCATTATAACAACCCACTATCAAAATCTGAAGCGTTATGCCGACGGACACTCGGGCGTGGTTAACGGAGCAATGCTCTACGACCGTGAAAAGATGCAGGCGTTGTTCCAATTACAGATAGGTCAACCCGGAAGTTCCTTTGCCGTGGAGATAGCAAAGAAAATCGGCATTCCGCAGGATGTCATCGAAGATGCTTCACAAATTGTGGGAAAAGACTACATTGACAGCGACAAATATTTGCTTGACATTGTGCGCGACAAACGCTATTGGGAATCGAAACGTCAGAAAGTTCATCAGCAGGAAAAGCGTCTCGAAGAGATAATTAACCGTTACGAGCGCGAAATGCAGGAACTCCAAACCAGCCGCAAGGAAGTCATTGCCAAGGCAAAGGAAGATGCACGCCAACTTCTCGATGCTTCGAATGCCAAGATAGAAAATACCATTCGCTCCATACGTGAAATTCAGGCGGAACGCGAGAAAACGCGCGAGGTACGGCGTGAACTTGAGGATTTCAAGAAAGAAGTTGCCGATGTTAACGCTGATTCGCAGGAGGATGTCATACAGCGCAAAATGGAACAGATACAACGGCGCAAACAACGCCGTGAAGAACGTCGCCGCCGTACTGACAGCAAACAAGGCGAATCCCAGCCAAGAAATACTGAAACCGTAAAAATTTCGGGAACACCCCGTCCGGGAGATTACGTAAGAATAAAAGGACAAACTTCCATAGGTTTGCTGAAAGAAATATCCGGCAAAAAAGCAGTAGTGGTATTCGGCACAATGCAGGTGGTGGTCGATGCAAAACGCCTGGTGTTGGACTCTGCGCCCGAGAAAAAGGTTTTGCAGGATGCGGCATACCTAAGCCGCTCCACGCGGAAGGCTGTGGACGAGCGCAAGAACAATTTCAAACCCGACATAGATGTGCGCGGAATGCGCGGCGATGAGGCTTTGCGAACCGTAATGTCCTTCGTTGACGATGCGCAACTGTTGGGCGTGGCGCGAATAAGAATATTACACGGCACGGGTACGGGCGCATTGCGCGAAGTAATACGGCAATATCTGCGCACTGTGCCGGGAAACGTTTCTTTCCACGACGAACATGTTCAGTTTGGCGGAAGCGGAATAACCGTAGTAGATTTCCAATAGACCATATCTCGAAATGAATGAAAACAACGTAAAAAGAAATTCGCCGAAAGCATGGTTGCTTGCCATACGTCCCAAGACCCTCAGCGCGGCAGTGATTCCCGTGGTCGTGGCGTGCGCCATGGCATACGCCGACGGCGGTTTCAAACTCTTTCCAGCGGTTGTCTGCATGATTTTCGCAGCACTAATGCAGATAGCCTCAAACCTCATTAACGACATATACGACTTCATGCACGGCTCGGACAGAGAAGACCGTCTCGGTCCCAAACGTGCCACGGCGCAAGGCTGGATTTCACCCACGGCAATGCGTGTAGGAATAGTTTTTGTGGTAACTCTCGCCTGCTTATGCGGCTGTCTGCTGGTGCGCGAAGCCGGAATGTGGCTCGTGTTTCTGGGCGGAGCATGCGTGCTGTTTGCTTTTCTCTACACCACACTGTTTTCCTACATAGGTCTCGGCGACCTGCTGGTTCTTGCATTCTTCGGAATAGTTCCCGTAACGGCTACCTACTATCTGCAAACCTCCGAAATAAACATTTCCATAATAATCTGCGCCGTTGCGTGCGGCATGGTAACCGACACACTCCTCGTGCTTAATAACTATCGCGACCGCGACACCGACAGACAGAGCGGCAAACGCACGATAATCGTTATGTTCGGCGAAAAGTTCGGACAACAGCTGTACCTGTTCCTCGGCATAGCAGCCTGCGTGCTCTCGCTTTCGCTTGCATTCTTCGGGAAATATGCGGCAGCCGTCGTGCCTTTGTTCTACCTTGTTCCCCATGTAGCCACATGGAAAACCATGGTAACCATAAACCACGGGCGCGAACTCAACAAGGTTCTCGCCCTCACCTCGCGCAACATACTTCTTTACGGGTTGTATCTCGCCATAGGCTTATGGCTATCCTGACCCGGCGAACCCGTAAAAATAACTTCAAAACAGGGACAAAAAAAGTGCGTTTCAAGGTGCGGAAAAAAACATAAGGCATCTTGTAAAAAATACAAGGCACTTATTTCAAAATACAAGCCATATATTTTAAAATATATGGCTTGTATTTTTGCTGTTTATAAGTATGTGAAAAAGAATGTCTTACAAAAGCCGTTTTTCTTGCACTTTTTCATCCGCGAATAAGGCACTCCGAAATGCAGAAATTGCTTTTCACATGCACTTTTTATACGATTCAGGATTCCCATGTAGTATCTTCCAATTTGAATCTTATGCGAAACGATTTCTTTTCTTCGTCCCAATTCGTCCCGAGAAGCACAACCTTGCCTATCTGTGCCGTGTGCTCCACATGCAAACCTATGCAGGCGCATTTATCATAGTCGCCCACTCTTACTATCCTTATGGTATCGCTCGCATTTTCCGGTAATTTATCGAGAGATATGCCTTCCTCCAAATCATTAACCGATTCGAAACTATAAGTTACCGGCAAATCCTCGGCAATTACTTTGTTTACCGCGTCAATCAGGTTTTCTACTTCCTCGGGAGCCGGGCATTGCGAAAGAAGAAAGCTCATTTTGCTTTTCTTTCGCTCTATGTGAGTATTGCCACTGCGTTTGCAACCGAAATGATTCACCATTGCACGATTCAAAATATGTTCGGCAGTGTGCATGGGAGGATATTCCTGCTTGTTATGAGGATTCAATACAACTTCTTCCATTGATTCTATTCTTTATAAGGCAAAATTAAGGAAAACAAACCAAAAACACACTTCCACTCCCCTTTTACTGCAAAGTTTTACGTAAATTTGCCATATAACAAACCCAATAACCAGAAAACAAGACATGAAACAGACTCCGATGAAACAAATCGTAGAAAAATTCAATATCTTAGGAGATATAGAAAGCGTAAAACCGTTAGGAAACGGTCTGATTAACTCTACATACAAAGTAAACACGGTTGGCAAAGAAACGCCCGACTACGTTTTACAGTGCATTAACCACAATGTGTTTCCCGACGTGGACATGCTGATGAACAACATTATTGCGGTTACAGACCACATACGCAAGAAACTTGCGGATCAAGACGACATTGAACGCCGGTGCCTGCGCTTTATTCCATTAAAAGACAATGACAAGAAATATTATCTTTTCGACGGCAACGCTTACTGGCGCGTCATGGTGTTCATACCCGATACAATAACCCGCGAAGATGTTAGTCCTGAAGGATCATACGCTGCAGGAGAAGCTTTCGGTGATTTCCAATCTATGTTGGCAGACATACCTGTTGAGTTGGGAGAAACCATAAAAGACTTCCACAACATGGAATTCAGATTGCAGCAGTTACACGATGCCGTGAAAGAAAACAAAGCAGGCAGATTGGACGGAGTGAAAGACCTTCTTGACGAAATAGAAAGCCATGCAGAAAAAATGACATTTGCAGAGCGACTGCACAGAGAGGGAAAGTTACCCAAAAGAATCTGCCACTGCGACACGAAAGTTAACAACATGCTTTTTGATGCAAATACAGGTTTGCCTTTATGCGTCATAGACCTTGACACAGTAATGCCGTCGTTCATTTTCTCCGATTTCGGCGATTTCCTGCGCTATGCCGCAAATGCTTCAGCCGAAGACGAACCCGATCTTTCCAAAGTTTACTTCAGAATGGACATTTTCGAGGCTTTTACCAAAGGCTATCTTAAGGCAGGAAAGACATTCCTCACAAAAACGGAAATAGAAAACCTGCCGCTTGCCGCAGAACTTTTCCCATACATGCAGGCTGTGAGATTTTTTGCCGATTATCTGAACGGCGACACCTATTTCAAAACGAAATATCCGGAACATAATCTTGTTCGCACCAAAGCTCAGTTCAAACTTTTCCTTAGTGCGCAGGAACATGAAGAAGACATGAAGAACTTCATAAAGGCTTCAATGCAAGCATAACAACAATGGGAGGCTTGAATACGGGAAAGCCTCCCATTTTTTCAAACAAAATGCAAAAGTCAAGACTATATTTAATAATCTGTCTTGTTTTTATATTCGCAAACGTCCACGCCCAAAACAAAGAACACACTCACAGTGTTTACGGAATCAAGCCTTGTACGTGGGATGAGTTTGTGGATTTGTACTCTTCCTCATGTTTTGACGAAAACAACGATTCTCAAATCAGCGAAGAGCGTCTTGATGCGCTTCGCAACATTTACGACAACCCGATAAACATAAATAAAGCATCGCGGGAAGACTTGCAAGAGTTGCCATTCCTGTCAGACGCGCAAACAGATTCCTTGCTTTCATACGTAAAACGTCACTATCCCGTAATATCATTGGGAGAATTGGCGCTTGTTCCCAGATTTGACTACCGCACACGCTTTTTCCTCACGGCATTCCTCACTTGCGACACGACAATAGTGCAAAAGCAAACCGTGAAAGACCTTCTCGTTAACGGCAGACACGACATTGCCGCAAACTTTCTCGTTCCGCTCAACACCCCGGAGGGGTGCAAAAGCAACACAACTCTTAGCGTTCCAAACAGATACCTCGGAGACAAAAACAGGATAGGATTCAAATATTTCTACAACTGCAACAACGAACTGAAATTCGGCTTTACCTCAGAAAAAGACCCGGGAGAACCTTTTGCTTGCAGGGGAAACTTTTTAATGGACTCTTATTCATTCTGCATTTTTCGCAAGCAAAGAAACGGGAAATACGCTTTTGCCATTGGTGATTACAGAATAAATCTCGGCGAAGGGCTTACTATTGGCAACGTTTTCTTTTCCGGGAAAAAAGGTGTGCTTTACGACACATACAACAATCCTAACACCATAACGCCGCATCTGTCATATTCCGAAAGAGATTTCTTTCGCGGCGCAGCAGGAAGCATCCGTTTCGGAAAATCCTTGCTAACGGCAATGCTTTCATATAAACCTGACGATGCCGTAACAAATTCCGTCAACGAAATAACCTCTCTGATAAACACCGGATACCACAGAACATCTGTGGAACAGAACAGAAGAGGAAACGTAAACGACTTTACCGCAGGAGGAGACTTTACGTATGGCACGAGATTGCTTAGCGCAGGCATTTCTGCGGCTTTCGTACACTACGACAAGTACATGAACCCGCGCCAAGCCGACTATAACAGATACGCAATGCGCGGAAAAAATTTCAGAACGCTCGGTCTGCATTATTCATTCTGTTATAAAGATATAAAATCAAGAGGAGAAATTGCCACAACGGAAAAGAACGCGCTCGCATTTGTCAACACTATTAAATATACCATTGGAAACCAGACAACACTTACCAGTATACAGCGCAGTTACTCTAAAAAATATAATACGCCCTATGCTGATTGCTTCAAAAGCTCTGGAACTGTGAGCAACGAGCAAGGAGTTTATTTCGGATTCTCCACCGAACCTTTTCGTTTTCTGAGTTTTCGCGGATATGGTGATTTCTATCGCAGACCATGGTCCACATTCCGCTACCGCGCACCATTGAACGGGAGCGAATTATGCTTTGAAGCAGAAATACACAACTCGAAAAAAGCATTTATTTCAGCAGAATGGAAATATACAAAGAGAAAATGCGATGCAGGATACTCTACCGACTCCACATCTCAGAACAGAAATCAGATTAAACTTATGTGCGGAGGCACATTCGGTAAATTATCCACAAAAACTCAAATTACGGTAATTACAACTTCTGATAAAGGAGTAAACAATCACGGTTGGGCTGTTGCAGAACGCGCTTGCTACAGGAACGACAAACTTTCGGTTGCAGCCTTTGCGGCATATTTCAACACGGACAACTATTCCACAAGAGTATATGCCTATGAAAACACCGTGAGATACATATATAACAATTTCACATCGCTCTACGGAAACGGCATAAGGGCATCTTTGCTGTGCAGCACCAAATTTGCGAAGCGGTTCACCGCCTATGCGAAATACGGACTTACAAAATATTTTGACAGAAACAAAATAGGTTCGGGCGCACAGCAGATTTCTTCATCCGCAAAGAGCGACCTCACATTTTGCATAAACATAATAATATAAAATATGGAAGTTATAAACCAACACAGAAGTATAAGAAAATACTCAAACAAGGAAATCAGCAACGATCTCTTGAAAAAGCTCGTAGAAGAGGCAGAACGCACGCAGACCATGGGAAATCTGCAACTATACAGTGTAGTTATTACGCGCACAGAAGAAATGAAAAAGAAACTTGCCCCGCTTCATTTCAACCAACCTATGGTTGAATCGGCCCAAGCAGTGGTTACTATTTGCGCAGACTTTAATAGAACGGTGAGATGGTGCGAGGAAAGAAAGGCGCAACCGGGATATGACAATGAACTTTCGTTTATAAATGCGGCAACTGACGCACTGCTTTTTACACAGACATTTTCAATTCTGTGCGAAGAGCAAGGTATTGGACTTTGTTTCCTTGGCACGACGGTATATCAGCCTGACAAGATAATCGATGTTCTAAAACTTCCCAAACTTACCTTTCCCGTTGCAACGCTTACGCTTGGTTATCCCGATGAAAGCCCGACACAAAGCGACCGTTTGCCTGTTGAAGCCATTATCCACGAAGAAACTTATAAAGATTATAGCAAACAGGACATCGACAAACTATATGCACCGAAAGAATCCCTTCCCGAGAACAAGGATTTCGTAAGAATAAACAACAAAGAAACACTTGCGCAGGTTTTCACAGACTTAAGATATACACGAAAAGACAATGAAGCCATGTCGGAAACATTAAAAGCCACACTGAAAAGACAAGGTTTCATAAAATGAGCGATTTGGCGAACGAAAAAAGCTATAAAACGCCATCACTAAAAGGCAAAAAATAGGCATTTGTAACTCTTTGCGTTTCACAAACTTATAAAGGGCAAAAATACAAGGCACTTATTTTGAAATATAAGGCACATATTTTAAAATATGTGCCTTATGTTTTTTACGATATGCCGAATGTTTTTTCGGACATCCGAAAAACAAAAAGATTTCAGCATCATAAGTACAAAAAATCCCGGCACTTTTTAATTGAGTGCCGGGATTTTTATTCTATAGGCTTTCAGCCGTTTTTACCAAATGCTTTCAGCCTTTTCGCCATTGTATATGGAACGGGGAACAAGCTCACAATAGTCGCAGAATAGCTGTCCGTAAGGGTTGGTAAGCACGTTCTTGAAACGCACGTAGTAAGTCTTGTCTGCTTTCATAAGACCGCGGTAAACGATATAACGCATTGAAAGCATGTTAGAACCATTACCGTCGCGGAAAGAAGTTGACACTCCGCTCGCACTAAGCAAACCGTAAA